>Ga0116230_10004507_pt1 | contig 13649 bp, 11 predicted proteins | sample S1TSphfallax_3_FD_88678 | JGI IMG/M metagenome (GOLD analysis project Ga0116230, IMG submission 88678) | Host-associated microbial communities from peat moss isolated from Minnesota, USA - S1T2_Fd - Sphagnum fallax MG | ecosystem: Host-associated > Plants > Peat moss > Unclassified | place...
AGGAAATTAGCACCTGCAGCTACTAGTGTTTATAATGCAAGAAAGAAGAAACAATGGTTAGTTTTTAGCAATTTTCAACATGGCATTTATGGGAAGAGGTTTGGATCATTTTATCTGAAAAGACTTGCAAATTTTCCAAGTTCCAACTATGTTGTTTTTCTATCGTAAAAAACAAATATACTTTCAATGATGCATTTCACACATAAAACAAATGTTAGTTGCCAAAGTCTATGGTCTCCATGACAAAACCATAAACCATATACATAGGAACCATTTTGGTCTCCGTGATAAAACAATAGGCCATATAAATAGGAATCATTTTGCCAAAATTGCCAATAATACCTACATACACACACACACATACATACCACATATGCAACGTTGATAAGTTCATTGAATGAAGTTAAAGCGAAGTTTGGCATGCTCTCAAAAATAACACCCAAGACACCCACTTGAATCACCCCAAACAAGTATGTGTAGATTGTGATAATTAATGGTGTTGGGAATATTTTCAGAGTTAAAATTTGTGACAAACAATGGTGCATCATCAACCACAAGAAAACCTTAGTTAGCTTTCAAACTTAGAACCCCCATCAATGATGAAGTTTCTAAGACTTATTATATAGTTGCAAGTCTATAGAGGAAAGAGAAAGGGGGAAGGGGAAAGGGAGGGGGAAAGAATGCATGAATGGGGACTTGGAAGAGAGATGATGGAAAAGCAAAGTAGGTCTTCCACTTGCAAGTTGAGATAAATAGCCCACAACATTGAATTCAACACCAAGAAAATACAACCCAACTAAAATTTGTTAACATACATGCTTGCAACAATAGTGTTAAGACAAACAATTATTGATTTAAAGGGTTGGATGAGGATGACATAATCAACTTCATGCTACATGTTACTAGAACTCCATACAAGAAGCACCTCACCTTTGTACAATGACATCAATATTGCTCTGCTTACGCAGATTACTGTTCCAATCACCTTAACTATCCCATCATGTCTTCGAATGTGAATGTCTTTTAAACTGTGACAACAAAATCTATTCCAAGAATCATTAGTACTTTTAACTATACCATGAATTTCAAAATCTTTTTTAAGAATTTGAAATTGAACACTCCAAAATTCCATAGAGATGCTTTAAAACCATTGCTAGAGCAACTTGAATGAAACTAAGATGGAAACCTCTTTTAGTTCCACCATCATCAATACAATAATTTAGATTTTGGATGAACACAAAAACCACCAGAAATACTGGAATGCCATTTCCCCAGTTTTTCTGAATCACAACCCTTGTTTATTTGTTGTTATGTCAACTAGGTCATGTGCAATGTGGCACTCAAATAAAAGCATCATTCTGAACTCAATAGAGAACATAAAATCACCAACATAGTACCTTCGATCAAGTCTTTTGGGGATCTTATCTAGGTAAGCAACAAAGAAAAATAAAATTCTTTCAAGTGACTCTCTTGGGGGTTGGTCAAAGATGTAAGCAAAAGAAAATTTAAAGGGTGATAATATCTGAGATTGATATAAAAAACCCTTACCCAAGAAAAGCTAAAAGCTAGAGCTGTAATTCCAATAGTAGAAAGCTTGGATGAAAAAGATAATATTTTCAGCTTCTACGATGGTTAACAAAACCTGCAACACTCAACCACTTGAAAACCTAATGTACTTCGGGTTACATCCACCCAAACATGAAAAATTACATCCATGTGAAAAATTTCATTGTGTGAACACTTGTCATCTCCACATTGGCCAATGAGGGAGCAAAATTTTTATCCCCAAGTCCAAATCTTGCATAGATGCATAGTCTTTTCCCTATCAACATAGCCAATAAAGGTCACACAGGTTATGGCTTGTAATTTAAAACTTAATAGCCAATAAGGTTGTCAAGATCCTCCCAATAGCTACTTACGTGTAGTTATTAAGTTGGGGGAGATATTAGTAACACAAGAAGCATAAAGCCCAACTCTTATCTTTATATGTGATCATCCAACCATTTGCACATTAGGTACATGCCTTGCCAATGGTCAATTCTAATTACTAATCACTTTCCAAAAATTAAAATCATGTAAATTCAAATGAGGTGCTAAGTGCCATCAAAGGTGATGGGTGCACTCTTGTTATTATCCCAACCATCCATTTGGAACTTGTTATCAATCTCATCCCCTATCTTGGCCAAACTAGTCATTCTCATCCAATGGATAACATTATTATAAAACTTAAAAATAAATAAAACTAATTTGGTCAAACCTTAGATGATCAATGGTTGACATTTGCAATGGACTCTAATGAATGAATGTTGCAATCCAAAGTCATGAATGTTACCACCTATTATGTAAACCCTTTTATTCACCCTTCACAACCCATGAGCAATGGCCTATGGCAGTGGCTGAGCATTGAATATCATAGGTAAGGAGGAAGGAAATATAAGACAAGATGGTAAATACTCCTCCTCTCCCCCCGCCCCCCTCCCCCCCCCATTGAGCTCAATTTGGCACATTGAATAGAGGAAAGTGTGACACATACATAGTTGTTTTGTGCAATTGATTGTCGTTTTGGAAAAAAAGAAAAATAATAATAAAAACATTGTTGTGTCAAAGTTGGAAAGTAGGCTAGTTATCATGTGCATAGGTAGTTAAGGCGCTTGGTGGCTATGAGATAAGTAGATGCATGTGGATGGTTAATACAAATGGGATAGGAATACAATGAAAAAGTGTTTCCTGTCTACATACACACCATCCATTTTACATGGTACACTTGAGGGTTGCAACAGTGACAACATAATGGGGGGAGATGGGGTGGGTATTTAGTGTCTCTCAAATATGAGTGGTCATTAGTTACCATGTATGTAGGTTTTCAAGGCACTTGATAGCTGTGAGGTAGGTAGATGCATTTGCATGGTTAATACCTATGTGATAGGAATACAATGAAAAAATGTTTCCTATACACACACCATCCATCCTACATGATATGCTGGTGGGTTGAAGCACTGACACTCACCAAATTTGAGACTCACCAATTTGGTAAGGGTTTTTAGCATCCAGTGGTGCTCATTCATTTTGGCCTTCATAAACCTATGATTTTGTTCATGATCATGGCCATTGATGTGGTGGGACACATTAAGTTAGTTATCACCTTAATGGAACGAGAGAGCATGCTACCACAACAACCCTAGTAATCTCACATGGTTTTGTATGCAAATATATTGACCAAGTGTCTACCACTCCCACACACATCCGTATATGTATCAACATTCAGGCTTTTAAAGCCAGTTTTGAGTGGGTTAGAGTTGGCCTATGGAGTTGGCTTTTATAGAAGAGCTGTTTCAAATCTTATGAAGTACATTAGAAGCAAAACTTGCAATCCTTTAACTTATTGAGGGTGGGCAGAGCTATAGGCTTGACATTCGTTTGTTACTTGTCAGGTGGTTTGGCGTTTGATGATCCTCCAACTAAGAGATGGGTGAAAAAGCAAAAGAAACCCCCCCCCCTCCCATTTTTATAGGCAATTTGTTTTCGAAAAAGATAAATTAAATCTAAAAATGAATTTATTTTAGAGGTTTTCAATTGCCAGAAATGAGAAGAAAAAAATCATAAAATTTGCTAGATTTCTTTAATTAGTTTTCAAATTGTTGCAAAAATATAGAAAGATGCTTAAAGAATTTATTTTTGAAATTTGGTTTATATCTGATGGTATCTGGAACATGGAATATACCTTGGAAAAGGAGTTAGGGATTTATTAAAAATGACATTTTACATAATTGATAATTGCTTTTTTAATTTGATTATTCCATAGGCAGCGTACTATGATGGCATTGCTATTGCAGCAGCTTTCGTACTGGGTGCTGCAACTAGGCCTAATACCTTTGTGCTTTTCTAAGATCTTGGCAATTGAGTGTCCAGACTTCCAGTCTATGACAAGCCCAGTTTTACAACATAAAAGGTCTGCACCTGCTGATTCGGCAGGTTTTCAGGCCTTGACAATGGCAGAATCAGCCATGGCGGTCAATTCTGTCATTTCCAATCCCAATTTCGATTTACCCAGGCTATTTTATGGCATCTTACTGTCCCTTACACCAGATAATGGGCAGGAATCTGTAAGGCCATGCCCATTACCTAGCAAGTATTTTTTTTAAGGATTTTAACAACTAAATACAGTAGGCCTGTTTAACATCTTGGAAGTGGGTTATGGCTATGGAATAGAAAAAAAGGCTATTGCCACCGGCCTTAACCTATGGTCTGGAATATTCTCAAAGATATTTGGTTTGTGGACCCTTGGTAGTGAGGATGTTTCAATTCTTCTCCATAGCTCCAGCTTTTGTTCATTTTCTTCCCATGGCTAGTAGGAATATTCCCAAACGCCTGGTTTCCCCTACTCCTGGACATAAAAAATATTTCCATAACCAGGGTCAGAAAACGCTGGTTATGAAAGTATTCATGGGTGAGGGTCAACGGTACTAGCCTTGTTGCTATAGGTACCATTTTATGCCAAGCTTGTTTTACTGCATGGAAAGGGTATTGACGCTTGAGCAGTGATTGTTCTGTTGGTTTTCATATTTATGATGTAACTGAACTGGTTAGCCATAATACAGTTTAGCCAAATTTGACCATAAAAAGGATGTGAAAGTAAAAAAAAGGTTTAAGATTCCTTCAAATTTTTGGCTACATGCTAAAGACCCATAGGGAAATTTGGCGAAACTTCTAAGAAAAACTGTAGAAAATATGGCGACTAGAAAACCAAAAAAACACATGTTTTAGCCATTTGGAAATTTCTTTTAGCCAAAACGCTCAATTTAGCCAGAAGAAAAAAGGCTGCTCTTGACGTTTGCATATGATCATCACCATATTGTAATAATAATGAAACCCCCAACCCAATCCCCCAGTGGTAGTAGCTTCACAAATGCTAAACACGTTTGAAGCTTTTGACGTGTACAATGAAGTTGCTTGTAATGAAAGCACAGCTATGTGATGGCAGTCCTGGGCCCTGGCAAATCATTTAATTTCCACCAGCATTTTAATATCCATTGTTCAGCCTGTAAATGGTGTTGTAGGTTATCATTGCTATTTTAGGGACATCATTGTTATTTTCCCTCTTCCCACAAAATTGTTATTATATTATTAATGAACATTTTGAAATTATTAATGAGCATCACTGAACCTTTGTTTACCTCTGGTCACTCGGTCACTACAGTGTTGGCCAGGCCAGGTTGGGGTTTTTCAGAGGAACCATGGGGTCCAGGTTTAGTGTTAAATTTTTTATAAAAAAAGGCCGACATTTTGCTTTCGGGTCTAGTGAATATTTTTTAAAAGAAAATTTTATTGGTCTCGTTGTTGGGTCAAATTGTTTAGATTGTTCGTTTCCAGGTTGATGGTTTTAAGCTTTATGAGGCGAATTGGTTTCGGTCTCAAAGCAAGATTACGTTTAGGGTTTTATTCTTTTAGGCTGCAATATCATAAGAAAAGTTTTCTCAAAGTCTTGATTTGTTTCAAGAGAACATATCTTTGCGATCCGATTCGCCTCCAAGTTATTAAAACAAGAAATGAATTCATTTTCCATTTTCATGATGAAATTCTCAATGAGTGGGAAGGGAGAAAAGAAACATAGTCATAAGGAAGGAATGGGAAGTGAAGGAAAAAAAATTACTAGTGAGAGACTGGGACACCAAAAAAAAATTCACATGGGAAGACTAGGATTGTTTTTTAAAAAACAAACAAAGCCACAAGCAAGGTGTGGAAAGTGAGAAAATAAAAGTAAAGTCACCAGAAATAATGCAAAGTGGGGAAAAAAAAAAACGGCGGATGTGTCACACTCTGGCCTTGCCATTTACATTAAAAGGTATCTTAAGTCAAAAGAAGAATTATGGAAGCTCAAATATTTCACCATGCAAAACTAAAATCTTCAAAAAATCCTCTAAAAGAAACCAAAATCCTTCAAGATAATATAACTCTATAACTAATCTCAAGTTTCAACACAAGCCAAAATATCATCTTTCAAAAAATCCTCATATAAAACCGGACCTTACCTATGGGCCGAAATCCATAAGGCTACTATACTCTATAATGAATCTAAACACAATATCCTTGCCTTGGTAGGCAAGGCCAATAAGAATTGCAACAATGGAAGCTTAGAGCCATGTTTTAAAACTCTGGCCCAAAATATGTATATCAAAGCTTATATTGCATACCTATACACTTAAGACCTGGACCTGAACAAAAATACCCTAAAACGAGCTTTACACTAGGAGTCAGGGCCAAAAAAACTTGGGGCCAACTTTGAGCATTTTTGGGTTGCAAATTGGCCCCACGTTATACTAAATGCTAGCACATTGATGTCAGGATATTAAAAAATGCTGGAACGTTGGCCGCAGGGGTTGCAAATTGGCCTCCCAAATTTGACGGTATCCTTTTGTGAGCCTTGGGGCCAATACAAGACCATAAAGTTCAGCATTTATTAGTAACTTGGGGCAGATTGAAAAGTTTTTTTCTCTTTCAGCCTTGAACCCTAGTGGAAAGCCCTTGGGGCTGATGTCGACTTTTGCACCAATAGGAATGCTGGATTTGGGTTGAACATTGGCCTGGACTCCTACTGTAAAGTGGGCCTAAGACCCATCAAGTCAGGTCTTCTGCCATTGTCAGGTGTAAAATCTCAAAGGGCATTTCGGAGAATGAAACATTTCTAGGTCCTGGCATTTCTGATATGACCCATGTCATTTTTTAAAAATCCGTTGAAATTGTTTAGAAACAAATTCCAAGCCCAGTCTTTCCAAATGATAAAGCCCTTGGTCAAGGGCGTTACAGGAATTGGACCCATGTTCAGCTCCACCTCACCTGGGCCCATATTCTGATAAAGCCCATAGCTGAGGCTAAGTTCTAACTACACTACATTCAATCTATCTTGATTTTTAAGTGTAAACATTATGAATCATCTCCATAAAATCTTACTAATGGTCAAATTACATTGGAGGTAAGTTAGAGTTATCTGAGAGTTAGTGGTGGTAAAATTATTGTTGCGGTCACACATAGAGAGGTATCTATCTCTAAATCGTAAATGGATCTTACGTGGGTGCTGACATGGAAGGTACGTCAGAGTTAGCTAACTCTCGTCCTACCTCCAAATCTACAAAATTGGAAGATTTTTTCAAAATTGCCAGAGGTAGCTATCTCCACAAAAAAACCCCAGATAACTTAGTGGTAACTTAGCGCTAAGGCTTTTGACTTTCGCAAGCATTTGCACCTCTTGCCTTCGCACACGGTGTTCAAACTCTGTCACTTTCCCTCTCTTGTAGCAACGCAGACCGTGTAGCTCAAATTTTGTGCTTTCCCTCTCTTGCAGCAATGCAGACCTTGCAACTCAGACTTGCCTCGCTCCCTCTCATGCATCAATGCAGACAACAGCAAATGCAGAAGCAACGTGAAGAAAGCTATGAAGAAGCTACGGTTTGAAACGACGTTGCTGATGGCGCTGATGGCTACGCAAAAAAAAGAAAGAGAAAAAAGGTCCGTAGCATCGTCACATGGTATGGCCACTACTTTGAAAAAGCTTGAAAGAGTTAAGTTAACCTTGCCCTAAAGCTCTATGAGAGACAAACTGTAATAAAAAGTTATGGAAAAGGTAGAAACTAAGTGGTAGATAACTTTCGGTTGGTAGGTGCCAACTTTCTAGACGTTAGGGAAAACTGAAAAAAGCATGCTGCGTCCAAGTGTGGCGTGATCATAAGTGAGGGATTTATAACAATAGAAAGAGAATGCCCCCCCAATTTCCCTATGGCCCTTAGTTTTTTATTTTATTGAGTTTATAATGACAAATTTGTTCAATATTCAATAACTCACACACCAAAGCAGCTCTAAATATTATGAAACCACTTCATACCCCCTACTCATCAAGGGCTTTCTAAAAGTACTAAGAGCACCGTATTGGGGACCCAATGATTTGGGAGATCTCATAGTGAGATCCAAAACAAATAAACTACCTTCCTTAATAGATAGGTAGCTTACACATGATATGCAATTTGAGAATGAATTCCCAAGAATATTTCCTTATTTTCATTTCCTCGAATAAATTTCATTTAAAATGATTATTACTAATCCAAAGAGTCAATAGTCAAGACTTTGGATTTTTCTTTAAAAAATAGTGATGTATATAAAAAATGTTAAAACCTGTGAGTTTCATTCTTTTGGCATGTTGAAAGGGCATGAAATTTTTAATAATTGAACTATGCAACATGTGTGACAAAAGACTTATTTAAATCTTCTTTTCCATTCATTAAAAGCTCGAAGTCAGACAATTGGAATTTAAATATGAAACATCCTAAAATATGATTTTCTTTTTTTCTTTTTCTTTTTCAGAGTTTCTCAGGAATTTAAAGAATATAACCAGATGACCATTTCAATTCTTGGAATGACAATGATTTTAGTTTACCATGCCTAAAAAGAAGGAAAATTAATAATTTGGGGCATGATGACTACTATGATTGGACTACATATTGCAAATTCACTTATATTTAGCTTCATTTAGTTTTCTTCAATATTGTTTCTTTGGTCTCTTAGTCGGAATGAAAGTCTTGTGCTTCTGAATAGAAACTTCTTCACAAGGCAGGTCCCCAAATAATTCAAAATTGAATCAAGAAATATGAACTACTCAATTCCTTAAATCTTCAAGAAGAGAATAACACATAAAGTGGGTACTGACTCTTTAACCCTTTGTTAACAACCAAAATCGAAGTTCAAAAATTAAAACACAATGCAGTTTTTAAAATCCACCATTAACTGCCCCATAGTACAATACCATTCATAAAATCCTTTTTTAAAAATAAAATTGTGGGGTAGGGGTGGGGAGCTTTCATTTTGTCAGTTTTTTTACCAAAGCATTTGGGAAATTTTGGCATTTTTTTTTCTTGTGTAAAAATTTGACTAATTTGACCAATTTTGATAGCTTTCTGGAAAAAGTAGCTAATTTCTTTATATCACAACAGTGAAAAAAAACCACTACTTGTGAATGTCCTAAAATTTCAGTGTGTGGGCACTGGGCACTGGGTTTGCAGCAATTTTTTATTTAAAAATATTTATGCATACATTTATGAATTGTAATTCTACCTTTTTTGAAGACTAAAAATAGGTGGGTATATTACATTGTATGTTTCATGTTGCTGGAGGGAGGGGCTTCATTTTCTAAATTTTATTTTCTTCTTGTTTTCAGATTTTCATTTTTCCAATGCATTGAATTTTGCTACTTTCTGCATATCTTCAGGAGTCAGTGATCAGATTGAATTGCCAATAGTTTCAGAATCTCAGAAATGATTATTTTGTTTGCAAGGATGGGGATATCCAATTCAGATAATTGCATATCCACCTCCTGCAATGCCTGATCATGATCAGCAGAACACCAAAAAAGGCTGCAAAATTTTGTGAAAGATGTCAGCTCTGCATGTAGTATTGTTTCCCCTGTTGTTGTTGTTGTTGTTGTTGGCTGGTTTTGACTCAGGCTGTCTGGCTGGCTTTGATGCATTTCAGTAGTCAGCCACCCATTGATCTCAGGAATTATGTATAGAAGAAGGCCAGTTCCTGAGGGCCTTCTCAAATTTGAGCCTCATAGCTTGAGGGTGTGGGCTCAAAATTTTGAGAAGGCCTAGGGGCACCATCCTTCCCCAGCAATCTCAAGAATTATTGTATAGGGGAAGGCCTGCTCTGTGGGCCTTCTTAAATTTGAGGGTCATAGCCTGAAGGTGTAGGCTTGAAAATTTGAGAAGGCCCACAGAGCAGGCCTTCCTAACATTAAGGCCGTTAAGTTTTTTACACAGAAGACGTTTCTGCAGCTGGAAGCACCTTGTGTTCTGTATGTGGAAGGTCCCTTCATTTGATGAAAGGATCTTTCATGCAGGGAGGTGCTTTAACCTTGCAGTGCTTTACTTCATACTTGATCATTTTTCTTCAATATGAATTTGGAGGAAGATTAGTGTGATTCTTGAATATCAAGTAGCTCAATTGATGATTTATGAATTTAGAATTCGGAAGCAGATTAAAATGCTAAGCTGATTAATGAATTTAGAAATCATAAACTTGTTTAAGGTTTAGAAGTCAGAATTAACAAGATGGGTTTTGTGGTTTTTTTAATCAAGTTGCTTTTGTTATGAAACTATGCAAGTTGGAAGTTGGAATCAGAATTAATGAGATTGTAATTGTGTGTTTTCATCAAGTTGGTTTTGATTACGAATCAGAAAGTTGATGGTCCAGAACTTTAGTTGGAAAATTAGAGATTAATAAGTTTGTGTTAAATTATTTGATCCAAGCTAATAGAGGAAGTTATTTCTTTCTTTTTTTCAAATCGCATGCAAAAAAAATAGGGTGCTTAGAATTGAATGTACTTTGAAATACATTTTAAATATTCTCAATTTTAATAGGTTTTAAATATATTTTACATATCATATCAAAAATGCCTTTTTTATTCTCACATGTTATATAAAATATTTATAAAATATAGCAAATTTAGTAACTTCAGAGCAAGATCCAAGTTGCTTGATTACAATTCAGAAGTTGGGAAATTAAGGCCAACTTTGTTTAATTATGGTTTTTCTGATCAATCAATGTTTCAAGGCTCACAAACATAATATTCTGAAGTAGGAGAAAAAATTTCCTGGGTTAAGATTTGTCAATTTTGGTGCAATGTGTGTGTGTCTCAAGGGGGAGATGATTTCAGAGCTCTTCATGAATTCAAGCTGCAGAAGAATTTCAGATCAAAGATCTTAAGCTTCTAAACAACCAACTAATCAGTTGAAAAGTATCTAGGAAAGATGCTGTTTGGTGCTGCTCTGAGGTGTCACGATTTCCTGGATGTTTTTCTAGAAGCTTGCTGGAAGAAGAAGATAGTAGTAGTAGTAGTAGGAGGTGTGAATGTGAGTGTGTATGTTGTAGTGTGTACCCAATCTTTGCACTTCATGTCTTCACAGCATGTGTCTTGTATTGTACGAAAGAAGATGCTTTGAACACGGGATTTCTTTCACGGGGGTTCCGCACCTTTACGCAACAACAACAACAACAAACATGGATTGATCAATTGATGAGCTTTACTGCACATTCAATTCCAGTTTATACAAAGCGTTCTATGCAATTAATTAGCTAGACTTTAGCAATGTGACATGAAGCTCCTAACTAGTGTAATCATAGATTACCTCGAACAACTCTAGTGGCTCTTCTCTCTTTGGTTTCCATCTTTTATATTGATTGCAAGTTCACAATAGAATGAGCCAAGGGTGTAAAGTTGAAGTCCTTTTTTTCTAAGGACTGCATTTGACAGGTGGTATTCAAAAGCGTCAATGTGGAAGTTTTTTCTCAAGGATTGCATTTGATATGTAGCATTCAAAAGCGTCAAAGTCGAAACCTTTTTTCAAAGATTTCATTTGGCATCTAATATTCATGTGTTGATCCATTATTCCATGTTCTTCCCTATAACCACGTTCTTCTATTGAGCTTTGGTAACTTTGGAAGAAGTAGTTACACATCGATAGATGAGCATGAGTTCGCTTGCGTGTGTTTCTGGGGATTTGCACTAGACTGGGGATACTGATCTGAGTGTTGTTGTTGCAATTGTCCGAAAAAGAAATTCCTGGTTTGATAAGCAGGAGCTTTTGAAAAATCGTCAATTCTGATCGGCAGGGATCAGTAGCATAGTCTGCAGCATCATGGCGAACGATTGCAGAGAGCAAGCTTCTGCTGTTGGTGATCGAATGGAAACGAGATTATTATTTTCCTTGAGATTCTGCATTCTGAGTTTCGCAGCGATATTGATAATCTCAAGTTCCTCGACGTTCGTAAGAGGCGAGCATTTCTGGTCTAGTGAGCAATCTGATCCTCTCACAACGTACTTCGAACAGTCTCAACAGTTTCAAGCTGCAGCTGCAAACTCGACTAGTACTAGTCTAAGCTTAAGAGCAATGAGAGAACAACAGGCTCAACATCTGCTCAAAGACCCTCGCTTCAGTTCCATCAACAAGCGCCGGAAGCTTGAGAGCTGCATAGATTTTAATCCTTATTTGTCTATCTCCATCAGTACTGCTGCATCTTCAACTTCAGCTTCATCATCAGCTGCATCTCTTCTTCTTCAGGATGTGGAAAATGTGACTGTCACAGTGTCTGGAATTCTGGATCCAAGTGAAGCAGATTGGATTGCTGTTTTCTCCCCCGCCACAGCGCCTGAGTCCGTCTCTCTCTCTCTCCTCCCTCCTCCTCATACCCAATTCTCTTTTGCATCATCAGGTAGCTCTGGATGAGGCTGCAGCAGAAGATTGTGCAGATTCTGGTTTTCTCAAGTTCATGTGTATGTATTGTGTGTGCTGCAGCAGCACAAACTTCTGTCCTTTGAACGAGGCATTGTATCTGGAGACAGGAGATGTATCCCCACAACCTCTCACGTGCCTCTACCCTGTCAAGGTGCAACTGCAGCTTCCATGGACTAGAGCTCAGCTAGACAGCAATATTGAGATCGGAGTTACCTGATGATGATCAGCAGCAGATCCTGCACTCCATGACTAGTAGTTCTAGACTTCTAGAGCTGATGATCTGCAGATGAGGAGAAGATTGACATCATGGGTGGGTGCGTGGGTGATCTGCATGCATGTTTTGTTTTGTGAATGTGCTATGCAGTATCGGTATGTGAGTGCAGATCCAGAGTACTTGTCATGTGGGAACAGCGAGTGTCGGGAGGAGATTCTAGGCAAGTGCTTGGTGAAGACTTGCAGTGGTTCTATCACCTTCCGCATCATCAACATCAGGACAACCATGCTGTTTGCGTTTTTCACAGGTGGATTTGATGCTCCGTGCCTGTTGAAAACCTCCAGTGCCTTGAACTTCAGCAACCCTTCTTCTCCTCTCTATGCCCATCTCGCCAGCCCAGATTCTACTGCAACTTCGGTAATATGTGCTACAAGCAGGAGCAGCAAGGGCTCCTGTGGCATGTGATTTTGTCTATGATCTGATCATCCTTTGCTAGCTATAATCTTTTTTGCTGATTCTAGATCTGCATTAGATCTAACATAGTTGCAGAGCTCTGATCAGCATGAACTCCTTTGTATCTGAATGTTCTGAAGAAGAATCATGGATTCTACAAGCTCTTGATTTTGTGGAGCTTTCAGATTCTTTTGTTGCTGATCTGCTGCAGATGAGATTGACATGGGTGAGTGGCAATGGAGATCCACAAGAAGTATACTACGATGGTGGCAGGACCTCCACCTCCACCATCTCCACGTTCACTCCAAGTCAAATGTGTTGTAAGTTCTCCTGTGATCCATGAGTACCTATACAGAGATTTCATTTTGTTGAAGAAAGCTTCAACAACAAAGGTCTGATGAAACTGATCCTCGTCCTGAAGCTGAACAACAAAAGATCCATGTCTGAAATAGCTGCTGCTCCTGAAGCTGGCAACTAATTTTCCTGAATGCTTGAATATTGCAGCTGAACTGGACAATCCAGCATCTGGTTTCGGATGGCATGATCCAGGCTACATCCACACTGCCTTGATGACACAGCTGACACCATCCTCCAGCTACAGCTACTACTATGGGAGGTCAGAATTCATCAAGAATGATATATGGAAAATTTATGCAAACCATATTCAAAGCTGCTTTAACTGGACTCTAGATTCTAGGGTTTAG
>Ga0116230_10004508_pt1 | contig 13647 bp, 10 predicted proteins | sample S1TSphfallax_3_FD_88678 | JGI IMG/M metagenome (GOLD analysis project Ga0116230, IMG submission 88678) | Host-associated microbial communities from peat moss isolated from Minnesota, USA - S1T2_Fd - Sphagnum fallax MG | ecosystem: Host-associated > Plants > Peat moss > Unclassified | place...
CCATTCAGTACAGAGGAGCAGCCCTTGAAAGTACATCCATGTCTTGCCCACTGTTCAAAAAGTGACTTATGGCTGAACGCACGGTCTAATAATTTAGTGTTTGAGCATCCAACTAGAAAGAAAACTTTTTTTTGTTCGGTTATAGGTGTTGGTAGGGAAAAGGGGAAAAAAAGGTTGTCCCACAATTGCATGTGTTAGGTTTGGTGATGGGGTGTAATCTGTCACACTTTAAACAAATTTGAACAGTAGCATGGAGGAATTTGGGCAGGTTAAAATTCCACATGTTTGGTTATAGGGTGTTTCCTGCCCATTTGTGGAAAAAATCCAAGTTCAAGGTGAAGACAATGTTTGGTCATATGGAATTTGGTGGCCACTTTCAGATATATTCTTTGTCCAAACAAAATGGGAGCATTTGGTTTGTTTATAGGGTGTTTTAGATCCAATCTTGGAAACTCCTAGACCATTTGGCCAAATGAGTGTTTGGGTATAGAACAACTATTGACCAATTTAAAAGTAAATACTTGACCAAAAGAAATGGCAATTGTTTGGTTATAGAGGCTCTTATGTACATTTCTTTTAAATAATGGGGGCAAGGGCAAAGGGAGGATTTTATGGGGATTGTTTGGACCGATTTCATAAGGAAAAGTTCCTACATAAAATTGCACATTTGGGTTTAGGATAAATCTTGAAACAAAACATCATTAGGAAGGCGTGCAATAGTGAATTAAAGTGAAGAAATTTGACCAATTCCAATGCAAATAGTTGCTTAAAAGTTATTTAGGCTTCAAACAATTAACCTTAAACATGATATGATCTTTGGACCCAACTGATCAATAGAAAATGAAGGATCTAGAAAGGCACACTTTGATTATGCCTTCAAAACACATTCCATTTCCCTCCAAAACAACAAGGGCACATAACAAGCATTGATAGGGTTGTTTTTTCACATCTTTTCTTAAGCATTTCAATTATTTAAGTATGTCCTCCCCGTAAAAAAAAACATAGAAAATGAACTTTAGTTCAACATAAACCTCTTTGCTACAATAGGTTTGAGAAATGTAATAAAATACCAAGTTGCAAGTGTCTAAGTAGAACAAGGAGAAGGATCTGTGAAGGAGGCAAAGTTGTAGAAATTAGTTCAGATTTTTGGTATGACAATAAAACAAGAACAAGAAATGGATCTAAAAAAAGTGGAAACAAATTTTCAAATTTATGATGAGTTTCCAACTGTGAAAGTAGAGCAAGTATCACAAGGAGAGGATCTGAAATACGGTAGATTTCAAGCACACAAATCAAATCCCAATTATCAAAATGGAACAAATAAACCCAAAAAAAAGGGGAAAATTTGCGAAATTTAGATCTGAAAAATGACGGAGGGGTTAAAGTCATAGATAGATTTTACAACCAAAGGTTTCAACAAGAAAAACATTATTACTGCTAGATCCAAAAACCTACCCACACAAGCTATATAACAATTAGACCAAAAGGGAAAATCTTCATTAATTCACATGAACCACAATTGCAATTCATTCCAAAGCTTGCACAAATGAAATTAACATCAACTTAAATTGGGGGGATTTTTCATATTTTCATGTTCTTATCATTTCAACTCCAAAATTAAAGTCTTATGTTCTTAAGGCCTATCCAAATTTGACAAGCAAAATTATTTGTTGGTTTTTGTATAAGAAACACAAAGGCATACCTTTAATGGGCCCAAAACGCACACTCCCTACTTGTTGAAAGCTTGAGCCACATCACAAACTTCACAACTTAGAAATGAAAATCATACAAAATTCATTCATTCATAATTTGTACATTTCACACATTAATATCGTGCATAAAAAACAGATTTAATACACAAATTTATAGGGAGATGTAAATTTTGTGTGAAATTCATTCATTCACATGTTTGTATTTTATTTATCAACACATTTATCCACGTGTCAAACATGTTTTAACTTCATGATTTTCATGTGTAAAATGTTTGAACTTATGAATGAACAAACTTCACACAATTTTCAATATTAATTTATCACATGTTAAATTCGTAGTGCAAAGCAAGTTAAACCATCATGACTATAAATGTGCCTCGCAAGCAATGAAATAATGTGTTGGACCAAGCAACATCAGACAAAGAGAATTTTCCTTTCCAACCTACACCACAAACAAAACATATTTCCATGTTGTTTTTAATATTTTATATATGTTACTTTATGATACACTCATATTATTTTAAGCTACTTTAATTGTTCTAACTTATACCCTACATTATTATAAGTTATTATATCCTAAATTATTATACATTATTCTACCTTAAGGTATCTTAGCTAATTTATTATTGGTTTCTAAGTTACTTTAAATTAAATTATTCAACTAACCTTAAGTTATACATTAGGTTATTTTATTATAAATTAATATGTTATTTCAAATTATATTTTAAGTTATTTAAGGTCATTCTATTTTAAGTTATTATAAGTTCTTTTATCCTAAAAAAAAAAGTTAAAATAGTCTAAAATAAAATATAATGACCTAAAATAAAATAATCTAAAATAGTCAATAATATCTCATGAAAAATAATTTAGAATAGCCTACAATAGAATAATTACTAATAGCCTATGATAATATAGTTTAAAATATCCAATAATAAGTTATATAATAATAGTCACCAATAGTCATAATATAACATAAAATAATCGATAATAACTTACAATATAGTAGCCATCAATAGTCATAATATAACCTAAAATAACCACTAATAGCCACCAATAAAATAGCCAACAATTGAATAGCCATTAATAATAATTAATAAAATAACCATTAATAACCATTAATAGCCACCAATAGAATAGCCATTAATAACCACCAATGGCCTACAATGTAATAGCCACTGAATAACTAGTAATATAATAACCATTAATAACCACCAATATCCACCAATAGTCATTAATATAATTGCCAATAATAAACATTAATAACCTTAATAAAAGAACAACTAATAGCCACCCATAGCCATATACTATAATTATTTAAAATTGTCAAAAATAATCTAAGGTGAAATAATCTCCTATAGATTAAAGTATCTTAAGATGAAATAGCGTACAATAGCCTAACATTATCAATAATAACATAAGATGAAATAGCTTTAAATAGCCTAAGATGCAATAGGCTAAAATAGCCAAAAATAACATAAAATAGTCAAAAGTTAATTCAAAATAACCAAAAGTAGTCTAAGGTGAAATAGCCAGAAATAACCAAAAATAATTGGAAATAGCCATAAATAGTTATAAATAATGTGGGGTAAAATGATTTAAATTAATAAAAAATAACCCTATAATAGTTGAAAATAACCTAACATAAGTAACATGATTATATTAACAAAAATCTTATTCGTTTATTAACACGTTTTCTTTTTAAAAAACATGGTCATTGAAATGTTATTGAATAGTGATATTCAAAAAAAATTGTTCAAATGATTTTACATTTTCAAAAGGAAATAAATGTAATTGTGTACATTATTTAATTTTTAAAGAAAATAAACTCAAAATCATTTCATTTGGACAAAATTACAATAAAATATGAATTTTCAAAGTTTATGTTTTTGTTATGTTTACAATGAAATATTTGATAACTAAAATGCAGTGTAACATATCATCACAACAAATGAGTGGCTTGATGGTAGGAGTATTTGCTTCCATTTTAAAAGTTAACAAGTTAAACCTCACAAGTGGTGTGTGGGTGGTCAATAATGGCAAATTAACTGAATATTTTCCTTTTTAATTTCCTAAAGTAGGTGCCTAGGTTGATTATGTGGTCTACATACCTAAGTTAGGTTTTTAACCTAGCCTAGGTAAATGACACATGTCAATAATTCATAGGCTAAAAATCATGAAATGATCAATGATATTATATATGAAATAATTTAAATTTAATTGATTTTCATGTTGCCTAGGTAATTAACTAGTAAGTGAATGACTTGGTAAATTTGTATTTCACTTAAGGCGAACCAATTCACTATCTCTAACAATTGATCCCCATTCATTAAGGGGTTGATTAATTTCACCATGGTAAAAATGTTCAAATTCACTTAAAATCGAGTAAAACCCAAAATGAACTAAAACACATTTTGGTGTAATGATTAGCATCAACAAACAACAAGACAACAAAGGTCGAAAGGTTAAGGGAAGATGGGTTTTGTGTGTTTTTCCTGTTTTTTTGTTTAAGTTTTATTTAGTGGTGGGTCCTTGTTTTTCATGTTTTTGTCAATCTTAGAAAGTTTTTTATTACCAAAAATCTAGTGATCATTTATAAATTAAACACAATATAAGGTTTTTACTACAAAGAGAAAGACTTCGTTAGAATCTTGGTTTTTCTTAGTTTTTGTTAGTCTTGCAAAGATAGGAAAAAATAAACTAAATAAATAAATAAAAATGCATTGTAAGTGTGAATATGTGAATATTTAATGGTTAATCATCGACCAATAATATGTTTTCTAGGATTTTTAATTTTTTTATCATTTTATTTTTTTCTAAAATTAAAACAAAAGATTTGTTCTAGGGTATTTTTCTATTATTAAAGTTGGGTGTTACTTTAGTTGGGTAATCCAAAGAATAAAAGAATAAAAGTTTCTGGGCCCTAATTATTGCACAATAATTTTTTTGAAAAGTGTATAGGTTCTATTACCAAATAAAATAAAGATGATAATGTTAAAAATTATGGCAAAATTAAAGTTTAAATATCTTTTGAAATAAGACTTCCTTTTTTCTGATAGTTCATTATTTTTTTCCATTTGATTTATCTTGTCTTATGTGGTTTCTTTATAGGTTTAAAATTATTGTGTTGAAATAGGTAATTTTTAAAATTTGAGACCTATATGCAATTATGCAAATAGTTCCCACTTTAATATTTTAGTTTTGTTGAATCCAATGGATTAATGATTGTGTGACACCTCGATCTGTAGATTAGGGTTTGGCCTTAGCATAATGCCCTAACAAAGGACTCTTTGGAAAATTTCTTATTTTTTTCATTTCATTTCATTTAATATTGTGTGATTGGTTTTGTAGATTTAAGATTATTTTATAATGGTAAGTGGTCTTTAAAAAATGGGGCTCATGTCCATAGTAGACCTCCTATTTCATGGTTAACAAATGTCCCATGTCCCCCAACTCATAACATCTCATTAAACCTCATAGTTACCATTGCCCATTCGTTTTATCATGCACCACCATCGACTTATCCTCCACTTCATCCCTCACAAAAACCATAAACCACCCATTAGTTATCCTTCTGATTTTAACGAATCACACACCACCTACTAATTCCCCCTACCAACCTTTAATTTTTCATGTGAATGTGGGGTCCTAATCTTACACCTTCCCAAACCCCTTCAATCATGCATAATTAGGACATTTTCCCCCTCCCATTTTATTGGTCCCTACAATTGGCCATGATCATACCCTTCAACCTACCCCCATTTTTTTAACACGTGTTTAACCCCCACCTATGGGCGCTAATTTACTAGTCAAAGGTTAGTTCGCCACTAACATTCTTGTCAAACATCTAATTCATCCAACCCAAACCCTTGTGATCACCCTAACTCAATACCTTCTTTTACTCTCACCTTGCATGCATTAGTTTAGACATGGGTTTCAACATTGAATGTTTTTAAGTCCTTTCATTTAAGTTTTTGTCGTCCTAATTATATAATTACATCCCCACCATTCTATGGCATGATGTACAAGTAACATCTTATTTTCCATTAGATAAGCTAGTGTAAGACCTATACAATGTGGCAATTTGGCACTTGCTCCTCCTGGTACCCCAATGGTGTCTTTTATTGCCCCTTCATGGAAGAATGACAATGCATAGGGAAACATGGATTGGATTCAAACACTTTTTAATAAGCGACTTGAAAAACCTATAAAAGATTTTTTTTTGCAAGCCCAAACTTTGGTGGCTAGTTCGAATTTAATCATTTTTCCCCAACATGATTTTCTAACTTGCAAATGTCTATTTCGCAATTTAACCTTTGGGCATGCAAGGGAATATTATCGGGCAACCCATGCTTTGGCGCCATTTTTTCCCACACCCACATTTTCTAACACCACCTAAATTTTCACTACATTACATCCTGAATCATATGGTTACTTCGTATTTGTCCTAAAAAATTACAAGCTAAACCAAAACCTTGAGCTTTATTTTGATTCTTTTAAGTTGGCATTCTAACACATGCCACAATTATTGGCAAGCGGTCCTTCTAGGATGGTTTTTGAAAATTTTCGAAACTATTTTCACCCTAAAAATTCAACAAATGGATTCCCTCAATTGTTCCAACTTTGTTCTCATATTGCATAGGGTCACATTCCACCCCAAATTGCACGTGTCCTTGGAGCAACTTGCCTTTTAACCATGACTAAACCTTTAGGTAGAATTTGTCCCATTGCAATGGGGGAAACATTATATCGATTCATAAATCACACTTTATGTTTTTAATTACACAAAACTTTTACAAAACATTTTTCCCCACACTAATTTGGAGTTGCAACTAAGGGTAATTGTGAAACAATAATCCACAACATTAGGTGCACCCTAGACCTTTACCCCAATGTGGCAAATGCTTTCAATTCAATGTCAAGAAGGGTTGTATTTCAAACACTTCATGCAATAGGTGGGGACATCATACAACTCATCCTTTTTATTCATGCATTCTATGCATTTGAGTTTTTCTTATTTTATAATCATCATAATACGAAGGTGATGTCACAATCATTCCATCTACCATGGGGACTTGTCAAAGTGATCCTTTGGGAAGGGCACTATTTATTTTAATCAATTTTTGGGTTTTATGTTCTATAACTAGTCATTTCCCCTTGTCTATTTCCATCCATTGCAAATGACACTCACATCATAGGTCCCCCTTTAATTATATCATATGCATATGTGCATTTTTAAACCAAATTCCATGCGATAGGTCTTTTTATCCAACCTTAGAAATGCATAACATGGTCACCCTTTGGCTTACCAATAGATTTAACAACCCATCCCATTTTACCACCCCATCTAAAGGAATGAAAGTCTTGGGGGTTTTGTTAGGCACTTAAACTTTCACATCATCCTTCGTAAAAAATGCCTTGTTAGAGGACATTCAACATGTGGACATTTTCACTAGAATGGGTGATGTTCAAGTAGCCTTTGGAATTTTAATTCGATTCGTGCAATGCCCATCATATCTTTTATGATGCACACCTCCATCTTCCACCTTTATAAAGTCCTTTATTTCCTTCAACTCCTCCTTCCTTCAAATGTTTGGGCACCTTTTGGGTTTAGGATCCTTTGATAGCCCAAAAGGACCTCTAGCTCTTAAACAAGTTTCCTTCTCAATAATTCTCAATGGTGTCCAATTCATATCGAATCCATCATTGCCCTAGTGGCTTCTTTAAGGAATTGGGTCCTTGTTATTTTAATCATAACTACTAGGTTTATGGTTGAACAACATCCCTTCCTTTTTGAAGCTTTAACACAAGTCGACAACAACACATTTCTTTTGAGCTTGAAAGGGCCAAAGGGCCTTCATCTTTCTATCTTGATCATCAAAAAGTTTCGATCACATTACGAAGGATGCAAATGTCCTCCATCTTAAATCGAGTGATAATCATAGGCCTAATTACTTCTTGATTTCCACCCCTTCAAAACACACCTCCCATCACCACAACCAATTTATTGCAAGTCGTCAATTTTTGACATATAAATAGATGCAGAAGATGAAGCGCAGAAGAAGTTGTGCCATGCCAGACAAGGCTCCAAGACCATTTGGGATCTGAAAATGGGACAAAACTTAAGCTCGTTAAAGTGACTTCTAAGTTCAAATGGTACAAGCTCTCCTAAATTCTCCATGTAATTGAACTGGCAAGACATGTTAGGGTTTAGGTGAACAAAATCAAATCGCACAACTTTTCTTATCATGCTTCCAAAGTACACTTACCATAATGAAGATGTCAATATGACCTACAAAGGCATAACCAAGCCATATGAATCTCTTTGAAGTTCAACAAAGATAACATGAATGGCATGAACTCAACGCTTCGTGTCCTCCTCACCATGCCTTGGATACAATATCAAACATGGGTTCAATATCAGAGCCATATCCCTCAATAATAGTAGTGCAACTTGAATCACATTGAAAAATCTAAATCCGGGACTATATTTTGAGAAGGCTTGCATCAGCTTGGATGGCAAAGAATTGCAATCTGAATTGAACTTACCAGATTTAGCTGCATCCACCATTGCCACCGGAAACTTGCAACTAGGCTTCCTACAAACTCCAAAGCATCCACAACCATCTACCACACATTAGTACAGATTATAAGCACAATCATTCTCCACGTTACACGAGATCAAGTGATACCATTACAAGTAGTGGGTTTCCTCCTGAAGCTCCAACTAATAGAAATAAACTGCTCCTTATTCCAAGCCATGGATAAACCTTCATGTGTGCCTAAAAGAGAAAGTGAGGTGATTCTTCACTATGAGTTAGGTCTGATGAATTCTCCTTGATATAAGTCACTTGACTGAAACCAAGTCATGACATTGTAGCTCAAGCTCAGGACTCATGGGAACTTTTGAGGAAATTGCACCTGAAAATTCTTTGGAGCATCAATCAAGTATGTAGTTATTTAACGAATCTCTATCAAGCATCCTTCAACAGCGTTTGTCACCACCATGTTACAATTTCCCATCAGGCAAATTATGACATACCCTATAATAAGCAAGACAATTGAGGAATGCAGACACATCAGGGGGATGCCTGGGTTGAATACCCAACCATCCAGTGACATCTATGCTATATTGTGCAGTCCTATCTCCCAAACAGGCAGTCCTCTGAACAAGAAAGCTACAAGTAGCAGAACATAGTGTGTACTACAAATCTGTTTAATGGGTTTCTCTTGCTTTGAGTTGCAAGCTTTTGTATTCATTCATGCTGAGGTCTAGAGACCTTGATCTAAGGTTGGAATTGTAATGTAAGTCAACATCACCATCAACAGCAGCTTGTAAAGAGAAAGTGCTAAAAGAAATAGCTTAAGCTGCCTAGTTATGTCATATTTCTGGGTTTAGGGTTATGGTTTAAAACATTGCTACATAATGCATCTTGCAATGACATGCTGATTCATTTACAGTGCAATTTATACATGACTGTTTTTTTAATATTCTAATTCATTTAGTTGAAAATTATGTTCCTTTTTTCTTTTAACATTCTGATTCACAAAGTCGAATTTTTTATTATATGACCTTTTTCCCCATTCTGGTTCATTTAGTGGAATTTTTGAATTTTTGTTTATAGCATACTACTAATGGTGGTTGGTAGATAGTGGGTCCATCTATAAGGAGCACTTGCCTTTGTTGAGATAAGCACACATTGAACAGGACTGCTTGCTTCTGGTGTTCTGTAGTTGCTATGCATGCAATTAGTTTATGAGAAATCTGGAACTAATGACATGGTGAAATGGAGAGTTTCAATTGCCATGTCCAAACTAATTCCATGCTTTATCCTGGTCACTCTCAGACTAATCTTTTTGGACACATGAAGTAGTATACATCCATGTACAATTGTGAACCACATTGCAAAACAGCTAAGTTCTTTTGCAAAAGCAGCTTTCTCCAATTGAGCACCACACAGAACATTGAGTAGAAACATGGCAGAGGAGATGGAGACAGGTTGATTAAGTTTCTAAACTGCATGCAAGAAAGTAGCTCAGCCCAATCGTGACCATGATCTCAATTTTGTGATTTGAGCAAATCTGGTCGAAAGGATTTGCTCTACTGGAGAAAGGGGTCCTAATCTCACCACCAAAACAAATCTCATTAGGTCTCTCTTTGGTATGGTAAAATCACTTATTAAATGACTTTGAAGACCTAATAATTTAAGACTGTCCTTGTAAAATTCCATGAAAAGGATTTTGATGGCAAATTTCTGTCACATTACAGTTGGCATCTTAGATTGTAGAATTCAACCTTCTCCAAAGAAGTGCCAATGTTGAGGGATATGCCACTTTTGGAAAAAGTGAATGTGCTATTCTAAATAGAATGTGCCCTAAATGAATCTACACATCATGGAAGGCTTTCCCCAAAGTGCAGAATGTGCCCTAGGGAGCGTTTTCTCTAGTCCATAAAGGCACTCCAGGAAAGGAGTCCCCCAATGTGCAGAAATCACCCTAGGGGACGCTTTCTCTGGTTTAACCCTAAACCTAAGATCCCTCCTTTGCTCTGAAGGGATAGGATACCAAGTGCACAATAGGCGCCATTGTGGTTTGCAAGATCTCATTGTGGCAAACAAAACAAACAAAACAAACAAACTATCAATGTTGTGGGGTTATGAGAATTTTTAAAGAACCACCAGTTCCGACTTTTGAAATATTTCAGAATCAGAGAACCACTGGTTCCTCTTCTTTGCAAAAAACTGAGAATCAAAAAACTGCCAATATTACATTACATTCTCTGTAGTTGTAGATGTTTAAAAAATAATAATTCGTTTAATTAACTCATTTATTTCTTTGTAATCTATAAAATTATAGATATACATAATTAAAAATAGGGAGATAATGCAAGAGGAATCGTAATATTTTAATATTTTAAAGAAAGTATGATTATAGTTTTCGAATTGACGCTATATACCCTTGGATTAATCCAGAGTTCTTTTTTTCTCAGCCACTGGGCCTACTAGAGTCTTCCTCACATATATCATGACCACTAGAGGCCAAGATCGAAGACCTTGGATTCAATTCATTCTACCAACCCAAGGGAGTATTTTGTACGGGTTCTTCCTGGTATATAAGAGATTGAACTTTGGGTGGCATTTCCACATTCGTGAACACTTTGCACATGAAGGAACAAATGTCTTTGATTTGAAGCAAAGATTGTGAGTAGTAAAATGTTGGGTCAACATGTATCTCACACACAAGATGTCATGTTTTCTGCAGTCACCATATATCATACATGAGAGCCAGATGACTACAGTTCTGAATCAAAACCATTTGAGCTGCAGATCGTAATGGTTAGTCACTTTAGTATTGAATGCCATCAAAGTGCATTCATCTGAACTTTCTAGTATATAGTGTTATTAAGCATTTCGATGTACATGGAGGTTGTTGAATTCAGAATGTCACTCATATGCACATGATTGTTGAAGGAATGAAAGTCTTATTTATTTACATTCACCACACCATCATGTGTTTCTTATAGCATCCACGGGGTTGAATTTGAGAAGTAAGGCCTTTGTGCAACGCTGGCTTGAGTGACACAAAACCTACACATAAAATTTGTAATTTTGCCACTGATGCAAATTGTAGCTGCATATATCAGATTCATGAGAATGCAACTTTCTCAAGATTGACTCTTACAGAGCAAGAGTCTATGCAGGACCAGAAGATGATGACTTGTGTCTTGTGTCTTGTGGCCAGAACCTACTTTTTATGTTGCCCATTAATGACAGAAAGCCTGACATGTGTTACCTTTGATATAGCTAGATTCAATTCTGTACATCAATTACACATTTCTTCCCATATTATCTGACACATGTCAGAATTTATTTAAGAAAATTGAGCCCTCAGGCCACCTTAACCCCAATGAAAGGAATTAGACAACTCTGAATTTCATCAGGCATCAAAAGGGGTTTCTCTGTCAAGACTACCAAGAGTACGTTTCTGCACCCCAAAAAAAGTATTGGTAACTCTTATCCCAAAATCCTTGACCATCGCTCTCTTGCCTTTGAGCGCCATTGCAGACTGACTGATTTGTTAATGCATCAATCATTGTGTTTTGACACCAAGGTGATGTTTTCATGTGCGCCCTCAATACCACGAGACAATTTTATCCATGTGCGTAAAAAGAGCCCAAATTGGTTCAATTCACAAACTTGGTACTCCTCAGTTCTAATTCTCAACTCTCTTTTGTCTCCAAAACTAAAGGCTCCTGACATTGAAATTTGGAACCTGACCATCTTGTTGCAAAGACAATGAAGATGTCCCTTCTGGATGTAGAATGTAGTTGCATATTGAAGTCCATACCTCAGTTCCTGGAGTCTACATTTTATAAGTAGTGTAATGTGAAGTGTAATTATAATATAAAACTAAATGAAAATTAATGCAAATATCATGGCATGGCCCTTGTAATATTGACATTGATGTCTTTTCTTTTCTTTTTGTGAAGGAAAAGTGTAAGTGGAAGAAGGGAGGCGGGGTCGCCCAATGGACTAAAATTCCCAAAGATCTCAAAATCACCAAGCGCCCTCACTCCCGAGGAGTTAGGCTACACCTGATATTCATTTCTTTTAGGAGGATATTCAAGGTACCCTCCAACTACTTACTCTAGGAAATTTCTTGGAGTGCTTTATGTGTATTGGCTCAGGTAGTGGCTATAGAAACTAGAGAGAGTTCATTTGGTCCCACATTTTCAAGAACGTCTCTGATTTGAACTGTTGTTAACTTTCTTGTTTGTTTGGATAGAACAATGAGTTCTCATGCATGCATACTGGAGGAGCCAGTTAGCTCTCTTGCAAAATCAAGTTGTGTTTCACATGCACTATGAACCCATTTGGTTGAGCATAGACACATTATAATAGGTTAGTGATTTCTTGTCCCACTTCAGGTAAACTTGCATGTGACAATCAAAGACAAAGCCGGTGATTTGCCATACAATGGACAGAATGAGCGTGGGTACATACTGCCTGATTGCATTGCAAGAGGCAAAAAGGTATATTGGACTTTTGAATAAAAAGATTTGCTCCAAATTTGATGGTGGTCTTCAACCTTCACCTATGAGTTTGAAGCCCACTCAATACTACTTTACTTTTTCACTCATTATTCTCCAATAAATGAGTACATAACAACTACTTTTCTGTGTGGGTATATCTTTTATGTAGTTGTATACCGTGAACATACCCTTGTGAAATGTAACAGACCTGCCCTGGTTGGAATATGAATCTGACTATCTGGCACCCAGATGCATGCAATATGAAGAAATTTTGGAGGACCCAAATGTTACATCTTTGACAATCTTATATATAAATTCACTAAGTCCGTGGGTGATTGGGCGTTCTGCTTGCATTTTCTACAGCAGAACCGGCCCGGACAGTCGGACGGACGGACAGACAGATTTTCTATGGCAGAACTGGCCCGGACAGACGGCCTCTGTATAATTTCGACCAACGCTCACTGGTCAGTCAGTTAGTGAGCGGTCAGTCTGTTTGTGACGGGGATTTTGGGGGGTGGGGAGGAAGAGGCCGGTGAAATAGCGAGCGACCGGACTGACAATTCTTTGCCTCTACAGCAAAAATTTGACAAGGCTTGGGAAGGGCTATATATTTGTAGGGGATGGGGCCGGGTATTAAAAATTGTAACAAGGCCGGTTGTGGATCAATCCGGGTATCAAGGTTGATATTCATGGTTATCATATATCTCTGTGGTTCTCAAACGTGTTTTGAAAAAAAACCAAATATCCACCTCGAACTGTCTGGTACCCGGAGGTTCTTTGAAGTTTTTTCACCCACCCAAACTGAAGGCTCTTTTTGATTTTGCTAATTTTCAAATACCCGGAACTTAATTTTTAATTTTTTGGTTCTGAATTGTTCAAATCCACAGATCCGGAGGGTATGTAATA
>Ga0116230_10004510_pt1 | contig 13644 bp, 6 predicted proteins | sample S1TSphfallax_3_FD_88678 | JGI IMG/M metagenome (GOLD analysis project Ga0116230, IMG submission 88678) | Host-associated microbial communities from peat moss isolated from Minnesota, USA - S1T2_Fd - Sphagnum fallax MG | ecosystem: Host-associated > Plants > Peat moss > Unclassified | place: USA...
CGGTCGCTTTCTATGGCTCCGATCGTGCTCGCATGCGCCGGACCGCCGTTCTCCACTTCAGAATTGTGAAAGACTAGCGACACGATGTCGAGGCACCATCTCCGCGGTTCTCTTCCGGCCCTCGTTCAGATCGTCATCGTCGCCGCCGTGTTCGGAATCGGCGCGCTGCTCGTGTTCGTATCGTCGGCGTTCGGTCATCGCTCGACATCGACGGCGGCGGAAGCGACGCCGGCACCGCTACCGTCGGGCTTTTTTCAGCCGACGGAACAGCAATGGCAGAGCCTGACCACCGCGCCGGTCACGTCGATTCCGTTCGCGGACGTGAGCGAAACGGAGGGCTCGATCGCCCCGGCGGACGATACGACGACGCAGGTCTTTTCGCCGTTCACCGGACGCGTCGCGAACGTGTTCGTGACCGTCGGCGACATCGTGCGGCCGGGGACGCCGCTCTTCTCCGGCGTCGGCGATGAATACGCCCAGGCCGAAAACGATTTGGCGACGGCCCTCGCCACGCTGAAGTCGGCGCAGACCCAATTGCACGTGACCCAAATCAACCGCGATCGGCTCCTGAAATTGCTGAGCGTCGACGGCGCCGCCCGCAAGGATGTCGAGCAGAGCGCGGCCGATCTCGCTGCTGCGAGAACGGCCGTGGACAACGCCGAGATCGCGGCGAAGCTCGCCCGAGCGCACGCCGACGTGCTCGGCGCGGCCGCGCAGCAGAGCCCGCAACCGGGACCGACCGGCGCATTCGCCACCCAGGTTGTCGTGCGCGCCCCGATCGGCGGGATGGTCATGCAGCGCGCCGTCGGGCCGGGCCAGTTCGTCGAGAGCGCAGCGAGCGGCGGGTCGAACGCGCTGCTTACGATCAGCGATCTCTCGCATGTCTTTTTCGTCGCGCAGGTGACCGAAGATCAGATCGCGCGCATCCGGATCGGCGATGCGGTCACCGTGCGCATGGACGCCTTTCCCGGCCGCACGTTCGATGCGCGCGTGAACTTCATCGCACCATCGGTCGATCCGAACACGCACCGGATCGCGGTACGCGCGCGGGTCGAGAATCCGGATGTCGCCCTCAAGCCGGGCATGTTCGGCAGCTTCCGCATCTATACGGGCGCGGCGGAAGATCATCTCGCGGTACCCGAAGCCGCGGTCATCTTCGAAGGTGATACGGCGCGCGTCTGGATCACCGGCCCGCACCGCAGCATCGCGCTGCGCTACATCAAAGCCGGGAAAACGGTCGATGGGACCGTCGAGGTGCTGAGCGGTTTGCGCGCCGGCGATCGCGTCATCACCGGCGGCTCGGTGTTCATCGACCGCGAAGCCCAAGGCGGCGATTAGCCCGCGATGAACCGGATCATGGGGTTCCCGCTGCGGAACCGCGCCTTGATGGTGATTTTCCTCGGCGTGATGCTGCTCTTGGGGTTCATCTCGTTCAAGAACCTCAACATCGAAGCGTATCCCGATCCCGTGCCGCCGCAGGTCGAGATCGTCACGCAGAGCACCGGGATCTCCGCCGAGGAGATCGAGCGCTACATCACCGTGCCGATCGAAGTGCAGTTGGCGGGGATCCCGCACATCACGAGCATCAATAGCACCTCGCAATTCGGACTCTCCGACATTCACGTCCAGTTCACGTACGACTTCACGTACAACGAAGCGAACCAGCGTGTTCTCAACAACCTCTCGCAGCTCGGCGCGCTGCCGGGCGGCGCGCAGCCGCAGGTTTCGCCCGAGAGCCCGATCGGCGAGATCTATCGCTATCGCGTCGTCGGTCCGCCCGGGTACTCCGTTACCGATCTCAAGACGTTGCAAGACTGGGTGCTCGTGCGGCGGTTCAAAGCGGTCCCCGGCGTGGTCGACGTCGCGGGCTGGGGCGGCAAAGTCAAGACCTACGACGTCAACGTCGATCAGAACAAACTCAATGCCGCCGGCCTGTCGATCGCGCAGATCCTGACGGTCCTGGCCAACAGTAACGTCAACGTCGGCGGTCAGACGATCAACATCGGACCGCAGGCCGTCGATATTCGCGGCGTGGGCCTGATCCGCAATTTGCGCGATCTCGCCGATACGATGGTATCGTCCACGAACGGGACGCCGATCTTTCTGCGCGATATCGCGAACGTCACCGTCGGACACGTGCCGCGCCTGGGGATCGCCGGTCAGGATAACGACGACGACATCGTCGAGGGCATCGTGCTGATGGGCCGCGGGGAGAAGAGCCTGCCCACCCTGCGCGGCGTCGAGGCCGAAGTGCAGACGATCAATTCGACGGGCGTGCTCCCGCCGGGCGTCCATCTCAAGACGATCTACGACCGCACAAACCTCGTCAACGTTACGACGAAGACCGTGATCGACAATCTGGTCTTCGGGATCATTCTGATCTTCCTCGTGCAGTGGGTCTTCCTCGGGAATCTCAAGAGCGCGATCATCGTCGCGCTCACGATCCCCTTCGCGCTCTCGTTCGCGATCTTGATCTTGACCATCAACGGCGAGTCGGCGAACCTGCTCTCGATCGGCGCGGTTGATTTCGGCCTGGTCGTCGACGCGACGGTCATCATGGTCGAGAACATCTTCCGGCGGCTTGCGTTCGCCACGTCGGCCGCGATGGACCAGAAGTTGGTCATCGTCGGCGATGCGGCGGCTCAGGTCACGCAGCCGATCTTTTTCGCTGCGGCGATCATCATCACGACGTTCATCCCGCTCTTCACGCTCACCGGCGTCGAAGGCCATATCTTCGGGCCGATGGCCAAGACCTACGCGTACGCGATCGCGGGCGGCCTGATCGCGACGTTCACGGTCTCGCCCGCGCTCAGCGCGCTCTTGCTCACGCGCGGCCGGCTCTCCGAGCACGACACGCCGCTGGTGGCCGGGATTCGGCACCTCTACCGTCAGGTGCTCCACGCCGCGCTCGCCAACCGCATCATCACGCTGGGGATCGCCGTGTTCTTGATCGCGGGCGTCGTCATCGCCGGCGGCCGGCTCGGCACCGAGTTCCTCCCGCATCTCGAGGAAGGCAACTTCTGGATCCGCGCCACGATGCCGGAGTCGGTCTCGCTCGAAGCCGGCAGCGCGTACGTCGCCGAGATGCGGAAGATCATGCTCTCGTATCCGGAGATCGAGACGGTGATCTCGCAGCATGGACGGCCCGATGACGGCACCGACACCGGCGGCTATTACGACACCGAATTCTTCGTGCCGCTCAAGCCGTTCGATACCTGGCCGAAGGGCGTCGACAAAGCGTCGCTGACGCGGACGCTCAACAAACGCCTCGAGGACCGCTTCCCCGGGATCGATTTCAACTTCTCACAGAACATCGAGGACAACGTCGAAGAAGCCGCCTCGGGCGTCAAGGGCGAAAACTCGGTCAAGATCTTCGGCAACGACTTAGCGAGCCTGCAGAAGGCGGCGAGCGATGTCGTTCGCGTGATGTCAACGGTCCCCGGCGTCGCCGACTTGGGCGTGTTCGATCCGCTCGGCGAACCGACGATCAACATCACGGTCGACCGCGTGAAGGCCGCGCGCTACGGCCTGGCGCCGGGCGACGTCAACAACGTCATCCAAGCGGCGATCGGCGGGCAGCCGGCGGGGAACCTCTACGAAGCCGGAAGCGATCGCAACTTCCCGATCGTGGTGCGTTTGGCGCCCAAGTATCGCGACAACATCGAAGCGATCCGTCGCGTGACCATCAACGCGCCGAATCCGAGCGGCAGCGGGACCATCCCGGTTCCGCTCGGCGACGTCGCCGACATCAAACTGGTCGTCGGCCCCTCGCAGATCTTCCGCAGCGAACAGCAACGCTACGTCCCGGTGAAATACAGCGTGCGCGGACGCGATCTGGGCAGCACCACGCTCGATGCGCAAGCGCGCGTCGCAAAGCAGGTTCGCTTACCGGCGGGTGCGCGGCTCGAATGGGTCGGTGAACTCGCCGAGTTCAATGCGGCGCTCGCGCGCCTCGGAATCGCCGTTCCGGTCAGCCTGCTGCTCGTGCTGGCGCTGCTCTATTTCAACTTCAGTTCGATCCGCGAGGCGCTGCTCGCCGCGAGCGTCTTGCCGCTGGCGCTCGTCGGCGGCGTGATGCTGCTGTTCTTCACGCACACGGCCCTGAGTGTCTCCGCCGTCATCGGATTCATCGGACTCTTCGGTATTTCGATCATGAACGGCATCATCGTCGTTTCGTCGTACAACGAGCACGTCGCAGCGGGGATGTTGCGCCAACCGGCGATCCGCAAAGCGTGCGACCAGCAGCTGCGACCGGTCTTGATGACGTGTATCGCGGCCTGCGTGGGGCTCTTGCCGGCCGCGCTTTCCAACGGCATCGGTTCGCAAGTCCAGAAGCCGCTGGCCCTGGTCGTCGTCGGCGGGAGCCTCGTTGCACCGTTCTTGATCTTGCTGATCTTGCCGGTCCTGATGGATGTGTTCGCCCGCAACGGCCACGCGCATCACGAACCTCCGGCGACCGCGACCGAGCCGGCGCCGGCGTGAGCGCGATGAAGGTAAAAGGACGCGCGCTGGCCGCGGTCGCGCTCCTCGCGCTCACCGCCTGCAAGCAGCCCCTGCCGCCCGCGACGCCGGTGCCGCCCGCGCCGACCGCAACCGGCTACGGTGCGCGGCCGCCGCAGACGGCTTCCGCTCCCGTTCCCGGCGGCGAAGCGCAACGCTTCATCGCCGGGCTCGATGTGCCGGGTCAGTGGTGGACGCTCTTCCATTCGGAGAAACTCAATGCGCTCGTCAATCGCGCGATTGCGGCGAATCCCGACGTCACCGTAGCACAAGCGGCGCTGCGCCAAGCACGTGAGACGTATTACGCGCAGCGATCCTCGGCGTACCCGACCGCTCAGGGCTCGGCAAGCGTGTCGCGCCAGCAAGTTCCGACGTACTACGCACCGCCGCTCAATTCGAGCAACAGCGAATACGTCTACGGCGTGCATACGATCTCGCTCGACGTCGCTTACACGCCCGACGTATTCGGCAACCTGCGCTACCAAACGGCTTCGGCCGGTGCGGCGCTGACCGCGCAGCGCTTCATGACCGAAGCGACGTACCTCACGTTGACCTCGAACGTCGTGATCACGGTCTTGCAAGCGGCCGGACTGCGCGCGCAGATCGCAACCGCGAAGCGTGCGATCGCGATCGATCAGCAGTTGCTCGACCTCACGCGCGCGCAGCGCACCTACGCGCAAGCGGCCGGACTCGACGTGCTGACGCAAGTCTCGGCCTTGCGCGCGGCGCAAGCCGCCGTTCCGCCGCTCGAAAAACAACTCGCGCAAGCCCGTGATGCGCTCGCGCGGCTCGTCGGGGTTTCACCCGACGCGGCCCCCGATGCCGACTTCGATCTGGACGCCCTGCATTTGCCCGATACGCTGCCCGTTTCGCTCCCGTCGTCGCTCGTCGCGCAGCGGCCCGACATCGCCGCCGCGGAAGCGAACCTCGCCCAGCAAAGCGCCGAGGTCGGCGTCGCGTACACGAACCGCTTGCCGAATTTTTCGATCACGGCGCAGACCGCGACGCAGGCGCTGAGCCTGGGGACGCTCTTCGGCGCCGGAACCTTTCTTTCGAACCTCACCGCACAGGTCACGCAGACCTTCTACGATCACGGTACGCTCAAGCACCGCGAAGCGGCCGCGATCGCCGGCTACGATCAGGCCGCCGCAACGTACGTCGGCACGACGCTCAGCGGTCTTCAGAACGTCGCCGATTCGCTCGCGGCGCTCGACGCGGACGCCGATGCGCTCAAAGCCGCCTACGACGCGCAGCTCGCGGCGCAAAAGGCGCTCGAGATCGTGCGCCGGCAACAGTCGCTGGGCGCGGTCTCCTCGCTCGTGACCCTCACCGCCGAACAAGCCGACGCGCAAGCCGAGCTGAACGTTGCGCAAGCCCGTGCGAACCGCTACATGGATACCGCCGCGCTCTTCGAAGCGCTCGGCGGCGGCTGGTGGAACCGCACGGAGACGGCACCCGAGCACTAACGCGCGCTGCGGATCTCCAGCACGGCGCGCGCGTGGCTGCCGCCGCCGAGCCGTGGGTCGACCGAGAAACTCTTGGCGAGCGAGCTGACGATGTAGAGGCCGCGGCCGCGTTCGCTCAAGACGTCGTCGGGGAGATTCGGATTGAAGCGGAAGCCGGGCCCGTTGTCGAGCAGGTGCAAGACCGGTTCTTCGGTCGCGAAGTCGATCGCTACGTCGAAATCACCCGGCGCGTATCGCGCGACGTTGCCGAGCAGTTCGCCGAAGACGAGCTCCGCGCTGTAGGCGGCTTCTTTGTCGGCGCCGCGTTCGGCAAGCATGATCGAAAAGGCGCGGCGCACGGCGGAGACGCGTTCGGGATCGTCGGACCGCAAGGCAAACCGCGTGAACGGATCGGGGACGTCCGGGCCCGGCATCCGGACGGCGAGGATTGCGACATCGTCGTGTGCGCCGTCGAAGAGCACCTCGTCGTGGATCGTGCGCGCGGGTTCGGCGCTGGCTTCGATCGACGGGCTGGCAATCGCCGCGTGCAGCCGCCGCTCGCCCTCGAAGATGTCGTGCGTCGACTCGATGAGCCCGTCGGTATAGCACACGAGCATCGAGCCTGGCGCAACCGCGACCGTCGCCGTCGCCGCGTCGCTGCGCTCGCGCAAGCCCAGCGGCAAGCCCGTCGTGCGCAGCTCGGCGATCGATCCGTCGGGCGCGCGCATCAGCGCGGCGGGATGACCCGCCGAGGCGTACGTCAGCGTCGAGGTGACCGGATCGATGACGCCGATGAACGCGGTCACCAGCCGGTCGGGACGATCCGCGCGCAGCGTCTTGTCTGCCGCGTCGAGCATCAGCGAGGGATCGGGGCGGACCTGCGCGACGCCGCGGATCACTTGGCGCAGATTGCTCATCGTCGTCGCCGCTTCGAGGCCGCTGCCGAGCACGTCGCCGATCGAGATCATGATCCGCCCGTCGGCAAGCCGCAGCGCATCGTACCAGTCGCCGCCGATCTGCATTTCGGTGCGGCCCGGCGTGTAATGGCCGTTGAATTGATAGCCCGCACCGTTAGGCAGCGATTTCGGCAGCGCGGCCGCCTGCAGCGCCGTCGCGACGCGATGCTCTTGCTCGTAGCGGCGGGCGTTTCCGATCGCCGCCGACGCGCGCCGCGCGAGCTCGGCGAAGAGCGGGAGTTCTTCTTGCGTGAAGAGCCGGTCGAGGGCCATCGATCCGGCCGAGAGCGCGCCGTACGTTTCACCGTCGACGATGAGCGGCACCGTCACGGAGGAACGCAGCCGCAGCTCGTCCGCTTCGTCGAGCAGCATCGCAAGTTGCGGGCTGCCGGTGCGGATCACCTCGCGCGCCGCCTGCGGGACCAGCAGTGCATCGGCGCTGCGCGCCGGATCGACGTGTGCGGCGGAGACGGCGGTGACGATTCCGCGTTCGACGATGGCGATCGAGGCCCAATCCGCAAGTTCGGGCACCACGATGCGCACGAACGTATCGTACGTGTCTTGAAGGGAGAGGCTGCGCGCGAGTTCGTCGCTGGCGCGGCTCACGACCGCAAGGTGCCGTTCCGAATCGAGCAGCGCATCGAAGATCTGGGCGTTTGCGATCGCGGTCGACGCCGCGGCGGCGAGATCGCCGAAGAGCGGGACATCGCGTTCGTCGTACGGCGTCGCGCGCGCGTGCGAACGGACCATCTGCATCACGCCGATGGTCACGCCGCGGTGCGTGAGCGGAACGAAGACCGCCGAGGCAAAGCCGAGTTCCTCGAACGCCGCGAGCGCATCGGCCGGGATCCCGGCGCGCCGCATCACCGGCTCGACGCGCGCGAACGGCAGGCTCGGAAGGCACACGGGCTGGCCCGTCGCCATGACCTCGGCGTTCGCGCCTTCCCCGGTGAGCTGCATCTCGACGTTGACGATGCGCGCGCAGACCGCGCTGTGCTTCGGATCGCGATGGAAAACGGCGACCGCGCGCAAGCGGTCCGTCCCCTCGAGCAAATTGATCATCGTCCAATCCGCGTAGTCAGGGACGAGCAGCCGCACGAGCGTGTCGAGCGTTCCGTGCAAGCCGGGCGTTTGGGCGAGCGCGGCGTTGGCCTCCGCGCTCACGCGCAAGCGCGTATCGGCGCGGCGCTCTTCATCGACGTCGAAGAACGTGCCGAGCCACGCCGCGATCGCTCCGCTTTCGTCGCGCAGCGGCAACCAGGTCGCGCGATACCAGCGTCCGGTCCCGGTCTTCGTGTGCACCAGCGCTTCGAACGTCGCACTCGATCCCGTCCGGATGGCGTCCGCCCACGCATCGGCCGCCGCTGGGCGTGCGCGTTCGTCGATGACGCCGAGCCAGCCGAGGCCGAGCGCTCCGTCCGGATCGTGGCCCGTCTGTTCGGTCCAGCGCCGGCTTACGAACGTCACCGACCCGCCGGCATCCGCGACCATGCCGGCGACGGGAAGCGCGTCGGCGATCAAGCGCAGATCGAGCGCGGGAGCAACGAACATGCCGGTTCCTTCGCGTTCGACGAACGGCGGCCCGGTTGACGCGCGCGATTTCGTACCGAGGCAAGATTCGGTAAAGTCCAGCGCTTGCTCGCGCGCTATCGCCACATGAGTCGGGTACGGTGACGGCATCGGCGGCCACGTTCTTACGGGTCTGCAGCCGCTCGCTCGGTGTTTTTGCTCCGAGATTTCTTTTCGTTTTCGTAGGAGGTATCGGATGCGTCTACGCGCTTCGCTCGTCGCTATTTTTGGTATTCTTGCTGCGGCGGCGTTCGCCGCCTGCTCCGGTGGTGGCGGCAGCAGCGGCTATCCGGCCGTTCATCCATCGCCCGTCATCGCGGCCGCATCGCCGCTACCCTCGCCGGTCGTCAATCAATCCGTGGCCGTCACGAAAGTGACGAACGCGGCGATCCCGCCGGCACCGCTTCCGGCACCCAGTGGTTTCAGCTCGTCGCTCAGCATCGGGGTGGCCACGGTCCCGGCGAACACGAACATCATCGTCAACAGCTCGACGACCATCCCCGCGGGTTCGAGCATCCCGCCGCTCTCTTCGAGCCGCCGCGGATCGGCAGCGAGCCGATCGGTGCAAGACAACCCCAACCTCGTAACGATCTTCTTCGATTCGATCGCACCGTCGCAGCCGATTACCGTGGCGGGCGCGATATCCGTGAGTCAAGGGTTCCCGGCCGGCGTTTTGACGACCGGCACGACCTACTACCTCGGGTTCTACGATCCGACCGTCGCGAGTCCGGCGTGGCAAACCATCGCCTCCGCAATGCCGACCGGCGGGAATACGCTCACGTTCAGCGGGACCGCCGGTTCCACGACGTTGCAGCAGAATGTAACCTACGGGTTTGCGATCTTCGCGGTCTCCGGGTCGACGGCAACGCCGCCGCCCGCGCCGGCGCTCGACGCCTACATTCCGCAGGGCACCAGCGGCATCACCGTCGTCAACGCCGCCGGCGTCACGGCAACGTCGCTGCCCATCATCTCGCAATCGCTGGGCCTCGCTGATTCGGGGAACGTGTATGCGCTCCAATACCCGGTGAATCCGACGCCGGCCCCCAGCGGCGCGGCCGCGGCTTCGCCGGCCCCCGCCGCGCTCGCGAAATATGCGTCGGGAAGTGCCTCAGCCAGTATCTCCTATGCCGTCTCGCAACCGCAGAACACGTACTTCAACGTCACCAGCGGTGCCGGCGAGGTCGCGGCGTTCGGTAATTCGACGCAGAGCTCGGCGTCAGCCACCGGGCAAGTCCAAGCGACCGACGTGTGGGACGCAGGCTCCACCGGCGGAGCGCCGAGCCGGACGATCATCGAACCCTCCGGCGGCGTGCCGTTCGGGATCCTCGATCATGCCGGAAACCTGTATTTGACCCACTATACGGCGTCGGGGACGTTCAACTACGACGTCTACGCGCCGGGAAGTGCGACGCCGACCTCGACGATTGCGGAAACGATCGTTCCGGCGAACGAACAATACGAGTTCAATCCCAACTATGCCGCGGTCGGTTCGGACGGGACGCTGTACGTGACCGAATACGACTTCTATCAGTCCGGCGGCGCAGTCGATCCGCTTGCCGGCTTGTACATCTATAAGCCGAACGGCTCGGGCGGGTACACGGAATCGTTCGTCGCGACGACGTCCAACGCGAACGGTCCGGGTCCCGAAGGCGTCGATGTCGATGCCAACAACAACATCTACGTCGCGAACAGCAACGTCGCGAATCTGTTCGATTCGAACGGGAACTACCTCGGCTCCCAAAACGATTCGCTCCATGACATCACGATCTACGGCCCGGGCGGGACCTCGCCGAAGCACGTCACCGGCGCGTTCTCGGCCTTCCCGGTCGCGGTGTCGGCGGACGGGACATTGTTCTTCGCCAGTTTCAGCGATTTCAACGGCGATGGCGGGGGCGTCAACGCGTCGTTCTCGCTTTTGCCGCTGGCGACGACCGTCACCCAAGTCGCACCCAGCGGTGCGACCCTCTTCGCCCTCTTCGACGGCAGCCGTGAAACGACGGGCGTCCATCGGAAGTCGACGAGCGTCTCCTCCGGGTCGAGCACCCACGCGGGGATCGGGCCCAAGGGTCATGCCCGGATCAGCGCGGCGCGGAGCGCATTCCTCAAGCGGTTGGGCAAAGCGCACTAAGCCGAGCGCCGCTCGAAGCAAGAAAGGCGTCTCCGCACCCGGAGGCGCCTTTCTTGCTTCGTTCCGAGGCATGTGCTTGACGGCCTCAGGCGTGACGGTTTAGTAGTATGTTTAAGGAACAGTCGGTAGCCGCTCTTGGGGGGGCTCCTATCGGCCGGCAGTTTGCTTTTGCAGCGCCGGGATTCCGGACCACTCTTCAGCGGAAGGATACCGATGCGTCTACGCGCCTCGTTTGTTTTCATCTTTGGTTCCCTCGCGGCGGCAGCGGTTGTTGCCTGTAGCTCCGGCGGCAGCAGCGGCGGGTACCCGCCCGCGAGCCGCCCCTCGCCGAACGTGGCGGTGTCATCGCCGCTTCCATCTCCGGTGGCGCAATCGGTTAGCCTCGCCGCCGTCAGCGGCGGGTCGAACGCCTCGCCGGCGATCGCGTCAACGCCGATCCCGGCGCCGTCCGGCTACACGTCGCAATTGACCGTCCCGATCGCAAACATCCCGGCAAACACGACGCTCGCGATCACGAGCGGTGCGACGTTGCCCAGCAGCGTTTCGCTCCCGCCGCTCGCCTCGAGCCGGCGTGGCACTGCGGCGCGCCACGTCCGCATCCCACAGGCCACAAGCAACTTTAACGCGATCTTTTACGACACGCTCGTGCCGAGCGCCGGGATCACCGTCGCCGGGAACATCATGGCAACACAAGCGTTTCCGGCCGGTATCCTCTCGACGTCGACCAAGTACTATCTCGGCTTCTACGACAGCACGCAGCCGAACCCGGCGTGGTCGACGATCGCGGGTCCGGTGACGACGACAGACGGTTTGACGCTGACCTTCTCCGGGACCGCGCCGTCGTTCTCGCTCCAGGCCAACGAGCTCTACGGGTTTGCGATCTTCGCACTCGCGGTTCCGACCGCCACGCCGCCGCCTGCCGCGCAAACGCTCGCCTACGTGCCGAGTCAGCACACCGGCGTCATCTCCGAGGTGAACGCGGCGGGCGTCGTCGCGACCGCGCTGCCGATCTTGGCCGGTGATCTCGGTCTGGATGATTCCGGGAACATCTACACGCTCGCGTACCCGTCGGCCGCGCCCTCGGTCGATCCGAGCGCTTCGCCGGTCCCGAGTCCGTCGCCGATCCCGCCGACGATCAATTTCTATGCCGCCGGCAGTTCGACGGCGACGAAGAGCTACACGCCGTCGTCGACCCTCGACGAGTTCATCGTGACGGCCGGCACGGGCGCGGTCGCTGCGTTCACGGCCTCGTACTTCGATCCGACGAACTTGGTGACGAACGTTTCGCAATCGACCGACGTCTGGGATGCCGGCTCGACCGGAGGAACGCCGAGCCGGACCATTGTCAACTCGACTGCGGGGACGCCGTTCGGGATCATGGCGCATGACGGAACGCTGTATCTCCCGCAAATCAACGCCAACGGGACCTTCGCATACGATGTCTACGCGCCGGGTTCGGGGACGATCGAGAAGACGATCACGGAACAGATCGTACCGGCCGGCATGCAGTCCCAATTCAATCCGAACTACGCCGCCATCGGGCCGGACGGCTCGCTCTACGTGACCGAATACTCGTTCTTCCAAGACGATACGCTCGCGGGGCTCTACATCTACAAGCCCGACGGGACCGAAGTCTTCGTCGCGACCACCAGCAACGCGAACGGCGCGGGCCCGCAAGGCGTCGACGTCGATGCCAGCGGCAACATCTACGTCGTGAACGACAACGGTCAGGAGTATATCGATTCGAACGGTAACTACGCGCAGGAGGCGGACACGCTTCACGACGTGGAAGTGTTCGCGCCGTGCGGCACGGGTTGCACGACCAGCAACCCGCCGGCCGTCCTGCGCCACATCACCGGGACGTTCGACGGGTACCCGATCGCCGTAGCGGCGGACGGCACGGTGTTTTTCTGCAGTTTCCAAAACTTCGGAGCCACCTCGTCCGCGCTGAATGCCACGTATGCGATCCCGGCCGGCGGCAGCACGGCGACGCAAATCCTCCCCTATGCGGCGACGGGCTTCGTGCTCTACGATGGCAACCGGGAGACGACGTCCAAGAAGCGGTCGACGGCGTCGGTCAGGTCCGCGGGGTCGCAAGGCCACGGCGGATTGGGCGGTATGCGGCCGATCTCGGCCGCGGCGATCCGGCGCCACATCGAGTTGCTCCGGAGCAACCAGGGCCACTGATCGTAGGCGACGCCCGCCGGGGCCGGCTAGAGAAGGGACGCTCCCGCCTCGGCGGGGCGTCTCTTTTCCGTAACCGATGTCCGTAACCGAAGCCTTGACGTCCTCACGCCGCGGCGCTACAATACCTGCCTATGCCCGTCGGTATATAAGAAGAAAGCTGAGCGAGGAAGCCTCTCTGAGTTTGGGGCGACCTTGCCTTTTTTGCGTTTCCCGACAATTTCGCGTTTACGAGAGTAGATACACAGAATAATGGCTTCCAAAACGACCGCCGAAAAAGCCGAAAAACCGAAGGCGCCTGCGCGCAAGCGTGCCGTCGCGGCCAAACCCGAACCCGCCACGGGCAACGGGCCGGCGGTCAAGCAGCAGAACATCGCCACCGCCACCTTTGAGGTGCCCGCGGAGGCGTTTACCGTCGAGGCGTACGACGATCCCGGTCCAAAGCGCCCGCGCCACACGTTCGCCAAGATCGCCGACGTGCTCCAGATCCCCGATCTGATCGAGCTGCAGAAAGCCTCCTTCAAGTGGTTCATCAACGACGGGCTGCGCGAAGCGTTCGAGTCGATCTCGCCGATCAAGGACTTCACGGGCAACCTCGTGCTGGAGTTCGGCGAGCACTCGCTCGGTGAACCGAAGTACTCGGTCGAGGAATGCCGCGAACGCGACATGACCTACAGCGCGCCGCTGCGCGTCCGCGTCCGTCTTATCACGGCGGAGTCGGGCGAAATCAAGGGCATCCCGGACCAAGAGATCTTCATGGGCGACTTCCCGCTTATGACGGACAAGGGCACGTTCATGATCAACGGCGCGGAGCGCGTGATCGTGAGCCAGCTCGTCCGCTCGCCGGGCGTCTACTTGCTGC
>Ga0116230_10004512_pt1 | contig 13643 bp, 10 predicted proteins | sample S1TSphfallax_3_FD_88678 | JGI IMG/M metagenome (GOLD analysis project Ga0116230, IMG submission 88678) | Host-associated microbial communities from peat moss isolated from Minnesota, USA - S1T2_Fd - Sphagnum fallax MG | ecosystem: Host-associated > Plants > Peat moss > Unclassified | place...
CATCACAACAGACATGCAAGTAGACAAAAGAAATTAGGAAAAAAGCATAGTTACCTAGACTTGAAGACCGAGACTGACACCACAAGTGCCTTGGCCATGGTGAACACCACCCAAAAACAAAATCCCCAAACCCTATCTTCTCTTGCTTCAAGAAAACCGTATTTTGTCTCTTTGATATTCTTCACTCCAGCTGTTCCTCCCCTAATCCTTCCTGGCCACCGCCATGGCTCCTCTCTCCCAACACAATTGATTCCGCAAATCTGCTCCAACACCGACGACAAGTGCGCGCGACAGTTGCCAAAATCGTGGCTGCTGTTCTCGTCTCCTCCTGAGTCCCTGACCCTTTCTTTGCCCCTTTTTCTCCCCTGTTCACACTTGGGCGCTGAACCAGGCCAGAACCTGTTCCCAGCTTCATTTTATCCTTCGGATTTTTATTTGGCCCGGAGGAACCACCTAGCTGTGAATTTTACTAGAACCCTCTGGAGCAATCCAAGCTTATATAGTGTCAAATTCAAAAATTATATAATTAAATACATTTCATATTTTCCTCAAAATATCGAAACATTATATTTACTATTCAAAATTTGTAATATTCCCCCTGTTTCTCCTTTAAAAAATTTCCCCATTAGTTGTTCCCAAATGGTTCCAATAGTTCATAATTATCTATTTCTTTCATAAATATGAACCATGTTATAGGGGAAAGGAGTGAGGTATCTAGGCTTTGAGGAGGTAGTTAATTTTTGAAAAAATATTGAAATACTTATTATTATTATTATTAAGTAGCTTGTGGACTTGAAAGGATAGATTCTGGATAAATCCACAGAACTAAATGTTACCTTTAGGTGCACCCTTTCGTTTTGGAAATTAGTTACTCCTTTACCTCAAAAATTGATTACCTGATACCCATTGTTGAGAAGGATGGAATTTTTGGTAACCCTAAATTTCTTGGATAATTTTGGTAAATTTAAATACATGATAAGTTTATAGTCCAGTGGGCTGGTTTCCATAGCTTTTCAAGAATTTGCAAAAGGTTGCAAGTTTAATGTAGGGTAACAGCCCACGGCCTCAGGCTTTACCAGATTGAACCAGCCACCATGACTGCACCAGTTGGCCGTTCTGTCCATAGCATGGGCTGGATGATTCGCCTCTTTTTCATTCGTCTCTTTACCTTACGCTTAACCAACATTCTAACGCAATCAATTTTTTTGGCTGCTGACCTATGACCAATTTTTTTTTTCACTGCCAATTTTTTCCCAACCCTGACCTCCATACTACCCACCCACCTAGCTACCCTACTGACCTAAATCTTAGCCTTGCCTACGAACTAACAATTAATCCCTTACTTACCTTGGCAAAATTCTTATCTCCTCTTGGCTAAATCTATATTTCTTCTTGGCTAAACTTATAGTTCTTCTTGACTAAACTTCTATCTATTGCCAAAATCTATATATTTTATTAGCTAAATTTCTATCTCTTAATTAAACTTATATATTTTATTGGTTAACTTCTATTTCTTGGCTAAACGTCTATCTTTTGGTTAGACCTATATATTTTTTTGGTTAAACTTATATTTTTTCTTGGTTAAACTTATATGTGACACTATATGTGGGGGCAAAGTGCAATACGCACATTATGACCTTAATCCACACTATATGTGGGAACACTAAATGCAATATTTGCATAACAAAGAGGCACACTATATGTGGTGACAAAAATGCAATTATGACACTAATATTATGACCCTAATCCACCCTATATATGGTAAAGGGAAATGTAATACTTGCACGACAATTTATGGATGCACATTGTATCTTGTAGATTTGTGGATGGTGGGGCTTTGACAAGTGCCACATTCAAACCAAGACGCATAAACATAAATTGAGTTATCTTTGGAACAAATAGGCTTCAAGGTCAATGGATTGATTAGTTAGTGTGGAAACTCACAACAACAATTGCAAAGACTACATGCACATAGCTGAAATGAAGAAACGCAAGTTCATCAAAAAGAAAGTTATGGAACACATTGTGAAAACGAACGTTGAAAAGGCCACATTTATCCCTCACACCAATGTCACCCATGGGATAGATGATTTGAATGAAAACAACCATGCATGGATGATATGAAGCCAACATCTGAATATGACATACAAGGTCCCACTTCCTTTCACCAAATATGTTTGTTGCACTTGTGAATGGGTGTTGCATGGAAACTTGTGCAAACATCAAGTTGTCGTTCATTCTTACATGTACCAATCTCACTAATGAAAATATCATTCAATATTGTTGGACATGGTATGGATTTGATCGTGGAGGTTTTGCCACCATGTTTGTGGACCCTATTTATTTGCACATTTATGACAATGAATCTAATGATGAAGAGGTCAATGAAGATCATTCTAAATAACCATGGGTTGTTGATATGTGCAAGTTTATGACATCAAATGATACCTCCCCCAATGTGGAAAAAAAGAAGGATCACAACCAACCTTCAAGTTGATCCACCCCCACGGAGAAATTACTTGTTCAAATGGGTGACATAATGCAAAAAATCATCAACAAATTCAAAGAAGGTGGGGTTCAACTCATAAACCACACCACATCATTGTTACATGTTATTGCAACATATGTACAAGGTTTTTGCCTTTCCAAGGCAAATGAAATCATGCATCCCAACATGGTAATTCATTGCATCAATGATGGACTTAGTAATTTAAGGCACCAAATGAAGGATTGGCATGAAACAATGTTAGAACATGGAAATATCCGTAAGAAGAATGCTCATGAGTAAAAAAAAACAACACAAACTTGTTTGTAACTATTCCCCCATTTTAATTTTCCAGTACTAAAATGTGCATCATGTTACAATTATGTTAAAGAATATATTATTTACGTGTTAATGCATTGATTTTTGTATTAGTGAACATATAGAATTTGAAAGTTAAAATTAAATTGTTAAAGCTATATAACACATATCTTCTAAAACTCCTTTTTAAAAAATCTCACTCAAATGGCATATAAAGGTGGGTATTGCAGGTCAATTATATAATAATCACCATGTCTATGTGCAAGTAATGTTTACCCATCTTGTTTCTTGTGGCATTTAATTAATATTGCAAGGTTTAAAGTATATCATAGTTAAAGGTTAATGGACATTAATACAAGTATTGAATATAATCTCATATCTTTCGCGGGTGTTAATTACGTTAAATGAAGGTATTACAAATTCCCTACTCTTTCTAAAGGGGGGTTTGACCACTTAATGCATGTATTGTCCTATCTTTTTCATTAAAATGATGATTTATTTTAATGGATTTGCTTTAGTTATAAATATCATTTGGTTGTTTCTTATTGCATTTGGTCGATTAAATGTAGGTATTGCATTTGGTGGACAAGATCCCCTTAAGTACCCTAGATCATGAGGGACTAAGTTTTTGCAATACTTGCATAATCAATATTTATTAACCAAAAGGGGCTTATGGTGAAGGTACACAATATAGATTTATGTAGGTATTACATTTGGTAAATAAGATGTACTTACATAACCTTAAATGATGAGGGAACAAGTTTTTCCATTGTGAAATTAAAGGGGGTTACATAACATAGATTTACCTAGGTATTGCAATTTGGGGTTGGGGCATGCATTTGGGATCTGACATAAGGTGATAGGGTATGGTATTACAAATTGAAAACTTTAACTCTCATCATGTAGACATTACAACTAATGAACACATAGGTTTAAATTTGAAAAATTAAGCAACCCTATACAATGAACTTTAAAATGTTGAATTAAAACCTTTTCATGTAACAAAAAATGCCTACATTGACCCTAAATTAAATAAACACAAAAAAATTGGTTGCATAACTTTAATGGTTGAATTTAATAATTTTCTTAGAATTAAGTGTTAAACCTAATTTTGGAATTATTTTTGCATAGCCCTAAATTGTGTACATACTATCAACTTGTGCTTTAGACCTAATTTGGGGCGGGACCCCAACTAATGAGAAGGTTTTTTTTATCATTCATACCTTTATCATGGAATCACCTTCATTTTCTTTTCCCTTAATGAAAAAAGAAAAGAAAAATAGGAACCTTTTTAGATATATGTGTGTATGTGAATACATAAATTCACTTAAAAAATATTCGATGCAAATAATATAAATGTCAAGAAAAAAGTTACCCTAAAACAATTCAATGACAAAAAGGTAGGCTTAATTTCCTTAAACCTTAAACCCAATGTCCCCCTTATTTATTTGAAACATATATTATACAAAATTTTAGATTAGGGTAATGTAATAAAAACATGAGTTGGTTGTAATGCAGGTATTGCAATATGAGATGTTTCATGGAGAACCCAACCATAAACAAGAGAAGATCAAAAGTTTGCAATACTTGTATAGACAAATTGGTTTATGCACCAAGGGATCCTTCCATGAAAGTGGGTAATGTAATTATATAAAAATGTTAAATTACAAATTCTCCTTAAGGTTATTATGTGGGTATTTCATGATAATGATAATTAAAGTATTGCTTTTAAATGCTCTAATATGGCCACATAATGTTTTAACCTTATTAGATGAAGGTATTATTCATTTGGTTTATAATATAAATGTAATCCATTCATAGTGGATGGGGGTATTATGTGCAACATGGCATAATATGATCCCAAAATCTACAAATCCCAAAATTAAAAGTCAAAATAAAACAAGTGGATTGATACAAAAATGTTCAAGTAGCCACACTACAAAAAAAGTGGTGACAAAAATATATCTTAATTTATAATGGTTCGATACAAAAATAGTGCATACATGCACTAAAGTTATATCTATAATTATTCCTTCTAGGAGTATGAACTAGAAGCAATGCCCATATTGGTGCGATACTTTGTTGCAACTTCTATAACTTTTGCTACATGATGATGATTAAATAGTTGATGATGCTCAAGTGTAAGTTGAATTGCATATGTAACAAAAGCCTGTTTTGTTGTGCCCTAAAACCTAACACAAAAAAAAACAAAAAAACAAAAAAATAAATAATGTTAAAATAAAGTAAATAAAAATATGGAAATATATTGCCCATGAATAATTTTGGAATCATGATACTTGGATATTACATCCATTTCTTTGGCTCACTTGTGCTTATTGGACTTTAATGTCAAATGTCGAGCGCTCCATGCAACTTTCAAAAGCTTTGCATAGGTAATTTTGCTTGCCCAAATAGTTTCAACAAGGTTTTCATCCTTTTCAAGGTGCACCCATGCACTTTGTGGGATGAACCCCACCCCCCATGCCATAATCCCAATGATGCCCAACATCTTAGAGGTTAAATATACCAACAAAGGTTGCCTAAACCTCTAGCATTTGTTGTGGTTAGGTTTGAATGTTACAACCTTAGCCTTGGGTTTGTGACTAAAGCAAGGGCTTACAAAGGTGCGGGCCAAAAGTGAAGCTCGGGAATCACATTTCATGCTCCTAGGAATGTAAGAAAGTGTGAGGGAATGAACCCCCACACTCCCAAGTGAGTTCCCACTTTGGGAGTTGGAGTTCAAATGGATTCCTGAATCTTTAGAAGGTAATTACAAGGGTCTAAACGCATTGGATCAAATATTTCCTTATATATTGAAAAACTCTTGGAACTTATATGTCTAAAATTGGTTCATTTGGGTATTTAAAACATAAATTATGGCCAAAAGAAGGGCCATGAATCAAATTGCCAATTTGATTCTCGACTATTAAAAGTCAGGAATTGCCCTGATTTACTTGTGTGTAAATGGCGTGCCACATGTTGTTGGAAAGCTTTCAACGAGGGCTACAACTTTGCTTTATAGTTTAATTGGAGGTTTGAACAAAAAGTTATGGGCTTCCAAAGTCATAAAAATCCCAATTTCAGGAATTTTGGGACTACCAAGGACAAAATGACATTTGGGTGTTAATCCTATGGCCAAGCACAAAGAATACTATAAGGGGGAAGGTGGTGACTTCCCCCAAGTTTGGGCCGTGGTGAGTCTTGTGAATCCATGTTTGCTCATGATTTGTTCGTGCACTAAAAATATTCCAACTACACATTAACCAACTTATTGTTTGGTGTGTGCATGTTCGTGTGAGTAATTGACTTACTTATCACTTTTCCTAATCCCCATTTTGGAGTTTTAACACGCCCCTCTACCCCCAAAGTGTTACGAGCCAGGGAGTGTGCCCCAATTCCTCATCCTTATGTTGTTTTCACCCTTTGGACTCATAGTTGAGTCCATCAAGGAGTTTGGGGTTGCATCATTAAAGTTCATCCCACTCTAATTTTGTTTTTTTCTTCATTCAATTAAGGGCCTTTTTTTCATTTAATTTTTGCCTTACATGTGGGTTATTTAAAATATGAACATTCATAAAATCATGATTTTATTACCTAAACCCCCCATGACGAGTAAATGGATGCCTTAATTTCTTGGCTTACATTCAAAAGGAATGTGTGTTCACTCCAAGTGTTGATGAAGCAACCATTTGGGTGCACAAGAACTATTGCATGCATCCACCTTGCGACACCATCAACACATTCACTATCTTCCATTACATCTCCATGTTCATCTTGAATTGGAAGAGGAACCTTTTGAGGTGCAATATTTGGTACAATTAATGAGGGTATTACATCTGGGCCAACCACCACACATGAAACAAGATGAAGGTATTGTACTAAGGCAACATACATAGTGCGAAATTACACCTATGCCAACCACCACAATGGCAAAAAAATGAAGGTATTGCATTAAATCAACATACATAATGGGGAATTACATTTAGGCCAACCACCACAATGTCAACAATATGAGGGTATTGCACTAAATCATAACCCTAAATAAAAAAGGATGAAAACGTTGTGAACCAAAAACCAAGGTAATATTCCATTATGTGAAAGAAAGTTGATTATAAACGTTAAGGTATTGCTAAAAAAAAAATTGACCAAAAAAACCCATCCTTACTTTCCATGCGAAAGTAAGGATGGGTTTTGATGTGGCCGTATGCAAATTCAGAATGCACCTTTTATGACATACCTTGAAAAGGCAGGGTTACATAAATGACAATTGCTTGCTCTTCAATTATATTTGGCATTATTTGCTTTTCAATTGTATTTAACACCTTTCGTGCCTTTCATGCATGTTTCCTTTTAAGAGCTTTTTAAAAACAAAACTCCAAATTTTGTTTTAGAAAAATTAAAAGATCTTCAAAGGAAAAAAACCATCAATTTTTAAAAAACAATTATAATTTTTTCATTACAATTCATAAATATAATATTATAATATTATTACACTTCATTTTTCATTACAATAATTTTAATTAATATATTATTATACTTCATTAATTATTTATATTAACTATATTAATCATTTGATCAAAATTAATAAAAATAAAAATTTATTTAGTTATATTAACTATATTGACTATTTTAAAATATTTTAATTATATTAATTATTAGACTGACACATGTCGTCTTCTACGACACAATGAAAAAACACATATGATAACTAGCTTGGCCGGCTCATCATATCTTCTTTAGGTGTACAAAAACTAAACAAAAAACACAAAAAACATGGACTCGTCATTGTCTTCTCTAGGTGCAATTGAATTAAGGCTTCATTGGTTCCCCTTACAAAGCTAAACCCATGCTAGTGGATTTGCAAGAAATGTTCGGCTACAAAGTCAATTAGAGTACATAAATCAAGGAATGAATTTTCCTGTAAGGTTAGGTTTGGATGTTACATCACAAACTTGCCCCTTACAAGGTTTAATGCTTTTACAACATTTTAGCAATGTGTCCAAGTTTAAATGTTAACCAATTGTTGATACAATCATTGATATGAAATTGAAATTACATTGTGATGATCAAACATTATGTTACAATGCCATGACAATATTATGCCAATAATTTATCAACATTTAATTAACACTTAACTTTGAACACATTATTAAAGTATTGTAAATGCATAGATACAACAAGGGGGCAAGTTTGTGATGCATGTCTTTGTTTGATGGTAGTAATAAAAGCCATATAGAACAATAACCTACCATAAAAAATGAAAAAAAACTACCAAAAGACAAGCAAACTTCAGATAATGTGGTAATCACCAAGTTGGTCAATGGTGGCATGTTTTCACATGACCAATCATAGGACATTCTTCAAGCATGTATGGGTTCTTTTATGACTTTAAAGAAGAAACCTTGTGAATTGTATAATAAAAAAAACATTTCGAAAATCTTTCCAAACTAAATGCTTCTTTACCTCCCTCCTTCCAAATGCAAGGACATTGAAGTTTTTAATGTCATCACTATGATTTGATTCCAAACTTAGAAGGCACTCCTAATCAACACAATGGTCAAAGCTTTAATTTAAAATTGGTTGTAAAGAAACAAAACAAGAAAAAAATGTTTTCTCTAAGTGCACATAACCAAAATAAAAAAGATGACAATAAGCTGGCATTTGTCGTCATCTTCTTTGGGTGCACATAAACAAAACAAAAAAAGATTATGACAAGCACCAATTCATAATGTTGTTTTTTATGGGTGTAAAAAGACAAAAAATAAAATAAAATGATGAATTGGTGCTTGTTGTCATCTTCTCCAAGTGCACAAAGACAAAATAAAAAAAACAATGATGAGTTGGTGTTTGTCGTCGTATTCTCTAGGTGCTCATAAACAAAACAAAAAAAACAATGACGAACATCGACTCATCATTGTCTTCTAGAATTATAGAACAAAACATCAGAAGTTGATGACAAGTTGGGGGCTCATCATCATCTTCTTTTGTAGGTATTGAATTTCTTTTTGACAACGATGAACCCTTGGCTTGTCATTATCATTTGCACCTAATGAAAAAATATAATAAGATGATGATGAGCTAGGGGTTCGTCTTTGTCTTCTAATCGTGACACAAAAGAAATCAAAAGATGACAAATTAGCTCATTGTCATCTTCTACAAGTGCATTAAAAAATATATTTAAAAAATTAGGAGAAAAATGTACATGCATTTTAGCAAATATGATCGGTCTTGTGTTCTAGCAACAATCATTTTAACAATATTGGTTTAAGTGTTGATGAACTTTGAAAGTAGGCAAAACAAAGGTTTCATAAACTTAAACCCAAATTGAAAATGTAGAGAAACCTTAAGTGTAGAAAAAAATGTACAAGCCGTACCTTGTTTTGGTGTCTACTTGAAAATGTTGCACCTTGTGTTGCTCACACCTTGAAGTTGTAGCAATTACTAGTTCTTCTTTGAACATCAACAATGGTGGCAGGTGATGGCACCATTGTAGCAATGACAATGATGACAAAAAAAAAAAAATTGAAAAAAATCTATAACATAAGTATTGGAGTAGTGTAGGTGGGAATATTTGTTTTGAATGGGGTAGTTGGGTGAGCAAAATAGTTCCATGGGTGAAAAAAAAATCTCTTAAAAGGTGGGCCCAAAAAAAGTGTGACTCAACCTCTATGACTACACTAGGTTTAGTAATTGGATGAACACTAGTTCATTCGAAACGGAATTGGTGTAGTCATGGGGGTTGGGTCACTTAGGCCAAGACTAAAGACCTGTGTTGATTTCTTTTCTTGTGATATTTAGTGGTATCATGGTAAAACAATTAAAAAAACATTGTACAGTGTTTCAAAAATTGGAATGCCCATTGGAATGGGCATTCCGTTTTTGAAAAAAATGCCTTATTAGCAACAGAGTAATTTTTTTGTTGGGCTAGGTACCCTCTCATTACATTACAAAAATTGATGCTAGTTTTTAGGTTCCAAAATAATTTTTTCTTGAATTTTGGAGTGTGAATGAAAATTTCATGAATACATATGTAAACATATTATTTGAAAATGCAATTCCAAAAATGAACAAACAATTTTTACATGAAAAATATTGACACTTCTATTTTTCTATGACCAAATTTTACATTTAGGTTAGTTTATTCTTTTAAATGATCCACTTTCTTTACCACTTCGGTATGAAGCTAGATGAAGTGTAACTCATAGACATCTTTCTTCTTCATTAGACATCCATGTCACAAGTTACATACATCATGTACTCAACAATAACAAGTAGCAATTTCAAGTTTGCTTGGTACCACTTTACATTCATATCCTACCAAGAGCATGGATATATTAGAATAAGATGATCCATCTTGCTCCTACAAACATCCTAAACAATGTAGAGGTGAAGATTAATGCCACCACTTGGGCCAATCTTTATAAATCAGTCAATGAGAATTGATTATATGTCTTTAGAACTTTCTTGGAGAGTACTATATATCCTATGGATGATATGTATAAGTTTAAATTCAATTTCACATTGTTTAATTATTGAACTTCATCCAAGTTACTTTTTACTATCATTGGGTAATTCTTTATTTTTATGAATAACCTCCGGTTCCAATTCTAAAAAATAAATTAAAATTGTCTTGGTTCTAGTTCCATACATAAATGGAACTTAGAATGCCATCTTAGGTTTGATTCTTGAGCAAAAAAGAGAGAGAAGTTATGGTTCAGAAAAATGAACCTAATTCTAGTTTGGTTCTTATTAATTGGAATCGACACCAAAAATTCAAACTAGCCCAATTGGGTACCCACCCAACACTAATGGTTGACAAACTAAAGTGAGGTTTTAACTAAGCTCATGATTACCTAGTTGCAAAGTTTAGTGTAGCATGTAAAGATTGAAACCTAAGAAATGGATGAAAGAGAAAAAAAACTAATTATATAAATCTCTCGTACAATTTAACTCAAGTTTCCTATGCTTTGAGAGTGGGGAATTTACAAAAAGCAACAACAATTACAACCATGAGTGTAAAAATAGAGGCCAAAGAAAATGTAAGCACATTGCCTCCTCCATAGAAAACATCCCAAGGTTTAGTACCTAGTGGCACTATAGCCTAGGGGGGGTTCAGAACTATGAGGGTTTATTTTATTAAGTCTTTTCTAGCATATAGGTAGATTATCAAACATATTATAACACAACACTTGCAATAATCTTTGCTCACATGAATGCCAACATGAAACCTTACATTCTTTGGGATAAGATCATTCACATGTCTAAAGTTGAATTTTTATGTGAGAACTACATCCTAAAAGGAATTCATCACAAGTGCCTAAAGATTTTCCTTTACAGGGATCACTCACCAAAGATTATAAAATTTTCAAAATGGTGTTTACAAATGATCTCCACATTATATTTTTTTCTTCAAGACTTCTTATTCACATATAATATTTCTACAAGTCTTGATATCAACTAGCAACACAAAACCGTTGAATGCAAATTATGAGCTTAAAACTCTAATCATTACCCCTTATATACTTGAAGTGGACGAATGGTTAATCATATTCATTTATATCTAATCCTCATGTATTAAACCAATCATCACGTGTCACTTATAGATTTTCATCTTTCTATGGATAAGTTTTACATTATTTAAAGTTTAGAATTTGGTCAAATCTACATACTTGACCTCCGATTAGTTATTTAAATTATTCATAAATCAACTTTATGCCCCTAGTCAAAAGATTCTCATTGTAAGGACCATAAGGCTCATTATTTTTATTCCCCATTTTTATCTATATTATTACCTCAAACCATAATACTATTATTTGCAATTACAACTCCTAATAATTATTTATTGTTATAACACAATTGCACCACTACCAAGTTCTGGATCCTCCCTGCCAGACCTTGTCCTGGGTTAGGTTGTCCAGCAGCAACAGCAGTCAAACTTGTTACAAGCTAAGCTATAGGTGATGGCAAGAGGAAAGCCAAGAGCAGAAAATAGGAACAATGCAGTTGCCTTGCAGTGGCAACCTACAACACCTTGTTCCAATTTTGTAGCATTTGTTGTTCCAGTCAGGGAGGAGCTACTGCTCATCATGGCAGTGTATGCCATAGTTGCAAACAAGCTAAAAGTTCCCCATGATCCATCATGGAGAAGGTTAGGATCACCTTCTGTGATCCTAACCTTCAGCAGATTGGTGTAATGAACTAGGAGCTGATTCTTTGCACTGTTGAGTGGAATGAGAGCCCAAAAGCTCCTTCTTGTACCCCTTGCCATGGTACAGAGCAACTTCCAATTCATTCCCATTTGGATTTCTTCAGTGGATCTTCCTTTTCCCATCCAACCGTGTAGAACATGAAGAAGGGAAACCAAGCTAACCATGAAAGTGCCATCACCATAAACGCTGATTTCATGAAAGCAGAGATATGTCTGACGCCCATGAATAGCTTTGATAGTCATATGTATGTATGCATAACTAATAAAGAGTTCTGAGTTGGTACAATCTTTCACAAAGTCATGTGGATATATTATCAAAATGGAGACTTTTTCAGCAGTGGTGGTTGAGCGTTTGTGAACTTTTTATCTTTCTCAATGGAAGACCCAATTCTCTACCCATACTTATCAAACCGTGATGCTTCTCTAAGCCAATTTCTTCAATTCCTCAGTGGAGCTCTACAAATTTGTTCTCTATTTCTCATTCTCTTTCAAATACACCAGCCATTGGATCCATTATGAAGGATGCCTTTTCGTAGTCAGGATTTTTCTTTTCAGTCATGTGATGTAACTGAAGTGGCGATCATCCATAAGATGATTTTACCAGATTTAGCAATAAGAAAATATGAAAGCAGAAAAAAAATCTAACATCCTTGTATATTTTTGGTGACTTGATGGAACTTAGGATAGAATCTAGCAAAAAAAAATAAAAATAAAGAATTTTTTTCTGAAATTTGGTGACTAAAACCAACAAACACTAAAATTTTGCCACTTTGAAAAAAAATTCACCATTTGGTGAAATTTCGCAAAAAGAAATTGTCACAAGTAGTTGGCCTGGTTCCCACGGATGGAGGAAGTACATCCAAAAGTCACTACTTATCACCCCATGCTTTTAGAGCAAATCCAGCCCCACCCAGTATTTTGGAGCTTTATTATTGACATCTCACATTAAAATACTGTGCACGATATTTCACATCTCCACCCATGAACATGAAATATTAACCTGAAATCTCGCAGTGTTAAAATGTCATCACATGGATCAACCATTGTTCCATTAATCAATCATATTTCTTTCATAGTCCTTTCAGAGAGCATTGTATCATGCCCACATTGACAGGTCTAAACTCCATTGTGCACCATTTAAAGACTGGACCTCATCCAAATTACAAGCCATTATACTGCTGCTGGTGGCTTTTATCTTACACCTACTTATCAACCCATCACTCTTCTTGAAACCTTTGCAGTTGTTCAGTGTAGCTATCCACAGTTGTCTTGTATTTATCATTCTTCCCTTACATTAGCTTTTCTAAATGTTTTATCATTTCATAATTGATCAAGATGATGACACTGGATCGAAGATTTGTCTTCACATCACATCTTCTAAGTAATTCTAACCTCAAATAAAGTCAGATTGTGTGCATTACACAGTTTTCATGCTCAGGCTTTCAAATTTGGGAAATAAAATGAAATATAATACATGGATAATATGTAGCTATTCTTCAACCTTGCACGTGCAAAACAATACATTATTGAAAAGTTACACTAGTATGCCCCTAAATTAACATGAATGATTGTTTGGGGCATTATTCTCATGTCCCAAATTCCATGTCTTTCTATTCTAAGAATTTGCCAAAA
>Ga0116230_10004516_pt1 | contig 13638 bp, 12 predicted proteins | sample S1TSphfallax_3_FD_88678 | JGI IMG/M metagenome (GOLD analysis project Ga0116230, IMG submission 88678) | Host-associated microbial communities from peat moss isolated from Minnesota, USA - S1T2_Fd - Sphagnum fallax MG | ecosystem: Host-associated > Plants > Peat moss > Unclassified | place...
CGCCTGCGGCCGCGCAGCGCTGGGCGCCGCTCGAGCCGGACTACACGGGAGCGCTGCACTGGCGTAACGTCGGTCCGTTGCGCGGCGGTCGCGCGCTCGCCGTCACGGGCGTCCCGGGGCATCCGGAGCGCTTCTATTTCGGCGCCGTCGGCGGCGGAGTCTGGCGCACGGACAATGCGGGCCGCACCTGGACGCCGATCTTCGATTCGCAACCGGTGAGTTCGATCGGTGCGATCGCCGTCGCGCCGAGCGATCCGAACATCATCTACGTCGGATCGGGCGAAGCCGATATGCGGTCCGATATCATTCAGGGCAACGGGATGTACAAGTCCGTCGACGCCGGCGCGACCTGGACGCGCATCGGTCTCGCCGATTCGCAAGCGATCGGACGCATCGCGATCGATCCAAAGGATCCGGACGTCGTCTACGTCGCCGCACTCGGCCATCCGTACGGGCCGAACCCCGAGCGCGGCCTGTTCAAGTCGATCGACGGCGGGAAGACCTGGACGAAATCGCTGTTCATCGACAACGACACCGGGGCGAGCGACGTGGTGCTCGATCCGAACGACGCACACGTGCTCTACGTCTCGATGTGGCAGACGCGCCGGCCGCCGTGGAGCATCTATCCGCCCTCGAACGGCCCGCACAGCGGGCTCTACAAGTCGACCGATTCCGGCGCGACGTGGAAGAAAATCGCCGGCAGCGGATTCCCCGAAAGCGGCGTTTCGCGCATCGGGATCGCGGTCGCTCCGAGCAACTCGCAGCGCATCTACGCGATCGTCGACATGCAGAAACCCGGCAGCGCCGGCGAGGTCGACAAGAAGCGCGGCGGGCTGTATCGCTCCGATGACGCGGGCGCGACGTGGAAACTCGTCGATAACGAGCGCCGCATCTGGGGCCGCGGCTGGTACTTTTGCGAAGTCGCCGTCGATCCCAAAAAACCGGACACGGTTTACGTTTCGAACACCTCGGTCTATCGTTCGACCGACGGCGGGATGACGACGACGGCGATCAAGGGTGCACCCGGCGGCGACGACTACCACCAGCTCTGGATCGACCCGGCGAACGGCGACCGGATGATTCTCGGCAGCGATCAAGGCACCGTCGTCACGGTCGATCGCGCGCAGACGTGGAGCAGCTGGTACAACCAGTCGACCGCACAGATGTACCATGTCATCGCCGACAACGCGTTCCCGTTCCGGCTCTTCGGCGCGCAGCAAGACAGCGGCGCGGCGATGGTTCCGAGCCAAAGCATGCATCGCGCGATCTCCGCGCGCGATTGGGAGCCGATCAACGTCGGCGGCGAGAGCGATATGGTCGCGCCCGATCCGCTCGATCCCGATACCGTCTACGGCGGCCGCGTCGCGGTCGAAAACCTGCGCACGCATGCGTACCGGTCGGTTCCACCCGATCTCGTGCATCCCGGTGACTGGCGCGACGAGTGGACCCTGCCGCTCGTGTTCTCGCAAGCCGATCCGCACGCGCTCTACTTCGGCTTCAACCAGCTCTTCCGCACGACGAACGGCGGCAGTTCCTGGTCGCTGGTCAGCCCCGATCTGACGCGGCCGAATCCGGGCACGCCACCGAATCTCGACCCCTCGACCGCCACGGACGCGCCGGCCCAAAAACGCGGCGTGATCTACACGATCGCCCCGTCGCCGCTCGATGCGAAAACGATCTGGGCCGGCACCGACGACGGCAACATCCAGCTCACGCGCGACGGCGGAGCGACCTGGACGAACGTCACGCCGGCGAATTTGCCGGCCTGGAGCAAAGTCGGCATCATCGACGCATCGCACTTCGAGCTCGGCACCGCCTACGCGGCCGTCGAACGGCATCGCGTCGACGACCGGCATCCCTACATTTTCCGCACGCGCGACTTCGGCCGCAGCTGGCAACTCGTCGTTTCCGGGTTACCCACGGACACGTTCGTGAACGCGATTCGCGAAGATCCCGCGCGCCCCGGATTGCTCTATGCGGGGACCGAGTCGAGCGTCGCCGTTTCCTACGATGGGGGCGAACGCTGGCATTCGCTCAAACTCGACTTGCCCGACGTCTCGGTGCGCGATCTCGTCGTGCATGGCAACGCGCTCGCGATCGCGACGCACGGCCGCGGCTTCTACATCATCGACGACCTGACGCCGGTACGCGAGTGGAACGCCGCCGTCGGCAGCGAGTCGGAGCACCTCTTCGCCCCGCCGCGTGCCTACCGCATGATTGCGCGCGACGAAGAAGGCACGCCGCTTCCGCTCGACGAGCCGCAGCTCGAGAATCCCGCCGCGGGTGCGACGATCGCGTATCGGTTGGCCGGCGATGCAAAGACCGTCGACCTCGACGTCTTCGACGCGCGCGGGATCCTGGTGAGGCATTGGTCGAGCAGCGATCCGGTCACGCCGGTCGATCCGGCGAAATTCGATATCCCGGCGTTCTGGGTTACGCCGCCCGCCCGGCTCGGCACGACGGCGGGGATGCACCGCTGGACGTGGGATCTGCGCGCCGCCTCGACACTGCCGCCCGTCCTCGATGACGACGGCGACCCCATCGGCGGCCCGTGGGTGGTCCCGGGGACGTATCGCGTGCGGCTGACGGTCGATGGGCGCGTGAAGGCGCGCCCGCTGACCGTGGCCCTCGATCCGCGCATCCACGTCGGTCATGCCGCGCTCGCGCAGCAGTATGCGTTCACCCGGCAGATCGAAAGGCTGCGCGCCGCGGTGCTGGCGCGCGGCAAAGCGGGCGCTGCACTCGAGCGCCGGTTGCAACGGCTGACCGCGGCCGTCCAGAGCGCCCCCGCCGCTCCCTCGACCGACGCCCGGCTCGAATACGCCGCCCTGAAGGCCGCTGCGACAAAGCGCTGAACCGGGGGCGGCGAGACGGGGAGCGAAACCCTTGGGACCCCTCTTTCAATCGTAAAACAAGGGCCGGTGCCGCGCTTGGCGGCGCGCCTTGAAAGGAATTCCATCGTGGCAACCATCAGCGCGGACGCGCTCGTCATCGGCGCCGGACCGGGCGGCTATCATGCCGCCATTCGACTCGGCCAACTCGGGAAGAACGTCGTGTGTTTCGATCGCGACGAAGTCGGCGGCGTCTGCCTCAACTGGGGCTGCATCCCGACCAAGGCGCTGCTGCACGTCGGCGAAATCGTCCGCCACATCGAGCATGCCGGCGAGATCGGGCTGAAGGTTCCCAAGGCCGAAGTCGATCGCGAAGGCGTCGCGGCGTTCAAGAGCAAGGTCGTCAAAGGCAACGTCGACGGCGTCAACTCGCTCTTCAAGGCCAACAACGTGAAGTTCGCCTACGGCGACGCCGCGTTCAAAGACAAGAACACCGTCGTGCTCACGAAACGCGACGGCTCGACGGACGAATACACCGCGCCCGCGATCGTGATCGCGACCGGCTCGGCGCCGATCGACGTCAAGGCGTGGCCGCGCGACCGCGATACGATCATCAACTCCGACGATGCCGTGACGCTGAACCGCATCCCGAAGAACCTGCTCGTCGTCGGCGGCGGCGTGATCGGTCTCGAGTTCGCGACGGTCTACACGCGCCTCGGTGCGAAGGTGCTCGTCGTCGAAGCGATGCCGCAGATCCTCACCGGCACCGACCTCGAGATCTCGAAAACGCTCGGCCGCATCCTCAAGAAGCAAGGCGTCGAGATCGCGCTCAACACCAAAGTCGAAGGCATCGAAAAGCTCAAAGACCACAGCGTCAAAGCGACGATCAACGGCGAGGCCACCAACAACAAACCCGAGACGCGCGAGTTCGACATGGTCCTCGTCGCCGTCGGCCGCCGGCCGGTGACCGACACGCTGAACCTCGCGGCCGCCGGCCTGACGACCGACGAACGCGGCTTCCTCGGCGTCGATCAGCAGATGCGCACGAGTGTTCCCGGCATTTACGCGATCGGCGACGTCTGCGGCCAGCCGCTGCTCGCGCACCGCGCGATGAAGCAAGGCGTCGTTGCGGCCGAAGTGATCTCCGGCGATAAGTCCTCGGCGTTCGATCCGGTCGCGATCCCGAACTGCGTCTACACCGATCCGGAAGTCGCGACCGTCGGCCTCTCCGAAGAAGAGGCGAAGGCCAAAGGCTACGAGGTCAAGATCGGCAAGTTCCCGCTGCTCGCGTCGGGCCGCGCCCGCACGATGAACGAGACGGACGGCTTGATCAAGCTCGTCGCCGACGGCAAAACCGATATGCTGCTCGGCATGCACATCGTCGCTCCGCAAGCGGAATCGCTGATCGGCGAAGGCGTGATCGCCCTCGAGATGGGCTCGACGATCGAAGACATCGGCCTCTCGATCCATCCGCATCCGACGCTGACCGAATCGATCGGCGACGCCGCCGAAGTGATCCACGGCAAAGCGATCCACATCCCCAACCCCAAGCCCGCAAAGCAACCCGCGGCCGTCTAGCGCCGTATCGCCGCAGTGGACATGCCACCGTGGCATCCGATTTTCGTACCTAATGCAAACGATGCGGCTGCTTGATCTCGGACGTCGCCCCTACGGCGACGTCTGGGACATTCAGCGCAAGATGCATGCTGCGATTGCGGAAGAACGAGCGCCGGCGACGTGGATCGTCGTCGAACACGAGCCCGTCATCACCCTCGGCCGTAACGCAAAAGAAACGAACCTGCTCTTACCGCGGGGGCTGCTCGCGCAGCGCGGCATAGCCGTACACGAAGTCGAGCGCGGCGGCGACGTGACCTACCACGGACCGGGCCAAGTGGTGCTCTATCCAATTATGAAGTTGCCGCGCTTTCGCGAAGTTGTTCCGCTGGTTACGGCACTCGAAGCCGCCGTCATCGACGCGCTGCGCACGTTCGGGATCACCGGTGAAACGCACCGCAAAGAACACCGCGGCGTTTATGTCGGGCGCGATGCGATCTGCGCCGTCGGTCTCGCCGTCAAGCGGATGACCTCGATGCACGGCCTGGCCCTGAATGTTTCGACCGCACTCGACTACGACCGCCTGATCACGCCCTGCGGGACCCCCGAATTCGGCATAACGTCGATCTCGGCACAGCTCGGCCGAGCCGTGAGCTGGGCCGAGGGCCGTGACGCGCTGCTCGCCGCGGTCGAGCGCTCTTTCGGCTTCACGTTCGTGCTGGTGCCGGAGCACGATGCAACCCAATTCCGCATCCCGGCGTCGCTAGGATAAGAAGATGGAGATCGTGGACCTGATCACGCCCCAGCCCCCGCCGCTGCGCAAGCCGCCGTGGCTCAAAGTTGCGTTGCCGGGCGGCGAGACGTACGATCATCTCAAGGCCGAGGTGAAGCGGCTCGATCTCCACACCGTCTGCCAAGAGGCGATGTGTCCGAACATCGGCGAGTGCTGGGGCGCGGGCACCGCGACCATCATGATCCTTGGCGACACGTGCACGCGCGGCTGTCACTTCTGCAACGTGAAGACCGGCTCGCCGAAAGGCGAGGTCGACTGGCTCGAACCCAAGCGCGTCGCCGAAGCCGTCGCCGAGCTCGGCTGGCGGTATCTGGTGTTGACCGCCGTCGATCGCGACGATCTGGCCGACTTCGGCGCGGCGATCTTCGCGAACACCGTGCGCATGATCCACAAGAAAGCACCGGGCGCGAAGGTCGAGTGCCTCACCGGCGACTTCGCCGGAAACCTCGCCTCGCTCGATATCGTGCTCGACGCCGAGCCCGAAGTGCTCGCGCACAATCTCGAGACGGTCGAACGCTTGCAACCCACCGTGCGCGACCGGCGCGCGACCTACGCGCAATCGCTCTCCATCCTCGCGCACTCACATCAGAGCGGCAAAGTGAAGTACACCAAGACCTCGCTGATGCTGGGCCTCGGCGAACGCGACGACGAGATCGAGCAAGCGATGGACGACGCGCGCGCGGCCGGCGTCGATATCTTCACGATGGGTCAATATCTGCAGCCGACGAAGCGCCATCTCAAGGTGGTCGAATTCGTCACCCCCGAGAAGTTCGCGCGCCTGCGCGCACTCGGCGAATCCAAAGGCTTTCGCCAAGTCGTCGCGAGCCCGCTCTCGCGCAGCTCGTATCACGCCGAGCAAGCCTTCCACTAACGTCCGGTGAGGGAGGTTCAAGACGGGCTGCCGTCGCCGCAGCGCTGGTTCGCCGTGACCGTCGTTGCGCTCGGCACGCTGATGTCCGTGCTCGACGGGTCGATCGCAAACACCGCGCTGCCGACGATCGCGCGCGAACTCGACATCACCGCGGCGGAGTCGATTTGGGTGGTCAACGGCTTTCAGATCGCGGTAACGATGACGATCCTTGCTTTCGCGGGGATCGGCAGCGCGCGCGGGATCGCCGGCATCTACCGGTTCGGAATCGCGCTCTTCACGCTCGGCTCGCTCGCCTGCGCGCTCTCGCATTCGTTTCCGGCGCTGGTGATCTCACGCGTCGTGCAAGGCGTGGGCGCGGCGGCGATCATGTCGATCGCACCGGCGCTCAATCGCGCGATCTTCCCGCGCGCCGAGCTCGGCACCGCGCTGGGCATCTCCGCGGTCGTCGTCGCGACGAGCGCCGCGGCCGGTCCGACGATCGGCGGGACGATCTTGCGTTTCTTGCCCTGGCCGTGGCTGTTCGCGATCAATTTACCGCTCGGGCTCTTCGACTTTTTCTACGCGCTCAAGATGTTGCCGAAAACGCCGGGCTCGGGCGCGCGCATCGATGCGACGAGTCTCGTGCTGAGCGCGCTGGGTCTCGGCGGTTTGATCTACGGGATCGACGGCTTCGCACGACACGAGGCAGCCTGGCTCATCGCGGCGATTTTGCTCGCGAGCATCGGTTCGCTGGTGGCGTTCGTGCAGCGCCAACGCGTGTTGACGCAGCCGATGCTGGCAATCTCGCTCTTCCGCTCGCCCGTTTTCACGCTTTCCTCGATCACGTCGACCGCGACGTATACATCGCAGGGCCTCGCCTACGTTTCGCTCCCCTTCTTCTTCCAAAGCGCGCTCGGTCGCACGCCGTTCGAGAGCGGGCTGCTGCTCACGTCGTGGCCGCTCGCCGTCGCAATCGTCGCACCGATCGCGGGACGCCTCTCGGACCGCTATAGTGCCGGCCTGCTCTCGACGATCGGGCTGACGGTGATGGCGCTCGGAACCGGACTCTACGCGACGCTTCCCCCCAACCCGAGCGTCATCGAGATCGTGGTGCGCGGCGCGATTTGCGGGCTCGGTTTCGGCTTCTTCCAATCGCCGAACAACCGCGAGTTGCTCGGCAGCGCGCCGGTCAAAGACTCGGCGAGCGCGTCGGGGATCCTCGCGACGGTTCGGCTGTTCGGTCAAACGCTCGGCGCGGCGCTGGTCGCGATCGTGTTCGGCGTGATCGGCGCGTCGATCGGCGACGCGCATCACCTCACGTCGCTGGCCCGCGTCGCGACGCCGGCAACCCTCTGGATCGCGTGCGGCTGCGCGTCCGCTGCAGCGATCGTTAGCGGACTGCGCCTGCGCACGGGCGGCGGTCATCGCAAGCTGGTCGAAGCGTAGCTCCCGCGCCGGACTGCACGGACGCCGTCGCGCTGCGTTCGATCGTGAAGAGCTTATCGAAGCCGACTGATCTGAGGGTGCGCAACACGCGCAGGTTGGGCGACTGCAGAACGATCCGGCGGTCGACGCGCCGGCGGCGAAAGTGCGAGAGTTCGATCAGCGCTTGAGGCGAGAGGTAGGGAACGTTCTCGAGGTCGATGGTGACGGCTTCGTCCCAGATCTCATCGAGGGCGAGGTGCAAGCTGCGGGTGCAATCACCCGTGTGGTCGGGAAGCAGTGCGATCGTCATGGGTCCGACGATAGCCGCCGCGCCTTGAGCCGCGATGGGCCGCGGCTGTGACTACGCTGAAAACGCTACCAGTCGACGATCTGCTTCTGATTCCAGAACTTCCCCGTCTCGCCGACGGGGCGCGTTGCGAGGAACACGATCGTCTCGGTGCCGGCTTCGGGCGAGATTTGCGCGCCGGGGCCGCCCATGTCGGTCTGTACCCAGCCCGGATGCACGGCGTCGGCCAAGATCCGGCGCTCGCGCAGGCGGTTTGCAAGCGCCGACGTGTACGCGTTGAGGGCGGCCTTCGAGACGGAATAGGCGACGGCGTACGGCTCGAGCCCGCCGTCGCTGAGTTGGCCCATCGTCGAACTGACGTTAATGATCCGGCCACCGGCGGGGATCGAGGGGATGAAGGCCGCGCACATCGCGATCGTGCCGAAGAGGTTCGTGCGTAGCGTCTCTTCCAGCACGCGCGGATCCACATCGTCGGCGTACATCAGCCGATCCGTCTTCACGAAGACGCCCGCGTTGTTCACGAGGATGTCGAGTTGCGGCACGGCGCTCGCGACCCCCGTCTGCAAGGCCCGCACCGAGTCCGGATCGGCGATATCGCAGCCGAACACCCGCACGCGGTCGCCCGCGCTCGCGAAATCGCGGGCGAGCGTTTCGCGAGCCGCGGCGGAACGCGCCGTCAGAAGCGTCGTCGCTCCGAGCGCGAGGAAGCGGTCGGCGAGTGCGCGGCCGATGCCGCGGTTCGCGCCGGTGACGAGAACGGTTTTCCCGGTGAGTTCGCTCATGACGTTGGGTACCATAGCACACGATGAACATCACCGTCGATGAACTTCTGCAGCTCGGCGAAAACGGCGCCACGATCGTCAACGCCGGCAAACACGCCGGCCGTCGCGAAATCCGCGGCGCGATTCGCTACGAACAATCGGATCTCGTCGAGGCCGAGAAACTGACGCTGCCGATTGCGACCGATAAGCCCGTCGTCGTGTACGGCGAGAGCGATCCGGATGAAAACCTGGAAGCGATCGCGGAGAATTTTCGTCAGAGCGGATTCCCCGATGTGCGGCTGCTCCGCGGCGGGTTCAGGGCCTATGAAGACGCGGGCGCGCCCGTGCAAGAGGCGTCGGTTCAGCAAATCGTGCCGCCGCATAAAGCAGCCGAAGTTCAAGAATTCGACAAGCGACGGTAGCGGCGATCTTGAAATCCGGTTGAGCTAGACTTTGAACCATAGCCCCGCCGCGCTCAGAAAAATGAGGGCCGCAAACAACAACCGCAGCGTTTTCTCCGGAAGTTTGTAGGCAAGAGCGACGCCGTACGAGACGGTGAGCATCCCCGCGAGGGCGAGCGGGATCGCCAGCGGCCAATCGACGTCGCCGGCGGCGACGTAGGCGTAGAGTCCGACCAGCGTCCCGGGCGCAACGAGCGCGAGGCCGAGCCCTTGCGCGGAGGCCTGCGTGATGCCGAAAACGATGGAGAGCACCGGCACGGCGAACACCGCGCCGCCGACGCTGAACACGCCCGAGAGCATGCCGCCGCCGATGCCGATCGGAATCGCGGCGGGCCACGGCGTCGTCTTCTCATCGGCGGCTGTCGTGGGCTTGCCGCGCAGCGCGCGCCATACGAACACGCAGGCGATGGCGATTAGAAAGATGGCAAAACCGCGCCGCAGCGGGGCGCTTGCGATATGCGTCGCGACGTGTGCGCCGAGGTACGTGAAGGGCACGGCCGAGAGGGCCAGCGCGAGGGCGATGCGCCCGTTCATCTTGCCGCGGCGCGCGTAGTTGTAGAGGCCGATCAGCACGTTCGGCGCCACCATGACCATCGCGGTGCCTTGCGCGTGCTGTTGGTCGAGACCGAAGAACAGACCGAGGATCGGAATCGCCAAGAGTCCGCCGCCGATCCCGAAGAGGCCGCCCGCGGTGCCGATGAGGGCGCCGAGGACGAGCCCGATGAGAACGTGGATGACGTCGAAGTGAATCAGATCCTGCTCGTTAGCTCCCGGGCGCGGGTGCCGGGGCGGGCGTGCGGCGTAACGCGACATTCGCGAGCCCGCCGATGATCCCCAGCGCCGAAGCCGTGGTACACTTACGTCAAGTAGCCTACAGGACCGTTCCGATGAACCAGACCCATATCCGCGAAACCCCGGTCGAGCCGATACCGCACCCCGCCGGCGATGCCGCGCCGGCCAGCGTCTGCCCCCGCTTCCACTACGCGGTCGAGTTGGTGGGGCGGCGTTGGATCGGCGCGATCATCAGCGTGCTCATGAGCGGCCCGCGGCGCTTCAACGAGCTCTTGAGCGCCGTGCCGGGCCTCTCGGATCGCCTGCTCACCGAACGGCTGCGCGAACTGGAGCGCGAGGGGATCGTGCTTCGCACGGTCCATGACGAGCGGCCGGTTCGCGTCACCTACACGCTAACCGAGTCGGGCGAGAGCCTCGGCCCGATTCTGCAGCAGATCTCGCACTGGGCCGAACGTTGGGTCGAATTCGTGCCGGTGTGCCCGGAGAGCGAGAGCGCCGAGGGCGCCTAGAGCATCTGCGCGTTCAGCGTCGTTACCGTGAGGGCGAGCGACGCCTCGTGGCCGGCCGCGTCGCGAATCGTCAACGTGCAGGAATTGGCGGCGATTGCCGTCACCGTGAGTTCGCCGTTCTCGACCGGGCCGTGGCTTGCCACCCCCGCGCACCCGCTCACAACGAAGCTCCCGCGATAATTCGGATCGCGAACGGCGATCGTTCGTGCGAGACCGGGCGCGCCGAAGAAAAGCGCGGTCGACGAGAGCGAGATCGGCCCGGACGCGAAGAGCGCGCCCTCCGTCGACGACGGCCCCGGCCCCCCGGACGCATCGCCGCTGCATCCCTGAGGAGCCGCCGTCAACGCGAACGCGAAGCCGAAGACCGCGGCCGTCCGAATCACCCTGGCGGCTCAGGCGTAAACGCCGCGGACCTTCAGTGAGGCGACGACGCGTTCGATCGCGACCATGTACGCTGCGGTGCGATACGTGATGTTGCGGGCTTGCGCAACGCGGCGCACGTCGTGGAAGTTCGTGATCAACTGATCTTTGAGCCGTTCGTTGACCTCGGGCTCTTTCCAGAAGAGACCCTGCCGGTCTTGGACCCATTCGAAGTACGAGACCGTGACGCCGCCGGCATTGGCGACGATATCGGGGATGACGATGATCCCGTTCTGCTTGAAGATGCGATCGGCTTCCGGCGTGGTCGGGCCGTTGGCGCCTTCGACGATCAGCTTCGCCTTGATGCGCGCGGCGTTTTCGACCGTCAGCACTTTCTCGAGCGCGGCCGGGACGAGCACGTCGCAGTCTTGCTCGAGCAGCACGTTGTTGGAGACCTTGTCGCCGCCGCGATAGCCGTCGAGCGAGTGATGTTCTTGCGCGTACGCGATCGCGCCGTCGATGTCGAGCCCGCCTTCATTGACGTAGGCGCCGGTCACGTCGGAGATGCCGACGATCGTGCAGCCCGCATCGGCAAACATCTTCGCCGCGATCGAGCCGACGTTGCCGAAGCCTTGCACGACGATCTTCGCCCCTTTGGCCGCGATGCCGAGGCGCTCCATTTCGTCGAGCGCGCAAAGCGAGACCCCGCGGCCGGTCGCCTCGACGCGGCCGCGCGAACCGCCGATTTCGAGCGGTTTGCCCGTCACCACGCCGGGGACGTTTTGGCGCACGTGCATCGAGTAGGTGTCCATGAACCACGCCATCGTTTGCGGCGTCGTGCCGACATCGGGCGCAGGGACGTCTTTATCGGGGCCGACGATCTCGACGAGCTCGGCCGCGTACCGCCGGGTGATGCGCTCGAGTTCGCTCTTCGAGAGCGTCGTCGGATCGCAGGTGACGCCGCCCTTACCGCCGCCGAACGGCAGATCGACCACGGCGCACTTCCAGGTCATCCAGAAGGCGAGCGCCGTGACCTCATCGAGCGTCACGCCCGGATGGAAGCGGATCCCGCCCTTGGCGGGGCCGCGCGCGAAATTGTACTGGACGCGATAGCCGGTGTAGACCTCGATCTGGCCGGAATCGCGCTGAAAGGGGATCGAAAAAATGACTTGGCGCGAGGGGTGGGTCAGGATGGCGCGCATCCCCTCGTCGAGATTGAGCAGCGCGGCCGCCTCGTTGAAGTAGGCGATCGCGTCTCCAAAGACGCTGACGTCGCGCACGGCAGTAGACATCGGTATCAGGCCTCCTAAAATTGCCGTCCGAACCCTTTAGGACAAACGTCGAGAACCCCTACCCTTACGTTGGCCCATCGGTAAACCTCACCAGCGAAGTTCCGGCCGGCCGGTGGGTGTTCCCATGGACGGAGTCCACGTCGGCCACCGTCGCGAGCCACGTCTTGTCGGCAGGATTCCTCGCAGGACCAGTGAGCGCTTGAATTCCTAGGAACGGGCTGGGGACCGCCACGAAGGCACTATGCTCCAGGGAGGACCGGGCTTGGCCGACGGATCGGTTCTGAGCATCAGCCCACGCATCGACTTGAACCTCGACGCCGCACAGTCACGGCTGTCGACCGATGTCGCACGCCTTTCGACGGGTCTGCGCGTGAACACCGCCGCCGACGATCCTAGCGGTCTGGCGATCGGAACCTCCCTGCAAGTGGTGGCCGCGGGGCTCGACGCCGGAGCCGCATCGATCACGACGGCCTCCAATGCGCTGACCGTCGCCGACGGAGCGCTCGCCACGGTCGAGTCGCTCCTGCAGCGGATCCGTTCGCTCTGCGTCGAGTCGGAGGATGACTTCGACTCGCATTCCGATCTCGAAGACATCGATGCGGAAGTCCAAGAACTCAAACTCGAGATCAATAAGGTCGCGTCAACGACGCAGTTCAACGGCTTGTATCTTACCGACGGCGCGTTCGATACGTCGCCCGCGACGGCGGCAACGGCGGTCGAGGTGACGCCGCCGCAAAATCCGCGCGTTCCCAACACGCGCGAGACGCTGAGCAGCGGTCTCCCCTATCTCTACGATCTCACGCCGGGCTTTCCGGGCTTCGGTCCGCCGGCCGACGCTTATGTCGAGTTCGGCATCGACTCGTTCGATAGCGCCAACAACACGTACGGCTACAACCAGCTCGCCTACAGCACCGATCCGACCTTCGGTCCGAATCAGGATGAAACATACACCGAGACCGCCGGCGGCGGGAACATCGGCTTGATCTTTCCCGACCCCGCGCCCGACAACCGCGGCGAAGTCGACTTCGACTACAACACCGTCACCGCGAACGACGTCGGCGTGTACAACGCCTACGAAATAACCGGCGCCCGGTTAGGCGGCCAGGGCAACGCCCTCGTCGTCGGCGTCGGCGACGGCGAAGGCGACACGATCGCGATCACCGTCCCCGGCGTCTCGACGAACCGGCTCGATATCGAGAACGTCACGGTGCTGCCCGGCGCGCTGACCAACTACACGACGACGACGACGGACTACGACAACCTCTACATCGTCTACGACTCGCTCTATCGGATCGATCAGGCGATCCAGCAGATCGGCACGGCCCGCGCCCAAGTCGGCTCGCAGATCGTCGCGCTCGGCGACGCCGTCGCCAACAGTCAGAACACGTCGGTCCAGACGACGGCAAGTTCCAGTTCCATCCTCGACGCCAACATCGGCGCGACCGTCACCGATTACACGAAGGATCAGATCCTGACCGCGATCGGAACACACGTGCTGGACAGCAACACCATCGACGCCAAAGGCGTTCTCGCCCTCTTCACGCGAAGCGCCCTCGCCTAGCAGGCCTGTGAAAAAATGTCGCCGACGTCTCGACACCGCCTATTCCGCCGAAGACTTCGTTGCTCTTCGGTCACAACGCTACGGCGTTGCTCCCTCATCGCGCCTCGCTTCGACGAAATAGTCGGCGCCGATCCGCACGACG
>Ga0116230_10004517_pt1 | contig 13638 bp, 8 predicted proteins | sample S1TSphfallax_3_FD_88678 | JGI IMG/M metagenome (GOLD analysis project Ga0116230, IMG submission 88678) | Host-associated microbial communities from peat moss isolated from Minnesota, USA - S1T2_Fd - Sphagnum fallax MG | ecosystem: Host-associated > Plants > Peat moss > Unclassified | place: USA...
ATGTTTGCTACCGTCAGGTGACACAAAAATATGAGAACTTGGGGTGGTTTTATGAGAAACCGACCAAACTTTATGGATGAATTGCCTTGTTTAACTTCTATCCGTTATCTAACCCCTTCAAATTATGTTTATACAATGCCAGAGATCCTTTATTTATTAAAAGTTATGAATAAATTCACTAAACGGGGAAAAACCTGAAAATCCTTACTCCACAAGCTTTGTATCCGATATAAGCCATGCTTATGCTTAATGGAACTTAATATTTGGGACAGATCAAGACTAATTTTCAGCATTTAATCCTATTTTAATAATTGGGGTGAATTTATGCGTGAAGCGTTTTTTACCCCTATATTCGGGACTAGTCAACCAATTTGATGCTGTAAACAATTGTAAAGTTTACATTTCTAAATATTTTTTTGGGGAATATGGGGCGATCGCCATTGGGGATCGGATAACATTCGGGGATTATTTTTAGAGAGATGCTATATAGGCGTAAATAAATGTGCTTGTATATTATTTATGCAAGTTACATTCTAGATATAATAGCAAAACTATAAATTATTCTCAACCATAATCTTTTTAGGCAATAATAAAAATATAAACTATGATCAAATGGCGATAACTAAAGTAATATTATGCAATTAATATATTTATCTTTCACTACACATTTACCACTACCTCTTTTTCCTTGAGGATCTTACCCATTTTTTGATATTCACGACGCACTGCTTGAAGCAAATGAGCCATTTCAATTTGCTGACTATCATCAGCAGCCATAAAAGCCGCAGTCAAGGTAATATTACGAATATTTGCGCCTGTGAGTTCAAAATTACGAGCTAAAAAATTTAGGTCTAGTTCAGGGCTACAAGGAGCTTTTTCAGGTAATATTTTCTGCCAGATCTGGTAACGCTGCTTTTCATTGGGAAATGGGAATTCAATAATAAATCGCAACCGCCGGATGAAGGCATCATCCATATTCATCCGTAGGTTGGTTGTAAGGATTGTTATACCATCATACTCTTCCATTTTTTGTAACAAATAACTGATTTCCAAGTTAGCATAACGGTCATGAGCATCTTTTACTTCACTACGCTTACCAAATAAAGCATCTGCTTCATCAAATAAAAGAATTGCATTAGCATTAGCAGCGGCGGTAAAAATTCGATTCAGATTTTTTTCCGTTTCGCCAATGTATTTACTAACTATTTGAGATAAATCAATTTTATATAAGTCGAGTTCTAGTTCTCGGGAAATGACCTCCGCCGCCATTGTTTTACCGGTACCTGGGGTTCCGGTAAACATTACATTTAATCCTCTACCCAGTAATAATTTACTTTCAAAACCCCACTTTTGCCAAACTAAATTTTGGTGTTTGACTTGATTGCAAATTTCTCGCAATAGATTCTTTTGGCTAATTGGTAATATAATATCATCCCAACCATATTTAGGCTGGATATGTCGGGATAAATTGGCTAAATCCTCTGCTGATAATCCTCTGGCTGCTGCAAATAAATCTGTTAATTGCATAGGTAATTCCTGATGAAATTTGGAGTCAGGAAGATCAGCGATCGCCCTTTGCCATCGGCGTTGATTAGTAGCATTTGTCACAGCATTAACAATCTGTGTAGAAGTGAGGCGGAAGCGATCGCTCAAACTATCCAAGTCTAGAGGATTCAGGGTTATACCTGCTGCTTGTAAGGAATTTTGCCAATAGAACCGACGTTGCTCAAAATTTGGGATCGCAAAAGGAATTGTCAGGACTTCTAAAGCTTTATTTGTGATATTTACCCAAGTTTTTATCGCCGAGAGGATAGCAACTCTGGGATATTCCTGTAACTGGTGGAGAAAGCTGCGATATAAAATAGTATTTTCCTGAGTTTGCAAATTTTCTAAGTCTTCTATATAGAGCAAGAAATTTTTAAACCTAGCTTCACGCAATAATAATTTTATCTTGGACTCAAATTCCGTTTTAGTATCCAAGATTTGCCCTAAGGTGACGATTAATAAGGGTACTTGTAAAGATCCGGCGATCGCTTCAGCAGTATTAAGTTTTCCAGGTATATCTTCACCTTGAAAATATAAATTTAGGGATTTACCTGTTTGCCAATCAGAAGTTACTAAAGAAATTAAACCTTGTTTAATTTCTGGCTTTAAAGGTAATTGATCAAATTGAAACTTAGGTGTGACTAATTGACAAAAAGAAATAAGTCTTTCGTCAATTGCGGTTTCTCCTAATAATAACTGGATGACTTGTGGATCGAGTTTAATATTATGGGCTAGTAGGGGCGGATCGGTTTGATTCAATTCGGGGAAAAGGTGGAGTAGTCCATGACGGATTAGAGGAGCATTAGCAGCAAAATGCACCCGTCGAGTGATTTTTTCGACTGCTGATGTACAGAGTAAGTTTAAAGCTAGGTCTACAGTAGGTCGTTTACATCGCACATCATCTTGGAGATAGGCGTACAGTCGTTCGTAACGGCGGTCTAGTTCTGGAGCCAGGGCGATCGCTATAATATCTATATCAAAATTTGATAAATTAAAGCTTTGTTGAAGCCACGCTAAGACAGAATCTGGGGCGACAACATCTGAGGGAAACTTCTCTAAATTTCCTGGATATAGTAGGGGAGTTCCTGCTTCTCGTTCGAGTAAATTTTCTACTTCTTGTTGATTGATTTGTATTCCTCGATAGGAATTGTTTGCTGCGTCTTTACCATATACGGCTTCAGCAGATATGGTTGCTTTTTCTAGTAGTTGATCTAACTGTTGTAATAAAAGGAACAGTTTGCCGAGGTGAGTTTCTATTTCAACAAGCATTTAAAAAACATACGGGAATTAATCTAGTCTCAAAATTTTGTTAGTTAAGTTTTACATCAGCAATTATTGCATTCATTTAATTTTCAGGAAATACAATACTAAATGCCTTTTGTGCCGAAACCCCTTTTTTTATAATTGCAAATATGGACTCTAAATAATAATTCATAGTTAAATTAGTATAGATTGTTAAACTTTCTAAGAAATTGTCATTAATCTCTATTTTCCCGACATCAACACCGACTCTATAACGAATTTCTCCATCAGAACGATCCATAACCCAAGCTCCATGAGTCATGCCAAAGTTGGCTTTTTCTAAAAACTCTGACATAGTACTAAATTTCTCAGCAGGACAAACTTCTGGAACCCTAGCAAACATGGTAATAATTTTATTAGATTCATCACTAGAGGCGATGAAATCCCATTGAGCATTATCTCCGCGATATTGAATAAAAAGAATCGTATTATTCTCAATCTGTGACATAGGCCAACCAAGTTTTTCATAAAATCTAGACAGGCTATCAAATAAACGACTCATACATTTTTCCATGACTTTGACTATTTAGTAATAGACCCTCTTGACTAGCCATAACCATTGAAAAATCAATAATGATTGTGGTTATGAACTTAGTTCTTATTCTTAAGCTCCATAGATGAATAGGTCTCACTTTTAGAAATTAAGAAATATGATTCAGAACTTTCTCACGAAGTTTAACTTCATCACCTGCCAATTTATCAAACCAGCCACTCCAACGCTCTTCAGTAATATTTGTCGCTGATAATAGACTCATCAGGGTAATATTAGCAAATTCTGCTAAGGTTTGCGGATCTGCCTCTCCCATAGGTTTTATCTGTGAGTTAATAAACTTTCTAGTTGTGTTATCGTAACTTTGCAAGCATAGGAGAGTAAGTATAGTCGCTAATTCTTCTTTGGAAGTATTTAAGGATTGTTTACTTTTGCGTGCAGAAGGAGTTAATACAAGCTTTAACTTTTCAGATTCTGTTGGTTTTTCTCGGTGAGTTATTGTATTCTTAGAATCTCTAACTTCAATCCATTTATTTTCTTTAATCTTAGCTTCTAGTCCGTCGGCTTCAGAAGGCTTATTGATAGTAACCTTCTCGGAGTCGTCAACACGTTCCCTCTTATCTTCCCAGGTAAATGCTTTGACCTTGCTAAAATCACTCTTCTCCATACCGTCAGGTGGCCTGTTCACCAGAACATAGGGTATATGGTTATAGTAACACTTGTAAATTCTTTTCTCCATAATTCGATAATCTGGCTTGGAATCAGGTTTTGCCTTAGGTTTACCATCATCACTTAATCGCTGAGCGATATCTATTAAACTATTCGCTTCTCTGTTACGCATTATTTTAACTCCAGCATATGATAATGCTAGCAACCCAGATAATGCACCAATGGAAATAGCTATAGGAGCACCTACTCCAGAAAGAATAAGCGCGCCGCTCACAATACCGAGTGCTCCCCCTGCTATCTTCATTCCTCCCTCTTCCATGCGCTTATTGCCGATCTTCTTGATGGCTTCTAATGTAGGAGCAAATCCAATTTGTAATTCTTGTAGTTCTACGATTGTTTTGCTTAACTCTTGCATTTTCTCGCCTAATTCGAGAATTTTCTCACGATTTCCAGTAGCAAATAAATTAGGTAATAGTATTTTTGTCTTATGTAAGTCCTCGCTTATTTTTGTAATAATTTTGTTTTGCCCATCTTCGATTTCTTTAGCTGTTCTGTTTAAAGATGAGCCACGATAAACGTCAAAAGCGCCTCGAACAGATTGAATTGAACCAGTAACAATTCCTATAATTGCAGCAGCAGAACCCAAAGCAGAGCCTCCTGGCAGTTCTACGCCAGAAACTTCTTTGATGGATTTAATCACTCCAGATGCAGTTTTAACACCGGATTGTGCGGTAGAAGATGCATCTTGAATAATTCCCAGGGAAGAGTCTAATTTTTCTTGTACGGTTGATTTTTTCCAGTTTCTGCATAAGCCAAATATCTCAGTAGTAGTTGAAATTAGTCCACTGAAAGCTCCCGTGGCGTCACCCACAGCACCACCAATTTCCCCAAACTGATCACCCAGTTTAAATTCCCCATCTTTTGCAAGACCACCAACTACCTTGACTGATTTTGCAAGACCATGACTTGTTTGTCCAACACCTGCAACAAGACTACCACCGGCACCAATTTTGTCTTTGACTCCATTTTCTTTACTGATCAATTCTTTTCCTGCATTGTAAGAATTTAAGACTCCACCAACAACATTGGCTGTATCTAAATAATCAGACTTGTATCTATCACCATGCTTTGTACCATGTATGTCATCGTAACCACCAAAAGTTCCACTGGTGGTATCCATGATACCTAGTCCTCCTTCAGCTATGTTTTTCACCCGTCCGCGAATAACACCGGATTCTTCCATATTTGCATCAGTTGATGGAGAATTTGTCAAGCTTGATTTAATACTTGGGGAATCTAAGAATTGACTAGCTTTTAGTTGTGTATCTACAACCATTTTTCTGACTGCTTGATTGCGGTCCCAATCTTTTTCTTTAAGTCCTCCCTGCATCATCTTGAAGTTATCCTCTAAAAATGCCTGACAAGCTTCGTTCACTTGTAACAGAGCATATTGCTGTTTTTCCCAATTTCCAGTTTCTTGTACTGCTTTCAGCCATTTATCAATTTCTTGCAAGTATTTTCCCCGCTTACTGAAGACAGATAGGAGTTTATTCGTTTTTTCCTTGAATGTTTCTGGATCTAAAGCCCAGAGATTAAGTTTGTCCGGTTTTCCATCTTCTTTAGTTCTTTGAATTTTTGTTTGTAGTACACTTGTGGAGTTTTGCTGTACTACATGTGTCAATTCATGGACTAAAAGTTCCTGTCCCTGAGAACTTCTGGGTTGATAAGCCCCTTGTTTAAAAAAAATGTCCTGTCCTTTTGTGAAAGCAATAGATTCGATAGAGTGATTTAATTTATCTGACTGGGTATCCGTATGGATCCTGACGCCACTAAAATTAACACCAAATGACTGTTCAATCGGTTCCCGAATATCTTCAGAGATCGGCTGTCCCTCACCTTGATCTTGTTTGATAGCTGTTTCTAATTGCTGCGTAGCAACCACTCCTCCAGCTACAGGTTCAGCAGATGAAACAGATTTCGGCATCAAATTTTCACCTTGGATAGCTTTGTCGTCGTCTAACAACTCGGAGGCTGGCTTATTAATCTGCTTAACTAATTGTGATGCTACTCGATCAGCTTCTTGTTCGTATTTATCCCCTGGCTGACTAACTGTCAGCTTCGCTTGTACCAAATTACCCTGTACATTACCTATTAACTCATGGGAAAGACCAGGAAACAAAGAACGACGCTGGATAGGAGAGTTGTTAGTTGTTGAAATTTGCTCAAGAAGTAGGTTTGGAGAACTATCTGCTGGCTGCTCTGGATAACTTTGTGATTCAATCAGGCGACCTAGCGCCTGGTTACCAAATGTCTCTTGTAGCTCTTCTAATGGATGGACGTGAGGATCGCGAGATCCAACTTTTGGTTCAATATTAGCTTTATTCTTTTTAGTCAGGTTCTGTCTTGAAGTACCCATGATATTACTCTCTAATTTCCTGATGGGAGATGTGGATATTGATGTTGATGACGAAGCTATCGATTATTTATAAAAAAGGATTAATATTTAGGTTTCATGTACCTTTGACTCGAAAGTTGGTAGTGATAAAACTACCAGTTCCAGAATACTGCGGAGTAGGGTCGGGGATCGGTCCCGTGGGAGTGGGTTGCTGTGCTGGAGCAACAACCTGAAATTTAGCTTTGAATGTACTTCCTTTCAATAAAACAGGTTTACTGTTAGATTTGGTTCTTAGGGCTTTTTGGTTGGGAGCCAGGGAGTCAATGGAAAGAATACCAACGCCAGGGATGGGATGTGATGGAGTCATATAGGGACAACCAGGAACAATTACCGTTTTCTCATCACCATCAACACAAACTATTTTTTTGTTGATCATGTCTTTACCAGAGCCTACTATATTACCGGGAATGGGAGTGACAATTGCTTGTCCAAATGGGGGATTAAACATGGCTATATCGCCTGTGGTTAAAATAAAGTCAGCCATAATAGTCAGGATTAAACAATTTAATTAATCTATCCAATCATCTTCTTGAACTGCCGCAGACTTCATCATCTGTGGAGTTACCCTACCAATAATTGTATTACCTTCTACACCTCCATTACGATTGAGGTGACAAATTTCTAGAACATTCATTCTCGGACTCAAATTAAAGTCTTCTTCCAGAATCCCTTGGGAAACCGGACGTTGATTGAGATTGAAATTCAGTCTGACTGTAATTTTTCCTGCAACCTGGCGATCATTAACATTAGACAATACTATATAAAAACCTTGGGAGTTATCCAAAAAGCGCTGATAACTTACCTGGTGTGTACTTCGCAGTCCTTGAGAGGAAAATTCCAGATTTGGTATCAATGGTCTGAAGGATGAAGAACAGGATTGAACTCGCAAGATTAACAACCTAGCTATTTTTTCTCCCTCCGTCTCAGCCACTCCTCTCAATTCTACTATTGCTTCTATTTCTATTTTCTGTTTGGCTGGATCATCAAATAACCTAAACCGATAAATCCTCTCTAACCACTGGGAATTGGGAATTAAACGCATGGTCGCACCCACTTCAGTACCTATGAGAGTATTCCCAATCTTATATTCTGGATTTAGACGGTAAATTTTTAATTCGGAATCACCAGCACCTGTGGGAATTTGAAAGGTTTCACCTACTCGACTACCCAAGCGAGTCTTCCCTTCCATGCTCTCAAATAATTGTCTGGGTTTGTAAATCCTTAACCTAGCATCATGAACTAAACGCATTGTCTGACCAACTCTCGAACCAAGGCGAGTATTCCCATCTATCCACTTGATCTGAGGCTGATAAATTTTTAAAGGCGGATCTTGACGAATATGTAAAGTCTGTTCTGGGTCTGAATCAAGGCGAGTATTTCCTGGCATTAACTCTAGTTGATTCAGAGGGCGGTATATTCTCAGGTTGGGTTCTAAATTGAATCGTAAAGCGTCTAGTATAACCAGGGAATGTTGCTGATGGTTGAGATAAAAGTTAACTTGAACAGTGATTGTGCCAGTGAGTTGTCGATCACTCAGATTGGCGAGAGCAATAAAAAAGCCATCACGATTCCCCACAAATTGGGGATAAAACACCGTTTGCTTGACATGGGGACCCATTTGACTCCCATTCGGTTCTAGAGGGACATTTTTCCCTTGGATGCGGATTAATATTTGTTGTTCGAGGGGGTCTCCTGGAGGTATGTTGTGGAGTTTGATCGTCGCCTCAATTTGCATTTTCTGTTGAGGTGGAGCATCAAACAAAATAAATGGGTAACAACCTCCCCATGCTTGGGTAATCTGCATGGTGAGGGTCAAGATTCTTAGGGCGTAATAAGTATGGGCAGGTTTTTCTTGGTCAATAATTCCTTTAGCAATGCGGAATTCTTGCCAATACCTCTCCGGGTGAATCACCTGATTGCTGGGTAAAGCAAGTTGAACTTGAAAATAATGGGGATTTTGATCGAACTCAAAGATAGAGATTGTTCGTTCTGGATAGGTTAAACCGGAGCTTTCCAAATAAATTTGGAGCATTTTTTTCATTCCATGAACAGTTCCCCGAATTTCATATAAAGGAACTATTTCTTGGATAAATCGGCGTTTGATTTTCTCATTCCAATCATCCCGTAAACTCAAAGCCACCCATCCCGCCAGCCAGGGGAGAAATTCAGGTGGAGTTTTCTGCGGGTCAAAATATGTGTGGACCTGAGAAATGATTGTTTCTAAACCCCAAGGCGCTTGAATTTTTCCATCATCATTAATCTTGTATTTAACAATCTGGGGTTGGAAATCCGTTTCTTCTTCTGAAGAACCACTGAGAATTCTTTCAAAGCCTAATAGAAATTTCCCTAAAAATGGATCTGTCCGCAGATAAGCAGGTAGATATTCTAGATAACTACTTAGTTGTTCCTTTTCCATTTGTCTCCTAAACGTTGCATTGTATAAATTTCACCTATTTTTACTTTGACTAGCTCATGGGCTTGTAAGGAAATACCAATCAACTGCTGAGTTTGTTCGTTCAATTTCTGGCGATGTTCTTCAAAATCGATAACTTGAATTTCCTCTACGTAATCGACACCTGGTAAATTATCTAGTAATTGATACAGCTCAGAAATATAAATATCTTCCCCAAAAGGATAGCCTTGATTTTCCCAATAATTTGGGCAAGGATAAGGGTCAAAAAAGTCTTCAATCCGGCTCTTTGCTTCTGACTGGACTAATTGAAAATTAGCACTATCATCTAAATATAGAGTGGCGGTAACTCTAATTTTTACATAGCTAGGTTCCACGACATGAATCCGCGTGGTAATCAATCTTCGTTGGTTGAGAAATCTCTTAATTGTTTTTCTAACATTTTCACTATCGTGACTATCATCAAGGGGTAATAATACTAAGCTAATATGTGCTTCTACTATTTGATTAATATCTGAGTTTTCTAAATCACGTTCTGGTAAGCAATGTACTCGGGAAATTATCGCCGCATTTCCTAAGGATTGAGCTGTTCTAGTTTGTAACCAATCAAATAATATAAGTTGTTGAAAATCCTGAGTAGTAACTGCTCTGTAGTTGTGTCTTAGATGCGCTAGTGTTTTCTGAATTTCTGCTTGCAAAATGGCTTGTCGATCGCCAGTAGATTGAATCTCATTGGGTATTGTCCAAGGTTTTCCTTTAAGCAAGCTTAAAAATGCAGCTTGGTTGGGGTCGGGGATTTGATTAGCTCGATATAACACCATCTCTGTTAACCAGGCTAATAATTCAATCAGCACTATCCCCGTATCAGATGGGTTGTGATCTGTCCATTCGGGAGCTTCAGTGGGGATCAGAGCAATGGCTTCTTCTACTAAATCAGCATATGTCCGATCATCTAGATTGATTAACGGTAAAGGCATAGCTTAATCTGTATCTCCGGGTAATTTCAAGGTAACAATATGTTGACCTGAGTAAATCAAGGTCTGGATATCAATCACAGCATTATCGGGTTGAATTTTCAGGGCGCGGACATAGTCAACACCTGGGACATCTTCCAGGACAGCATAGAGGTCGGAAAGATGAGGTATACGTCCGAAGCTCCATCCACGTCCACGATCGCCACCCGTTAAGGGATGGAGAAAGTTATGGAGGCGATCGCTCGCCGCTACTCTGACCGCATCAGCATTATCCACGGAAACAGGGACAATTTCTGTAATTACCGTGATTTCTTGCCATTTGGGACCTGACACGAAAAGTTTAATCGTCGGGACAAAACGCGCCTGGAGATAAGTTTCCACACGATTGAGTAAGGATAATGTGGGTGTAGGTTGGCGCTCTTGACCGTAGGGAACGATAATCGCTAAGACTCGACCACCGCGGATTTTCTCATGGAAAACTTGGATGTGATTTTCTTCAATGGGTTGGTTGGATGTACCATCAGGCTCTAGCCATAGTTCTTCCAGTAAGGGGTTATAATTAGGAAACATCATCTCTGGGGTGATAATTTTTACCCTGGCAATTTCTATAGAAGCTTCATAGACTAGATCGGCGAAGTCTTGGGCGGTAACAGCACGGTTGCGGTGACGTAATCTTTGGGGCGATCGCTCTTTGAGATTTTCCAAAGATTCCTGTTCATTTCCCCCTGTAGAGGGTTCCCAATTAATCACACTATCAACATAAGGAATAGTGGTTTTGAGTTCCAGAATTGTTTGAGCGGCGCGATTACCTCTAATTCCACCTCCAGTCCGATATTGACTCAGACGAATATTATTCCTTCCTCTTGGTGGAATCATCCCCGCTTGTCCGTCACCAAAATAAATTTTCCCCATTTGGCGGTCAACCACATAGTGACGGTCTTGTTGTGTAGAGGTGTAAAAATCTGGTACTTCTTCCCACCGCACCCAAACTTCTACTACCCGTCCTGTTTCATCTTCTAAAGAAGCGATCGCACCTGCACCTGATGCTTGTTCAATGATTTTTCGATCATTCTCCGAGGGTAATTGAGATTCTTGGACTTCCAATAGTTGTCCTTGGAGGATGAGAGCATGAGTTGTAGAAAATACTTGCTGCGGTTCATGGTTACTAGACCCTAAAACTTCATTTTTCAAAGTAATGGTTTGACTAGCCCAAGTAGTATTAGTCCGAATAGACCGCAACCGAGGAGGTACGGGGAAATCGTTGGAGTTTTTCCTGGCTCTGAACCAATAGAGTTTTTTACCAAAATAGTCCGATGGAATAAAGTCGGTTGGTCCAATAAATTGAATCAAGCCTTTTTCCACCAAAGCTTGAGTTTCATCTTTAACAATTAGGGGTTCCCACCCATGAGGACTAGCATATTCCCAAGCAATCCGTTGTAAGTCAATATCATTTATTCCTCGATTGACATTGGGAGCAACTTCCTCTTGTTTGGGAGGTTCTACTTGTAAGTAAAGACTGGTTGGACGATTGGGGAATGGTTGGTTAAATCCCAAATAAAGCGCAGAGTAATGATTAAGTTGAGGCGTTAAGGGTTGAAAAGAACGGATTACTTTATTCCCGCGATTATGAGCAAAATTGAGTGATTTTGTCAAAATGACTAAATTACGTTCTCGGTCGATTAACTCAATTTGCTGTTCTTCAGGATTATTGTCATCAAATTTTATTATCTCTCCTAGTTGGAATTGGCTAACATGATTAAGATGAATAATCTTGTCTCCTGGATTAGCACCTTCAGACAATCTCGCTGATAAAGGGCTACAATCACAATAAATAAAATCATTGTAAGCAGAATAGAAAGCAGGTTTTTCCAGAATAAACTCGTAGTTGACCGTTATTGATTCCAGAGAAGGTGGGTCAAAGGTATCAGGAATGTTATCGGTCATGATAAATTTACTCAAGATCCGACTACCTGCGGTGTAGGAATTGCGCGTTCTAGTTTCTAAAATTAGTTTTTTATCAGCTGCTACTTTATCAGTAACTTTAATTTCTTCTTGGAGAACTTGACCGCCAGAGGATTGAATCCGAATAATGTCGCCAATTTCTAATTCGTCTACGCTATCAACAAATATCTCTGATTGACCAGGAGAAATATTTTGAGCAACTAAAGTAATATCATTATAGACAACATATTTTCTCTCTCTTCCTTTTGTTCCATAAAAGCCATTAATAATCCTCCCTCTAACCCAATAATCATTTTCGATCTGCTCATCAACCAACCCAAGAGCTGAAAAAATTTGAGGAAATCGAAATGAAGCTGAATTACTATTTTCTATAAATCTAATCGGTGATGAGGTATCTAGCCATCTGAATTTATTTTCATTGGTTGTTCTTTCAATATTTCGCCAATCTTCTCCGTCACCAACTTCCCAGGTAATATCTAAATCTTCTGTACAATTGGATTGATGACTCAGGTTAGCGTTAATTGATATAACAACTCCTGGCTTAATCAATTTATTGATCAGAGGAAAAGAAAAAGTGTCATTGCGTTGGGGTGTTGTCCCAAAAGGATAAAACTCTTTGCTCAAATCTAGGGAAATATTGTTAAATAAACATGATTTGAGTTTTTGAGGATGATTAATGCTAGCAGTGATATTAATTTGAGTAATTTTTGGTAAATTTTCTCTCCAGTAAGGTCTTAAACTAATTTGTAACCATTTAGCTTTTTGTCCATTGATTTCAACAGGCGCTAATTTAGGTAATTGGGTTAAACTAATAGTTAATTGTGTTGCATTTTCTTGGACTTGGACATTGTCTAGAATCCCCCATTTCTTTTGATCCCAGTAAGAGTAAATATGGAATATTTCTTTCAACCTAATAGCACTTTCTGGACTATCAGTATTGATTGTGATAATAGCAGTCGTTAATTCTGGTAGATTAAAAATTTCTTCACAATATAAATAAAGATAATGTTCAACTGGTCGATCGCCTTGAAAAGCTAAAAAAGCCTGATTTGGGTTGATATTTAGCGTTTCACTGCGATCGCTGTAGTAATCTCGACCTTCTACAACAAAGATTTCTTGTAATTTTGTCCCAGATACAACCAAATCCTGTTCTGTTTCAAAGACAATTTCTTCCTTTTCTCCAACTAAAGGAACTGCGGAAACTTGTGTTTGGGATGGAACTAGAACATCTACACGACTACCTTCGGCTAAACTAAAGGTGAGTGGTACTCTAGCTGGTTGTGGAGGAGTCAGTTGAGTACCGATTAAATTCAGAAATGCTAACAAGTTGCGATCGGGAATGCGATTTAGGCGATCGCTCACCACCGTAGCCATACGACTGAAAATTCGCATTAGCGCTGAACTTACGTCTGGCTTAGTGTAATCTTTCTCAGTATATTCCTTAGCGAGAGATTGGGTTTGCTTAACTATATCTAGATAGTTACGTTGGTCAATTTTAGGTGGAGGGATAGTCATTATAAACTACTGTAAATAGAATGGATAGACAAGATTAAAAGAATTATTCGTAGTCCGGACTTGATAATTAATGGAAATTTGTAACAGATTAGGTTGAGATGGATGAGAGAGTAAATCAATATCTAAGACATCGATCCGGGGTTCCCACTCCACTAAAGCCGATTGGACATCGCTAATGATTTCCCCCACTGTTCCTGGATTATTAGGAGCGAACACGTGGTCATGAATACGACAGCCAAAATTTGGACGCATCACCCTTTCTCCTCGAGCAGTATTAAGGATCGCCCAAATCGATTGACGAACAGAATCTTCGTAC
>Ga0116230_10004519_pt1 | contig 13632 bp, 9 predicted proteins | sample S1TSphfallax_3_FD_88678 | JGI IMG/M metagenome (GOLD analysis project Ga0116230, IMG submission 88678) | Host-associated microbial communities from peat moss isolated from Minnesota, USA - S1T2_Fd - Sphagnum fallax MG | ecosystem: Host-associated > Plants > Peat moss > Unclassified | place: USA...
AAGCCAACAGTAAGTGTAGGGTAAAGCTGAGGACTGAGGTGTTCCAGAAATAACTGCCCTTGAGGCAGGAGTCAAAGGCAGTTATTCCAGGAACACCCCAGTTCTAAGTGCACTACATGGTGTAAAAATTGATGCATACCTGAAAAGTGGAAAGTTGCCATTTAAAAGAAAAACAAAACGCTCGTTCAATTTTTTTGAAATGCTCACAATTAGGTGATTATGATGGATAAACTCAGGTCCACATATACTTCATTTCTAGATAGAGCTTATTACAATTGCAAAAATCTTTGAACTTGTATCTATGTGTAGCAAAAGGGTAGGGCTATGATGGGCCCTTCTTTGTTTTGAGGAGGTGCCTAGAATGAGGGCATGGCTTAGGCCCACTTCAGTCCAGGGTTTATTCTAGGCACCAATTTGGAGTGATTTGAAGCAAATTGAATCCTTGAGTTGGACTGTACCTTGGTCCCTAGCCTGATTCTTGGTTCTCCAAATCAGGAGCTCTCTTTTTAACACTGTTTTTCGGTCCCAACCAATTGATTCTCCCTCCAAAACAGGTGCCATGTAGGTTTAGCTTCAATTTGTCACTTTTTGGTCTTGGACCCGCCTTGGGACCAATTTAAAGCTTTCAACCAATAAGATTGCTTGAATTACATTGGTCCCTGGACCTTGGACCCTCGTCTATAGTCGCCCTTAAGTTCCCCAAACTGAAAAACGAGAAAGGATTGAAGGCCTGAGCCTTCTCTTGTGTAAAACCCACCTTACTCATATCCCCACTTTTTTTTCCAAGCCATCTTTTGTCTTTTTGGACTCCTTGTAACCTTTTATAATCTCATCCTTTATCAATCATTTCTTTTGTGCTCTTATTCATTTTGACACATTTCTTTCATGTTTTGTCATTGCCATCTTTTTGTTTTCATCCGAAATTTTGTTCCTAAATTTGGTGGTCCTATTATTGTCACATGCATATTGCATCACCATATAATAGTCCTTCATTATATTCTGCAATGGCTTTTCCAAGTAATCCATTTAAATCTAGGTTTTCACTCTCTTCTTTTCATATGCATGTCATTCGAGATAATTTATTCTACATTGTCATTGATTTTTTGGTTTGTTAATTATGTTTTGTTTATTAATTATTGTAATAGGAAGCTAGATCAACGCCACAAAGCAAAAGTTACAAAAGAAATGAAAAACTCCCAAATGACTTTGCACAAAATATATTCCTCACAATGATTTGTACATAGCAAACTTGTTTGATAACCTTTCAACAAAAGATGTTTTGATTAAAGTTTTGCCTTACACGACTATTACAAAGGTGATAACACAATTCTTGGTGACACTCAGTCAATTGTTGTTTCAAACGGTTTCACTGTCATCCACAATTCCACATTAGTTTTAGGTATTTGGATGTTGGTGATACAAGTTGTTTGGATCTTGCTTATTACGATTTTGACTACTTAAATTCGTTTGATGAAGAAGATATGCAAAGTTTCAATGGAACTTGTCCTTCTGAATGAAACAACTATAATTGCTAATGTTGATAACAATGAGTTTCCTTTGGAATAAGTTGTTCAACTGGGTGAATCAAGTCATTTTTTCAATGTTAAGGAGACCAAACTCCAATATGTATACATTAATGAAAGATGTCCTTAAAACATATTGAAATCAAAATAATTTTTAAGTGTTAATGAATACATTAACTTCTTTTTCTAGTGGGGAAGGGATACAAAAAATAATGGAATACTTTCAATATCCACTAGTTTCAATTTAGTAACTTCTTTTTCTAGTGGGGAATAATGTCACAACTTTAGCCTTGGGCTTATGACCAAAACAAAAGCATGGAAAGATGTGGGCCGATAATGCAACATGAGAATCACACTCACACTTTTGAGAGTGTAAAAGAGTGTGAGGGAATGAACCCACACATTCCTAAGTGGACTCCCACTTTGGGAATTAGAGTATTAATAGGCTCTTGAGTTTTCATAAAACGATTTAAAAAGTCAAAATTCATTGGATTGAAACATTATTTATACCATTGGAAAGCTCTTAAGACCTAGATGTTTAAAATGGGTTTGCATGATCCATTTGAATACTAACAACACAAGTTATGGTTGAAAGAAGGGTTGAAAATCAAAGTGTCAATTTGATTGTCGACCACTAAAATTCAAGAATCGCCTTGAATTATGTGTGTAAATGACATGCCACATATCATTGGAAAGATCTTGACAAGGGCTATAACTTTACTTTAAACCTCACCTCAATTGGAATTCTACATAAGCAATTATGGGCCTCCAAAGTGGTGGAAGTCTCAATTTCAAAAAATTTGGGACTCCCAACTTGGGAGTCCCAAGAAGAATGATTTTTAGATGCAAGCCCCATGGCTAATCACAAAGAATACTATAAAGGGGAAGGTGGTAGCTTCTCCAAGTTCGGGTCATGGTGAGTTTTGTGAGTCTATGTATGTTCGTGGTTTGTCCATGCACCAAAAGTGCTTTAACTATGCATTAACCAACTTGTTATTTGGTTTGTGCAAATCCATATGAACAATGAACCCGCTTGTCATTTGTCCTAGTCCCCATTTCGAAACTCTAACACACCCCTCTTACCCTTGAAAAGTTGTGAACAAAAAAATGTACCCCAACTCCTTCTTTCATTGTTTTCACCTTTTGGACTCGCATTTTAATCTTTCAAGGAGTTTGGGGGTGTGTCAACTACAATTATTAGTGTTCATAGCAATGATTTTCCTTTGCAATAAATTGTTCAAGTGAGTGAATCAAGTCATTTTTGTAGTGTTAAAGAGACCAAACTCCAACATGTATACATTAATGGAGGATGTCATTAAAACATATTGAACTTTGCAAGGAAAATTCAATGGATGAATGGAGAAGGTATCATAAAATCAATCCCAACAAGTTAATTGAAAATTTGTCTAAAAAACAAAACATTGATCAACTTGCATTGTTTACATTACAAGTGATGAAGAAAGATCCATTTGCAAAACTTTTACTTATTACATCATTTTAGTTTTATCAATGTTTATTTTATGATTCAATTTTTTTCCCCGTCACTAATTTTCATTTGTGGTTGTTGATTGCAATTAAAGGACTTTTATGAATTATAAAATGTTTGACGCATGTTTATTAAAAATAAAAATCTATAAAAACTAATGTTGTTCTTATACCTTTCAACATTCTTATGAATGGGTGTTACTACAAATGAAGTTATTATTTATTCATCTAAAGTAGGACTCAACAAAAAAATGAATTTTTTTTATTCATGTGCATTTGATGAAAAAAATGCATCAAATTTTTGTTTAATTAGTTAATGTGCCAACCTAACTCTCCTTATGGCATGAACTTATGGTTTTCATATATATATATATGAATAAAACTTATATACATTTCTACAAAACTTAGAAACATGGACAAATGGGACTTTGCTATTGTGAATTTCCCAACTATAAGTCTTTTATAAATCCTTTTTAAACTATGTAGGTAATTTACTTGGTTTCTCATGTGGGTTTTTATTAAATTTCTTTGAATTTTATGTGTAGTTTTTAAGGATGTCAAAAAATTCACATCTTGACATTACCATAGTACCTTTACCATTTCGGTGTAAAATAATTTTTTTTTGTTTTGTCAAACTTTTGAATTAATATTCATTATTTCTGTCAAAATTGTAATAAATTTAAAAGTTGAATTGTCATGTTTTGAACCGCAAACCTTCCATGTTTGTGATTTAAAAGTGAAGCAATCTAGACGCACTATAATGTTCTACAACACAATTTAAGTTATGTTTATTATTTTATATATCCATTACTTTCCAAAAAAAATAGAATTAAAAAACTAGGTGCAAAAGTTAAATTTTCAAATTTAAATAAATATGTGACATTTTGTTGCCGAAATGGTAAAGGTACTATAATAATCAATGTGGTGTTAATAATGATTACAAACTAATCAAGGTTGTCTTGTCAAGGGTATAGTCAATATTTACTTTACACTTGCCAACCATCATCCAACATGGAGTTTAGATGTACCTCCACATTTTATGTTCATTACCTTTCAAATTAATTGAAAAATATCTAATTCTATGTGATTTACTATAAGCATGTCTAGTGGTGTTCCCCTATTTGTGCTTGCATCTAAATCTCCATATTCAAGATAATCATACAATTTACCCCTCCCCTCTCATTTTAGTGAGAATTCTCATATTATAAAATGATGGACTATTAAAGTCACACCAATTGGGCCAATTATTAAAAGTTGGCCAATTGTGAACAAGCATTTATATTTAGTGCACTATTAGTTGCAATCAGTACTACCCATGTTTGGGTAGTAGTGCAAATTAAACATTTTCACACCGAATTATTGTTCCAATGCAAGGTACATGAATTTTTCCTATTATGGGTGGAAACGGTTTAAGTTTCTAATTGGCCACAATATTTTGTGTTCATATATTAGCAAGATGGTTCAAGAAATACCAACAACATAAGATTTGAATGAATAAAAGAATAAGTGATGACATCATCAAGTTAGAAGTCACCCTCATTCCGAATTAATATAATTCAAAATTAAACAAACATAAGGACCCAAAGTTTAATGGGAAGTGTGCTACAATCATTGCTTCAATTATTGTTTTCTATTGTTTTAAATATTTTTATTGGAGAGTATACAACTATTTACAAGGTCTTATATGGGTTTTTTTGCTACTCGTAAATACAATCATAGCAATGAATATATGTGTTAAGGACAAGATAAACATCTAAGGAGAGTATTATATGAACTCAACAAAACTAAGGAATCAATAATGAACGAAAATTAAAGACTTTATTGATGGAACAAGGCATGATACAAAGACATGCTTGAAATAGAAATGTGATATGTCATACATACACCACAACTTGCATTGGCATGATTAAAAAGTGGTGCCTTCAAGGTTTTTTATTTATATAATTGCATAGAACTTTCTAGAAATTCACCAAGTTTCTAAAACTTCCACTAACTTGGTTCTTAAAACTTTTTGTCAACTAGGTTTTTAGAACCTTATAACAACTTAGTTTTTAAAATCCTTTTGCCAACTAGCAAGTCTAAAACGTTCCATAAATTAGACCTTCTAGACCCTTTTGCAACTTATACAACAAAAACTTTTACAAATTTTAAACATTTACATGAAGATCATTCCTATGTTTGCAATAATTTGTCAAAAAATCACTTCCTACATCAACTAGTAACAAAATGCATGGTGGTAAATTTCTATGTTTTGAAGATGTTATAAATGAAGTATTTGCCATTTGCATCAAGCCAAAAAAAACTTTATTTTAGATGGAAATCAAGTGCACCTTTGAGTACAAATTCCAAGGACAAGAATAATTTGAAAACAATTGCTACGACTCAACAATATATCTTTTTCCAAAATTTGTTTAAGCAAGAAATGTGAATCTCATGTAAATGATGGAGTGAAAACTCCTATGGTGTAATTTCATGCATTTGCTAATATTATATTATCAATGTTTGGCCATGGTTTTTGTAAGGTCAAAAGCAATTATCAATCATGAATAATGTGTGTATATGTACTTTGACAATCTTGATATTGTATACATATGGGTTTTCATGATCACCATGTTTTGAGCATTTTTATTGTGGCAAGATGCGATTAGGTAAAAATAGACCCAAATGCCCAATGCCCATCACCTAATATACTTATACAATTTGAATTGTTCAAACCACATGATTCAAAATTGAATGAAACACATGTTTCCCCAAGGGAATCAAACCCCAACCTAAAAGCTTTGTTGATGCACTAGGGAAGTTTTGCACCCCCCCCCCCCATTTTAAATGACCCACCAAACAACCCAACTTTAAAACATCCAACCCCAACATCCAACTCACAACTCTTTTTTTTTCCCAATATTAATATTGAACAACCAATTTTGCATGCTTGACTAGGCTGCAAATGAGAAATTTTTTTAAAAAAATGTTTCAAATGAACAACTTTGTTGGATTTCAAAACAAATTTGTTTCAATATGAAATTAAGCAAAACATGTATGCCTCAAAAACAAAAGGTGCGCATGAAAGATATTTTTAAAACAATCCTTAAAGCATTATGGCTTTATATCAATATGTTTGGTATGTCACCTTCAAATATTTCCAATTTAAAACAACACCATCATATGGAAGACTAAATAAACTTAATAACTTTTTAATGCACATGCAAACACAAATATGGACATGTTAAACAATTCCATATCATATTCTTCATTAAAGACAAATTGACATTGAATGTCTTTTCATTGTTTGTGTAGAACCTGGCTTTTGAATCATAGCCATTTCACCAAGCCATTTGTATTCACTCAACTTGTGTGACAAAATGGGGGAGATGTCAATCTTCATCCATAACCTAAAACAAGGTTCTTATCAAAATTCTTGAGCATTATTAACTTTGCATTGTGACTCATGGTTGGTTAAAAGAATGAAGATTGCACATCAAACATTGGGGGAACAAATACTCCAACTTTGGTATTCTTTGAAAGGTATAAAAGGAAATGTTGATCACAACCAAATGAATTGGAAATGATGCATCCAAATCTCATTGTTTTACCATTATTGGGGATGGATAATTCCTATCAAATTCATTATTTCATGTTTTGGAGATATTTGTTGTAACTTAGGAAATCAAAGTCTAGGTTGCTTCTATGCATGTACATGGACATTTGTTGTCACCCTAATCACATCAACATGATAAAGGTTCAATCACCAATTTTTGAGCCAAGGACTTGGTGTAAATGTGTAAATTTAAACCACCACCCTAAACACAACATTTCACTAGAGTGGTTGATCAAAGAATTGAACATCAAATGTTAAATCCAAGTTAGAACATAGGAAGCAATGTAAAAATGAAACAATTGAAAGCTTAACAACATCCACAAATAAAACAATGAACATATATCAACCATGTGTAAACTTAATTACAATGTGCACCATTTCCAACACATGGGTAAAATGTATGGCATACTAATAATGATTTCAAGGCCACCAAGCGACTCTAATTTGTTTTGAACCTTTTTTTTGTTGAATCCACATGTATTTTCACAATAATTGAGACTTGTTCTTTGACATAACACATTTCAAAAGGCTTAACATGTTGATAATGTGTTTCCACAATCCTCAATAACTTTTGACCTTTAATAGCCATCATCTCTACAAGCTTCATGTATTCAAGGTATTTTTTGGGCTTGTGAGAAAAGAAGGCATGCAATGATTACATCATCTCGATACAAGACATCAAATGCATTTTTGGCAAGACAACAACTATTAAGTTAATTCCATGTACTAAGCAACGTACATTAATGAAGTAAGGAATCATGTTATCCTTTATATGAATAGTAACACATGTGCAAAAGCATAATCATCATCATGACCAAGAGATATGCACCAAAAGGCAAGTTGTTCTTCAACTAAACCTCATATTTTGACCATGTTTTATGGAATAATAACAATAATGTTATTATTGCACCCATTTCAACATGTTCAAGGGTCTATAAAATTGAAATGTAATGCCATTTTTCATCACATAAACATGCATGTTTATCCAATGTTGATTGTTGAAAGTCATCACTTCATATGCACACAATGCAAAAAAATATATTAAATAATTCCATTGTTTTTCATTATGACTTCATTTGTGCACTTTGGCACTCCCCCACCTACTATTGTTAATCCAATGATTCCTCATGTTGCCTTCACATTGAACATCACATGTAGAATTGTCAGTGGACCATGGCTTAACAAATGGAAAATATTAACAAACTTAACCTTCATTTTTTTTTGAGCTTGTATGAGCTCTAGATTGAACCATTGCATCTACCCATGATATAAATATTTTCATTTTTGTTATGGACTACATTTATGTTGTAAAACCATTTTTCAACAACAACCTGAAAAAATTGGTAACAATTGCCTTGCAATGACCAATTATAAATGTGTTTTTGGAATCCAACTTAGTTGATAGAAACTTTTTTTTTCACTAGAAGAAATGTTGTCCATTCTAACCATATTTTTGCAACTACTATGCAACTAATGTCCAAACCAATTGATTTTATGACTAGTAGTGTGTTAGTCTTATGTGTCCATGTAGTTGTAGTCACATATGCAACTACACGAAGAGTTGAACCAAAGAACTTTTGGTATTATTATTTTAGCTTGTTGCTTATTACACCTAGGCAAATGCAACTACAACTTATGACTAATATGATTTTCATTGAAAATGTAGATGAAATGCAAATAATGTCATCCAATTTTGGTTGTGATAACGTATTTGTTTTTGCAAGTACAAATGAAAGGTTTTTCAACTGTAATAGTATATTCTTCCACATGAACAAAGAAACATAGACCACATATGGCAAACTTTGTTATTTCAATTGGATTATTATCCCTTCAATGTACCCATCCATGGGTCTTCCATGATATAATATCTAATAGTTAATAGTTTGTTGCAAAAGGCTATTATAATGTAGTTGGTAAATTAAGCTAGCTGAGCTTAATAGGTTTACGTTAAACTAAGTAGGCTTATGTACATTGGTAGCCTAGCTTAGCTTGCATACTTAATGAATTGGCCTAAGTTATCTATAGGTAATAGTAGGCTAGTTTATTAAGTGTAGCTAATAGGTTAAGTTATGAAGGTTAGACTTGGTTAGGCTAGGTAAGCTAGGTAAGTAGTTGGTGGGCTAGGTCATTAATTGGTAAAATAATAAGTAGGTAATAAGTAGGATAGGTAATAGGTAGGTTTATTAGTTTATTGTGTGAAATATGTGATCATGTTTTCATAATAATTAATCAATTAATTAGGTTAGGTACTTAATCAATTAATTAGTTAGGCTAGGTAGTAGGTAGGTAGGTAAACTAAGCAAAAGGTTTTTTATTTTGTGGATATGTCATAATGTTTTTGTATTAATTGATAAAATAATTAGTTATGTTAAACAATTAATTTATTAAGTAGGCTAGGTAGTAGATAGTAGATATGTAACCTAGGTAGTATGTAATAAATAAGATAGTTACTAGTAGGTAGTAGGTAGGTAGGTAGGTAGGTAAGCTAAGCAGAAGGTATTTATTTTGTGGATATGTTATTATTATTTTTTATTAATTGATTAATTAATTAGCTATGTTAAAAAATCAATTTATTAAATGTAGGCTAGCATATAAATTTATTATGTAGGTTCTATGATAGATAGTAACTATGTAGCCTAAGTAATATATTGTGGTAAGTAGGATAGGTAGTATTAAGTAATAGGTAGACTAACTTGTAAATATTTTATTATGTGAATATATGATGTTTTGATAATAATAATTAATTAATTAGGTAGGTTACATAATTAATTTGTCAAATGTAGGTTAAATAATAGATAGTAGGTATGTAGCCAAGGTAATATGTAGTAAGTAGGATAGGTAGGAAATAACTAATGAAAACAATAAATATTTTCTTGTGTGGACATATAATAATGTTTTTGTATGGGACAAAGGATGTGATAAGGTTGTGGTGTTGTAATGTTTCCCTTTCATTAGAATTGTCCCATATCTTTTGTCTTCAACTTCAAACTTGTAAAGTATATAAGTAAGTGAAGGAACGAACTAGATTCATGGTATGTATTATAAATGTCGTGCACGTGCCATTTGGGATGAACCAATCAAAAGGTTTGTCCCCAACAAAATAAATAGGATCCTACCTACCTACTTAGTCAAGCTAGCTAGCCTATTTTACCCTACCTCAGTTTAGAATATCTTACTTATTATAGTTCAGCCTAAGATAGATATATATAATTAAATATTATAATTTATGTAATTATAATATATCCTTTTTGAACAAATGGAAAATTGCCATGTGTTTTATGGCCATTGGTTCTTGAAATTACCACATGGTTAGATTCTAACCACCCATCAAAGGCACATATGGTAGCATGTGACTATCCCAAATGTAGTCGTAAATTGGGGTTCCACATCATACTAAAGATCATCCATGGAAATGGATGAGAAATTTTTGCCTAGTCATAAGTTTGCAACTACACTTTCAACTTCATGGCCATGTCATGTCTTTTGCAACTAATTGTCTTTTGGCACTTGTTTTAGGTGACTACACTATTTTTAGTTGCATGTGTCCATTACAATTATAAATGAGTCACAAATCCAATCATCGATTTTCAAATTTCTTCTAGCGTTTCTCTTAATTATAGAATGAATTACACATTTCACTTGAAACACTAAACCATATGGTCTTCAAATGAATTAAGCTGAAGAAAATCATGCAACCTAAATGTCTTGGAAAACTTTAAATTGATCATATTAAAGATTTTCTAGCTCATTTGAAAAGAGGCCATTCATTTGCACTAGAACTATTGGGCTTAGATGGATCATTGGTTGGACAAGGGGAAGGATTTGGAGTAGAGGTGTTGAGATTTAGAGTGGGTATTGAAATGCCAAACCTTTACCTCGCAAATAAAAGCTTGAAATTGTTTAACTATGATTGAATTATGCATTTTTATAAAAAAAAATGAACCATCACTTGAGACTTGGGACACTAAAGCATGAGTAGTGAGCTCTATGAACCAACTAACCTCAATGAAATAGAACTAGAAGTTTTGTGCAATGCAATAAACTTGAAAGATCCAAAAAACCCCTTACATAACTTTGACAAACTAAGTACACAAAAAGCAAAAAACAAGGGAGGAAAGGATAACAAACCCACTAGCCCAAAAATTTCAAGTATTGTAGCTTGTAGTTTGACAAAGCTCAAAACAAGTTATGTTTTATTTTGAATTTGTGCCATGGGCAACCTAAACACCAAGTGAACTTTGCATTATGCAAGTCTAGAATCCAAATCAATGTAATCATTTTGTAACTTGGGTGCAAACATGATAATATGAACTAGTCTTGCCCACTTAGGCAATTGCTTTGAAAACATTGGGTTTGCTTGCCATGATGATGTGCGAAATTGATATTAGGTACAAAAGGTGGGTTAAAAATCCATGATTTTTACAATGGAAAAAAATATTAATGAAAAAAATGTCAAACTATATTATATTATTATTGGACATGATTATGTCATTTTGAAAACATTTCAAGTCTCTTCAAAATTAAATTTAAAAAAAAAGCACATCCAATGTTTTAAAAGTGAATTTGATTATTATGAATTCATTTGAGCTTTGTGTTGTTGTGCAATACTAGTAACTATCAACAATTTTCTTAAAAAATGTTTTAATACGATTTTCAATAATTCATCATTATTTATGTCAATGGAAAATTTAAGCTAAATTAATGTACATTTCATGAACATGAAAAGACACGTGTTAAATTTATGGTCATAATCATGTTGGTGGATAGGGAAAAAGAGTGAGGTAGTTATAAAATGGAGGTAGTTATTAGAGAAGGTGGGAAATAGTTATTAAGAAAGTTAATAGGAAAAGGAAGTAATTATTAAAAAAGAAATGAAGTAGTTAGGCTTGAAAGGAAGTAGTTGTTTTCGAGATTGTGTTTGGAATGGTCCATGGATGACCATAAGGAGGATTCCAAAATAATCCCCTTAGATTCATTTAAAATTTGTCACATTTTATCATACTGTATTGGAAACATTGTTAGGTAAACAGATTAAATAGTTGCAACATTATATAGTTTTTGACACTAGAACACAAAAAACTAAGCATGGCTTATAGGTGTCGTGGCTCTTGCTAGTGTAATTGCACCCACTTGTAACTTCTTACATTGTAACATTGAAGCTTGGTGGGACCATAATTGGTGGCCACCCTTAACAACAAAATTTTTATTAAGAAGAAATCAGAAAAATAACACAATGGACATAAGGCTCAAGCCCACCTTGAAGCTCACAAATTGCAATCTAAGTACAACTTTTCTTGAATATTTTCCACACCACCATTTTCTTGGTGGCAAGGTTGATGTTTGGTGAATTCAACAACTTGTGCAAGATTGGATTTGAAGCAATTTTTTTTTGCTCATAGTGCATCATCATTTGCAAAAATAGACCTCTTTCTTGTTGGTTGATGGTGAGGAGACACTTTGGCCTTTGTGTTGCTAGAGAATTTAACTTTTTGTGAGAGGTGGCTAAAGATGATGCAACACTTTGGGAACAATAAGATTTAGCTACCAATGTAGTGTCAAGGGGTTTTGTAGTAACTTGAAGAATAATATTTCCATAAATACTAAAGGTGGGATTTTTTCCTTATTGGAATGTGGAGCAGAATTGCCCAAAAGAAAAGAAAAGAAAATTCTTGCTCCTTAGGCTATTATAGCTCATCAACCTCACGTTGGTTTTTGAGCCATTTAGTCGTCCTTCCATTGAATGATTTTACTACATTGAAAAATGGCACATTCTATGATACTCCTAGAACTCATATGGTGATTATGACACAAAAGAAGAAATATGAATAGAGGCAGAAAGAGCTTCACGCTCCTAGTAGTCAAGGATCAACTTGGAGTAATCATATTGCACACTCCTTCAACAATCTTTTAAAGCGCCAGATTAACAATGTTGCGGATCCTAAAGTTGTCACAAAGCTTGTGGCCAATATTTCTCTCTTGCTCTAACTACTATTTAGAGACTATCCAGATTGCAAAGTGATTGTACATTGGAGTTGACAAATTCATTACAGTTCATGGTCATGATTTGAATAAAATTCATTCTTCAAGTTGGTTTCTCTGACATTGAACATTTGTACAATTCTAGTTTCAAAAAAAAAGCCACTAACAATTTGCGCATAAGCACACTGAAAAACTTGCATCAATTTGGCTTGGTGATTTCCTTGCAATTTTCAGGGCAGGATTCTTGGAGTGCAGAGATACTGTGACAATACAATTTTGAGTCTTCAATACAAACCAAAAACAACTGGAATCCATCTGATGTTCAAATCTACTCAGTGTCATTCACTATCTATCAGACCATCACATTAGTTAGGTTTTCACAAGGCTGGTATTGCCTCAGTTTTTACAAGACTGGTGGGCTCCTTGCTATCAGTTTTCATTCCAGTCACAGGTCTATACCAGACCGACACCAATGTAGACACACATTTGTCCCTCCACATCTTACAGACACACAAAAGATCTAATCCCAGAGACAGCACAGAACCGAAACCATTCTCAAGATGAAATCCCAGGAGTAACAACAATGAATCTGGATCGATTGTACAGACATACACTCTTATTTATACCCACAGAATGCAATGCCCACACCATGAGATGGTCTTGGAGAAACATTCAGTTACTACCCATCCCCCATGCCCCAGTGCGAGATTCATTTGATAAGATAATTAGGACAGCTACCAGCAGCAACACTACTGGTAACTATGTGATACATTGATGATGGGACTGGAATCCAATATGATGATCAATGAGAGTCTTGCTGAGTGCAGCAGAGATGTGAGGGAAGAAGCATAACCTTTGCATGATCAAGTCTTGGCCAGTGCCAGCAAATGAGAAGGAGCTTAAGAAAAACTGATTGAAACAGCCCAAAACTTTGCAGCATGACCATCAACAAGATTCAAGGGAGAGAGAAACTGTTCAAACAAAACTAAATTCAACAGTGCACTAAACAATTAGTAGAAGAAAGGTGGTGGGTTGGAAGGTAGTCAATAC
>Ga0116230_10004521_pt1 | contig 13632 bp, 13 predicted proteins | sample S1TSphfallax_3_FD_88678 | JGI IMG/M metagenome (GOLD analysis project Ga0116230, IMG submission 88678) | Host-associated microbial communities from peat moss isolated from Minnesota, USA - S1T2_Fd - Sphagnum fallax MG | ecosystem: Host-associated > Plants > Peat moss > Unclassified | place...
CCTGTCGAACTGGAAGGAGGAGCAGCAGCGGAGGCGCCTCTGGGTCCCGCTGGCGCAAGCGGAAAAGATGGTGGACGATGGCGGGCTCGCGGCCTTCATGGCGCGGGTGTGCACCGAGAGGCTCCTCAGCCGGCCCGAGACGTGTCGCCCCGCATCACGCTGAAGCGGCGGCGTTCAGTCTCGATCTCCCGGTCTTCCGGAGATCCGCGAAAGAGACGAGGCGCCCCGCCTCCTCATCCCACAGCACGATCCGGATGCAGCCGAGGCTCTGCCACAGGGTCAGCCGCCCGCAGCCGCGCAGCTCCGGGAAGTCCTTCAGCACCTCCGGCAGGCGATACGAGGGAATGCGGCTCGCGAGATGATGCACATGGTGGACGCCGATATTGGCGGTGAACCACCGCAGGGCTCAGGGTAGATCGTAGTGGGAGCTGCCCTGGAGGGCCGCATCCCGGATGGTCCAGCCGTCATCCGCCGCCCAAGGGGTCTCTTCGAACTGGTGAAGCTTCGGACACGGGGGAGGGAGCTTCGGCTGCGTACTTTCCGAAGGTCGGGCGATCAGGCTGGCTTTGATTCGCTCGTGTCGCGACCCAGGCAGACCTCCTCGCCCGAGAGGGGAAACTCGATGACCAGCTCGCCCATCTTGGTCGTTTCCATGATGAGATCACGCGGGAAATCCTTTACGTCGAACCCCGTGATGGTGACCAGAACCGATAAGGTGAGCTCCACGTCAGGATAAAGAGTCTTGATGGAATGGAGGCGCTTCGCCACCGCGTTCGTCAGGGCCGCCAGACGGGCCCGGCGTCAAACCCGACAGCGGATCGGTGCTCGCGGACCACATGTGCGTTTTGTGATGGATCTGCACCACCCCCAGAGGGAATGAGAACATCTGGCTGACCAGATCAGGATCGAGGTTTTCCGACGCGAGATGAAGCGGGGCCACGGGGACGCCCTCGTCCAGCAATTACCATCTGCCTTGAGCTCCGACACACTACCTAAGTGTTTGTTATCTTTGGTATCTCCAAGCTGGAGATCTATTCCGTGTCGCGCAGCCGGCTCACGAGCAAGCCGCCTTTGCGCTCCAGCACCGGATAGGCAGCGGCGGCCACGAGATGGGCGTTGACGCGCTTGAGGTCGCGCAGCGCGTCGAGGTGCAAGGAGCTCGTCTCCGCGGTGTCGATGCGACCGGCGCGCAGGCGCGCGAAGTGGGAGGCGGTGGCCTCCGCCTCCAGACTGCGGAACGCCTCTTTCTCCGCCGCCAGCAGGCGCGCGGCCCGATCGTCGCCCGTCATGAACAGGGAGGCCGCCGCCCGCACATTGGTGATCAGGCGGTCGATGATCTCGAGCAGTTCGCCCTCACCTTGCTCCGAGAAGGCCAGCCCGCGCCGCAGCTTCTTCATGGCGAGGCCCAGGAGGCTCTTGTCCACGATGTCGCCGGCCTGCTCCATATGCGTGGCGAAGGACAGGATTTCGGCGACGCGGTTGTGGTCGTCGTCGTTCAGGAAATCGGGGTCGAGCGAGGCGAGGTAGGTCTTGATGGCCGTGTTGAGCTTGTCCATCACGTCGTCGAGCCGCTTGGTCTCGCCGATCTGCCGCCGGTCGGCGCGGGCGAAGGCGTCTCGCAAGCCCAGCAGCATCGTCTCCAGGACATCCGCCAGACGCATCGCCTCGCGGGCCGCGGCGCCGATCGCGATGACCGGGGCTTCGCTCGCGACGGGGGCGAGATACATCGGCTGGGCCGGATCGGCGGGGTCCACGCGCGTCGGCAGCAGGCGCCGCAGCAGTGCGGCGTAGGGCCGCAGCAGCGGGAAGAAGACGGCGGCCAGGATGAGGTTGAAGGCGGTGTGGAAGTCCGCGACCGCGCGGGCCGGGTCGGGCTCGATGCTGATGAGCAGGGTGCCGGCATAGGGCAGGGCGATCAGGCCGAGGATGACGCCGATGGCGCGGTTGAGCAGATTGCCGAGCGGCAGCCGCTTGCCGGCGGGGTCTCCGCCGGTCGCGCCCTCCAGCACCGGGTTAATGGCGCTGCCGAGGTTGGCGCCGAGCACGAGGGCGAAGGCGGCCTCCGGCGGCACCACGTTGTTGCCGCCGAAGGACATGATGAGCAGGAGGATCGCGACGCTGGAATGCGCGGCCCAGGTGAGGCCGGCGGCCAGTACGACATCGACCAGCGGCTGGTTGGAGACCGCTCCCAGGAACATCTTGAGGCTGGGGACGTCTTCATAAGGTGTGACGATGCCGACGAACTGGCTGAGGGCGATCAGCACGAGGCCGAGCCCGATCAGCACCCGGCCGAAATCCCGCGTGCCGGCGGTCGCGCGGCGGAACATGAGCACGCCGATGAGGATGAGGGCAGGGGCGACATCCGTCACGTCGAAGGACAGCAGCTGGACGATCAGGGTGGTGCCGACATTGGCGCCGAGCATGACGGCGAGGGCGGGCACGAGATCGACCAAGCCCCCGGCCGCGAAGCCCGTCACCATCAAGCCGGTGGCGGTACTGCTTTGCAGGATGGCGGTCACGCCGATGCCGGCCAGGAAGGCATTCAGCCGGCTGCGCAGCGCGCCGCCCAGAAAGCCGCGCAGCTTCGCCCCGAAGGCCCGCTGAACCCCGGTCTGGACCATGTGAACGCCCCAGAGAAGGAGCGCCACATAGCCGGCCAACTGCAGAAGGGTGAACGGAAAGTCCATGGCCAGCTAACCGCGTGCGGCACGCTCGATGGCCTGCCCCAGAATCTCCAGACCGAGGTCGATTTCATCATCGCTGACCGTGAGCGGCGGCGCGATGCGGAAGACGCCGCCCATGCCGGGGAGCTGCACGACGTTCATCGACAGGCCGAGCTCCATGCAGACCTGCCCGATGCGAGCCCCGAGCGCATTGTCGGGTGCGCGGCTATGACGGTCCTGCACGATCTCCATGCCGAGCAGAAGCCCGCGGCCGCGGACGTCGCCGATGCATTCGTAACGATGTTGCAAAGACTGCAAGCCGTCGCCCAGACGCTCGCCGGCCGCCGCCGCGCGGGCCGCCAGATGGTCGCGCTCGACGATCTCGAGGACCTTCAGCCCGACCGCCGCGGGCAGCGGATCGGAGACATGGGTCGTGTAGAAGAGATAGCCGAGTTCATGCGCACGCTCCTCGATCGCGACCGAGGTGATCATGGCCGACAAGGGCAGCCCGGCGCCCAGCGTCTTCGACAGCGTGAGGATATCCGGCGTCACGCCGTCTCGCTCGAAGGCGAACATCGTGCCGGTGCGCCCGACCCCGGTCTGCGCCTCGTCAAGGATGAGGAGCATGCCACGCTCGGCGCATTTCTGCTTGAGCGCCGCGAGATAGCCGAGCGGCAGGTCGATGATGCCGCCTGAGGACAGGATCGGTTCGGCGATGAAGGCGGCGAGGTTGCCGGTCGACTGGCGATCGACCAGATCGAAGGCGTAATCCAGCTCGGCGCGCCAGTCGTAGACGCCATTCTTCTCGAAGCGCGGGTGATACGGAAACGGCGCCGGGATGGCGAAGGACCCCACCGCCGCCGGCCCGGTGCCGCGCCGGCCCGCGCTGTAGGTGGCCGAGGCCGCCCGGCCGGTCATGCCGTGCCAGGATTGCGCGAAAGCGACGATCTCATACTTGCCGGTGACGAGCTTCGCCATGCGGATGGCCGCCTCGTTGGCCTCGCCGCCTGTCGACAGCAGCAGCACCCGGTCGAGCCCGGCGGGCAGCATCCCGGCCAGTTTGGTTGCCAGGTCCACGACCGGCCGCGACAGCATCCCGCTGAAGAGATGATCGAGCTTGTGGATGGAGTCCGTGACGACCGCGGCGATCTCGGGATGCGAATGGCCGAGGATCGCGCTCATCTGGCCGGAGGTGAAATCGAGAATCGGCCGATCGTCGGCGTCGTAGACGAAGCTGCCCGCAGCGCGCGCGATGATGGCGGGAACGAAGACGGGCCCATACCGCACGAGATGATCGTCAGCGTTCTTCCAGAACGTTGCGTCTCTATTCACGGACATCGGTCGCACTCCGGCAGGTGGGTGACCAGGAGAGCCTTACCCGCCTGGGGCGGCAAAGTTTAGTCCCAATGCGACGTTCCGGTCCGGCGGTCATCCCCGATGCCGCAGCGCCTCAGGGAGCAGCGCGAAGGCCGGCTGGGTCTGGCGGCGGCTTGGGTAATAGAGGTGGTAGCCCGGATAGGGCGCGCACAAATCCTCGAGCACCCGCACGAGCCGTCCCGCCGCCAGATAGGGCGCCGCCAGATCCTCCGGGAGATAGGCGATTCCCACGCCCGCGAGGCTCGCCTCTAGCATGGGTGCGACGGTGTTGGAGACGAACTGCCCTCCATCCGGACCTGCAGCTCTCGGCCGTCACGCTCGACTCCCAAGCATAGAGCCCGCCCCGGGTCGGCGGCCGGAAGTTAATGCAGTTGTGCTGGGTGAGTTCCTGAGGCCTGAGAGGCTTCGGCCGCGCGTCGAAATAAGCCGGCGCCGCGACCACCGCCATCCGCTGGTCCGGCCCCGGAACCGCCACCATGCCCCGCTCGACCTATTCGCCCAGCCGGATACCCGCATCGTAGCGTTCGGCCACGATGTCGGTGAGGCCGTTGTCGATCGCAACCTCGACGATGATCGCCGGATGGTTCGGCAGCAGACGGTGCAGGACCGGCGACAGGATCGTTGCCGTGGCGTGCTCGGCGGTGGTGATGCGGATCGTGCCCGCCGGCTTGTCGTGGAGCGCGCTGAGGGCGGCCAATTCATCCTCGATCTCGTCGAGCCGCGGCCCGATGCGGGCGATCAGCCGCTCGCCCTCATCGGTCGGTGAGACGCTGCGCGTCGTGCGCGTCAGCACCCTGAGCCCGAGGCGCTCCTCCAACCCGCGGATGGCGTGGCTGAGCGCCGATTGCGAAACGTCAAGCTTCGCCGCCGCGCGGGTGAATCTCCGCTCCTTCGCCACCGCGAGGAGGGCTAGAAGGTCGTCCACGTTCTCGCGCAGCATTAATGAGCGACTCTGATAGGTTCATGCCCGATTGATGATCTAATCAGCCGACTCTCCCCGGCGTAAGAGGGTCCTGCGCTAGGGTCTGGCGCAAATGATGTGATTCCGCTCCCGTTTTCGTGGTGCGAGGTTTGCAGCATGGCGGCGGCAGTGCGTTGATATCTTCTGAAAACAGACAGCGAGTGGTCGCCCGGCCCGGGCGTAAAGCTTTCGTCGACCAATTGGACTGACGGAGGCTGGATCGTGTCCGCGGTCATGGCCGGTGATGCGCGGTGTCCGGCTTGTGGCGCCCGCTCCAACGGCCGCCACGGCTGGTGTGTCCGTCATCTGCAGGACCTTCCGGCTCAAGGGGCAACCGTGAAACTGATGCTTAGAGTGGCGCGATGGCGATGTCTCGATTCCGCCTGTGTGCAGAGGACCTTAGGGGATCGCCTGCCGCAGATCGTGGCGCCGTACAGCCGCCGGACAAATCGTGTGGTAAAGTTGGCTCGTGTGCTTGCCTACAATGCCGGAGGCCGGCCAGCCGGACGTCTGATCACCCGCCTGGGGGTGCCCAGAGCAAGTACACCCTGCTGCGGTCGTTGAAGCGCGGCGTCAACAAGCAGCCGCAGGCGATGCCCGTACGCATGTTGGGCGTGGATGACTGGAGCTGCCGAAAGGGTAGCACCCACGGGACGATCATGGTCGATCTGGAGCGGCACGAGGTTCTGGCCTTTCTGCCGGACCGCTCAGCGGAATCACCAGCTTCATGGCTCGCCTGCCGTCCGACGATAGGATCGTGCGGCGGGATCGATGCGGTCTCTACGCGCAGGGCGCCGCCCAGCGCCCACCGCACGCGAGCCAGGTTGCTGATCGGTTCCACCTTCTACAAAATCTATGGCCCGCGATCGAACAGCAGCTCAATTGGGCTCCAAGCCGACAGCTCCAAATCGCGCCCCAGGAGATCGTGGTTCTCCAGGAACCGCTCGGTCTCATCCACCGCTATGGACAGCCGGAGGTGACAGAGCATCGTCATCTCGTCCAGGCGGGACGGCGTGGCAGATCACAGCTGGGCTTCGACCGCGTCAAGGCGCTGCACGACGAAGGCAAGACGCTGGCCCAAATTGCCCGAGAAACCGGGTTCAACTGGCGTACGGTCCGGAAGTGGACCCGGCTGGACGCATTCCGGCCGCAGGCAACCATGGCTCCGAAACCGACGCCGCCGGGCAATTTCGGCCCGGGCGCAACCTCGGTCCGAGGATACGAACCAGTCATAGAACCGACCATTATCTAGGGTGAGCGCTACCCTGGGAATAGGGGGCGCATCCAATGCTCGTGTTGTTTACTTCAAACGGGTCACCGAACTGTAGCTCGTCGCCAGGCGCGGGAAGACCCTATAGCAGTAGAGGCGTTTAAGTCTGACGGAGCGCCCCCTGCCCGCGGGCGAAACCCCGTGCTTCAGGCTATGGCCACGCGAAGCACCGGCAACTCAGGTCAGGCATCGTGTGGAGGCGCGGAGCGCCGCCAGACAAATCCGTAACGCGCGACAGCTGGCCTAACGGGATACCACGCTTCAGAAAGCGATATGAAATAACCACTTTCCTTCCTCGTGGAGATATGATAATAGCACCAAATTAGAGTATATTTAGAATTACCCGTTTATCAAACGCATTATAACTATAGAGGTTATGAGTGGCTGAAGGTCTTTTGATGTCCAGGCAGGCGCAGACATTCCAGCTCGCGGAAACCTTCGCGGAGTGGCGTTGATGTCGCTACTAGAGCCGGTCAGGTTCGCCTATTGGGTGTCCAATCTCAGCGGAGGGCAGGTCGTCAGTCAGATCGATCAGCGAACCGGCTGGGATTTCGACTACAACGTCAAGCTCGCTCGACTCGCTGAGCAGGCTGGGTTTGAGTTTGCCTTGACGGCGACGCGGTTTGTGGGCGGCTATCGCGCCGACGGTCAGCATGAATCATCGGTGTTTGCAATGTCACTGCTGAACGCCACGGAGCGGCTTAACGTCATTGTCGCAATCATGACGGGCTTCTGGCATCCGGTAGTGGTCGCTAAGCTTGGCGCAACTGCCGACCATATTTCGAAAGGACGCTGGCACATCAACATCGTCAGCGGCTGGTTCAAGCACGAGTTTGAGGTGCTGGGCGTCCCTTGGCTCGAGCACGACGCACGGTATCGGCGCTCCTCGGAATTCATAGATGTTATTCGTGGCGCGTGGACAGATGACGAATTCAGCTATGCTGGGGAATTCTACAATATCGACAAATACCACCTCAATCCGAAGCCGACGTTCAAGCCGCATCCGCTGATCTTCCAAGGCGGCTCCTCCACCGCTGCGCGCCGTATGGCCGCCGAGCGTTCGGACTTCTATTTTACCAATGGCGCCTCGCTCGAGGAACTCGGTGCCCAGGCCCGCCAGGTCAAGGGTTGGGCGAGCGACAAAGGGCGGAAGCTTCGCGTCGGCGCCAATGCCTTCGTCATTGCGCGCGATACGGAGGCGGAAGCCCGCGAAGTGCATCAGGAGATCGTTGCCAAGTCTGACCCCGCGGCGATTGCGGGTTTCGCTCAGGCCGTCAAGGAAGCTGGTCAGGCGACTGCCGACCAGATCGGCAACTGGACGAAATCGACAGCCGCCGATCTCGTCCAACCTAATGATGGCTTCAAAACAAATCTCATCGGTACGCCGGAGCAGATCGCGCACCGCATCGTCGCGCTCAAGCGTGCTGGCGTCGACCTTGTCCTGTGCGGCTTCCTGCATTTCCAGGACGAGGTGGAGTACTTCGGTCGTCATGTCGTCCCGATCGTACGCGCACTTGAAGCGCAGTTGCTGGTGGGTGATGGGACATCCACCATCGATGCAGCCGGCTCGCAGACATTTGTTTTCCGATGATGACGCTCGTCGTGGAGCTGGGGCGCACAAATTCAGACGTTGAGTCGGAGGCGACGCCGTTGCGATGGACGCGCAGGCATCCGGAGCAGATCGCGCTCCTCCACAAGAGGCATGGCCTCTGGCACGCCCTCCGCTGGCCGGAGATTGCTGCACATGTGCAGGAAATTATGAGCGTACTGGTCGAAGACGGTCACGCTGTGCCGATGCGCCTCGTCGTCTCGGGTGACAGCGACGCGGACATGATCGGTTTCATCCTTGCGGCCCGCGCCTTGGGCGGCCATGTCATCCCGATTCCGCGCCTGCTACGCGGTGAGAAACTCCAAGCGGAAATTGACCGCGCGCAGCCGACCCATGTTTTTCTCCGCAACCGCCGTGACGTGCCGCTTTGGCGGGATATTCGTCTCCCGCCCGGCTCTGTGGGACAGATCTTTCTCAGCCAGGTCTCCCCGCGCCAGCTGGGTGCCTGGCAACTTCGGCCAATACCGGGAGCGCGGGGTGCGGCGACCGCGGCACGCGCGAAACTGACGCTCCGCATTGCGCTCAAGGGCAGGGGCGTTCTCTGGACGGACGAGGGCACAAACTGGCCGGACGGACTTCTTCAGGCCATAGACGCTTGGCTGCACCGGGGGGATGTATTGGCGCTCCCGGAAACTGGCGAGTCCGTCATCCGCGATCGGATCGAGGTTCAGCCGACTGAACTATTCCTCTCGCCCGGCCGGCGCCAAGCGCTAGGCACCGAGATGGAGCGGCGATTGCCCAAGGCCGGATCGTGGGCGCGGGCGCTTTGCGACCGCGCCCTGGCCGAGCCGGGTAATGCCCGACTGGGCATACTCCGGCGGCGAATTCTGTCGCTCTCGGGCATCCGGCGGGCGTCAGATGTGCGGACATCTCAGGTCGCGCGCGTAGGAGCCCGCTCGTGACCGCAATGACGGCTTCGCGGCAGAGCGACCTCTCCGCCACGTCGGTGCTGCCGGAGACGCTGCTCGAAATTCGCTCCGTCTCGTTGTCGTTTAACGGTGTCACGGCCATACAGGATCTCTCGTTTTCTGTAGCCCGACACGAGATCTGCGCACTCATCGGACCCAATGGCGCCGGTAAGAGTTCGCTGCTCAACGTGATCAACGGTGTCTACCTTCCCGATAGTGGTGAGATCGTTTTTGACGGCCGCCATTTCCGGCGCATCGATCCAATTGAGGCAGCCCAACTCGGGATCGGGCGTACCTTCCAGAACAATGCGCTCTTTCCGAAGATGAGCGTGATCGACAACGTTCTCGCGGGTCTCGCACGCAAGGCGCGGACCAGCCTCCTCGAGGAGGCCTTTCGACTGCCTGCGGCTAGACGAGAGCAGTACCGCCAGCGCGCGGAAGCCGAGGAGGTAGTCGAGTTTCTTGAACTCCAGCCCTTCCGCGACCTCCTGGTTGGGCGGCTGTCTTACGGGGTGCAGAAGCGGGTGGAGCTCGCCCGTGCCCTGGTCTCAAAGCCAAAGCTGCTTCTGCTCGACGAGCCGATGGCCGGCATGAACGCCGAAGAGAAGCAGGAGCTGAGTGAGTTCATCGCGACGGTCAACCACGATCTCGGGACGACCGTGGTACTCATCGAGCACGACATTGGCGTGGTGATGAGTCTCTCGCAGCATGTCGTCGTGCTCGACTACGGGCGCAGGATCGCCGACGGCAGCCCAGCCGAGGTCCGCTCCAATCCGGACGTGATCACGGCCTATATCGGAACGGTACGGCAGTAGCTTCACAATGGAATATTTTATCGAAACGTTGATCGGTGGGCTGCTGGCGGGGACGATGTACTCGCTGGTCGCTATCGGCTTTGTGCTAATCTACAAGGCCAGTGGTGTGTTCAATTTCGCTCAGGGCTCACTCCTGCTTTTCTCCAGCCTCACCTTCGTGACTCTGCTAGAGCAGGGAGTACCGTTTGCCATCGCACTTGTCATAACGGCGGCCGTCATCGTCGTTGTCTCTGTCCTGGTCGAGCGCTTTCTGCTGCGACCGCTCGCCAATCGGCAGCCGATGTCTCTCTTCATGCTGACGCTCGGCTTGTCCTACATCGTCGAGGGTGCGGCCCAGGGTCTGCTGGGTTCACAGGTTCATTCCCTCGATCTCGGCATTGCCGACGTCCCGCTGTTCATCGACAATGTGCTGATCAGCCAGTTCGATCTCTTTGCCGCGGCCACGGCGCTTGTGCTCGTCGGTGTACTTGCGCTGTTCTTTAATAAGACGAATATCGGAATATCGCTTCGGGCCGTCGCGGATGACACAGGCGCCGCGCTCTCCATCGGCATCAATGTCCACCGCATCTGGCAGATTGTCTGGTCGGTCGCGGGCATGGTCGGCCTCGTTGCGGGTCTGATCTGGGGCGCACGGCAGGGTGTGCAGTTCTCGCTCTCGCTCGTGGTCCTCAAGGCGCTGCCCGTCCTGATCATCGGCGGCTTCACATCGATCCCCGGTGCGCTCGTCGGCGGTCTTATCGTCGGCGCGGGTGAGGCCCTGGCGGATGCCTATATAGGGCCGCTGGTCGGCGGCAGCGTCGATTCGTGGTTCGCCTACCTGCTCGCACTCGCCTTCCTGATGGTCCGTCCAACCGGACTCTTTGGCGAGCGTAGCTTTTCGAGGGTATGACCGGTGAGCGAACAACATATTGATGAGGCAGAGTTCGCGCCATAGCCTGGCCTCTGGCTTAGCGCCAGCGGCACGGCCTGGTGGATTCCTGCGCTGCTTACTCTGTCGTATGTTCTGGTGCCGGCGTTCGTAAGCGACTACTGGCTGGGCGTCGTGCTTGTACCAATGCTCGTCCTTGCGCTGGCAGGCCTCGGCCTCAACCTGCTCACCGGCTATGCTGGCCAGATCTCGCTTGGCTCCGGCGGCTTCATGGCCGTTGGTGCCTTTGCAACCTTTAACCTGGCGACGCGCATCCCAGGTCTTCCGCTTCCGCTCGCGCTCATTCTCGGTGGCCTGATCGCGGCTCTCGCGGGGGTCCTGTTCAGCCTGCCGAGCGCGCGGATCAAAGGCTTCTACCTGATGGTGAGCAGCCTGACGGCGCAGTTCTTCTTCGAGTGGCTCTTCCAGCAGGTCCCCTGGTTTTACAACAATGCCTCGGCGGGCACGATTTCCTTGCCCAATATGTCGGTCCTTGGGATCAATTTCGCTACGGCACGCGGTTCCTACTACCTCACGCTGGTCACAGTCACTCTAGGCTTCTGGCTCGCCTACAACCTGCTGCGGGGCAATACCGGTCGCGTCTGGACGGCCATCCGTGACATGGACACGGCTGCCGCCGTCATCGGCATCCGGGTCTATCGGTATAAGGTGCTGGCCTTCGGGGTAAGCTCGTTCTTCCTCGGGATCGCCGGCGCACTTTGGGCTTTTGCCTATCTCGGCACGGCCAGCGTTCAGAGTTTCGATCTCGACCGGTCTTTCCAGGTCCTCTTCATTATCATCATCGGTGGCATGGGCAGCCTCGCCGGTAACTTCATAGGATCGATCTTCATCCTGCTTCTGCCTTTGCTGCTCGATCGCATCTCACAGGGCGTCTTCTCCGGTCACCTCGGCGAGGGATTCCTGCAGAATGTCGAAAAAGTCATCTTCGGCGGCCTTATCGCCTTTTTTGTCATCAAGGAGCCTGATGGCATCGCGAATCTTATCCAATCCTTGAGGGATCGGGTGCGGGTCTGGCCATTGCGATTTTAGAACAAGATTCGTCTGCCGCAATCCGAGATGAGCTTAATGACAATACAAAATCACAAAGGAGAGTCTTTCATGCGTCACTTCCTCATGGCTACGGCGGCTTTTGCGGCTATCGCCACGGCCGGGCTGGCTGCAGGCGCCGAGGCCGCGCCAAACACCCAGTATATTCCGCTGCCGACCTATCGCGTCGGTCCCTACGCATCTAGCGGCACGCTCTGGTGGGCGGGTGAAATCGACTACTTCCGATACATCAATGAAGCCGAGGGTGGTGTCGACGGGGTCAAGCTCGACTATCAGGAGTTCGAGACCGGGTGGAGCCCCGACCGTACCGTAGAAGTCTATGAGCGCACCAAGAACGGCAAAAATGGCGAGCCGGTGGCATTCTTCTTCACTCATGGCACGCCGGCGACCTATGCCCTGATCGATCGGGCCGCGGTTGACAAGATTCCGCTGATCGATCCGGCGGGCGGCCGCACCGAATCGGCTGACGGCACGGTCTTCCCCTATGCCTTTCCGCTGCTTTTTGACTACTACAGTCAAGCTTCCGTTGGCATCAACTTCATCGCGCAGAAGGAAGGTGGCTTCGACAAGCTCAAGGGCCAGAAGATCGTCACTGTCTATCTTGATTCGGCGTACGGCCGGGAAACCCAACCAGCAATTGCGCTGCTGGCCAAGAAATACGGCTTCCAGAACATCCAGCTCTCCGTTTCTGATCCCGGCAGTGAACAGTCGGCGATCTGGCGCCAGGTTCGTGAGATCAGGCCGGACTGGGTGTTCCTGCGTACCTGGGGTGTGTCTACGCCTGTCGCCATCAAGACTGCGGTTCGGTTCGGCATTCCGGTCAAACATATCATCGGGGATGTTTGGGCCGGATCGGAGGCGGATGTTATCCCCGCCGGATCGGCGGCTATCGGCTACGAGGCGTTGGCACCTTATCCAGGCGGAGCAAACTTTGCCATTGATGATCGGCTGCGCAAGGCGATCCTTGACAAGAACGAGAGCAATCTAGCCGATACCAAGTTCTTCGGTGCAGTCTATTACAATATCGGCCTTGTCAATGCGGCCCTCGCCGTTGAGGCGCTGCATGTAGGCCATAAGCACTTCGGTAATCGTCCGCTGAACGGAGAGGAAGGACGCTGGGCCTTCGAGCATCTGCACATCGACAACGCCCGTCTCGCGCAGATCGGTTTCCTCGGGCTTCTGCAGCCGATCAACGTGACCGTCACGGACCATGAAGGCGGTGGCGCCGCGCGTATACAGCAGTGGGACGGCAAGCAGTGGCATGTGGTCACGGACTGGATTCAAGCCGACCACGCCCTTCTGGAGCCCCTCATCAAGGCGAAGTCGGCCGAATACGCGAAGGAGCATGGCATCACGCCGCGTGCGGCGGACGCCGAGGACTGATCACCAGCGACGGCAGAGAGGAAGTTGGACATGGCTGACGCGAGTTCTCGCACCGAGCCCGCGGCAGAGCTTCTCTCCGTCGACTCGATCGAAGTGATCTATGGCGGCAATATCCTGGCGGTTGCCGATGTTTCGCTGCATGTCGGGCGGGGTGAGATCGTCACCCTGCTCGGTTCCAATGGTGCGGGGAAAAGCACGACGCTGAAAGCGATTTCAGGGCTCATCCATACGGATCGCGCCCAGATCAGCCGCGGCGCAATCCGTTTCGATGGCAGTGATGTGACCGACGACGCGGCCAATCTTAAGGCCAAGCGTGGAATCGTTCATGTGCTCGAAGGGCGGCGGGTTTTCACCCATCTTACCGTTGAGGAGAACCTGCGCAGCGGTACCTTTGTGCGGCGGCGTAGTCGGCGGGAGACGGCAGCGGATATCGAGGAGATTTATACGTGGTTTCCGCGCCTGAAGGTCAAACTGAAGACAAGAGCGGGGCTTCTTTCGGGCGGTGAACAGCAGATGCTTGCAATCGGCCGGGCCCTGCTGACGCGGCCCAAGCTGGTTCTGCTAGACGAACCATCCATGGGCTTGGCGCCGATCATTGTTGAAGAGATTTTCGAACTCATCAGCAATCTGAACAAGCGGCTCCAATTAGGCTTCCTCGTCGCCGAGCAGAA
>Ga0116230_10004524_pt1 | contig 13626 bp, 10 predicted proteins | sample S1TSphfallax_3_FD_88678 | JGI IMG/M metagenome (GOLD analysis project Ga0116230, IMG submission 88678) | Host-associated microbial communities from peat moss isolated from Minnesota, USA - S1T2_Fd - Sphagnum fallax MG | ecosystem: Host-associated > Plants > Peat moss > Unclassified | place...
AACTCATATATGAAAGAAAGCCTACAAAAAATATGCAAGAAAAGGTTATGCTACACTTTATTTCAGTTACACAAGTTCAATCATTGTGAAAGAAGTCAAAATACAAGAGGAACAAATCATTTGTGAAATTCATGATCAATCAAAACAAAATGGACAACATTAGACATCATTCTCTCTCCAAACCATGATAATGAAACAAACAAACATCACCCATCTCTATAGCATGAAATGTTTTTTTAAAAAACTAAAGGCAAGAATAAAAAGTTCTACCATTTAATTGTGATAGATGATTGACTTGGTTGAATTGTCTTTAGGCTTGAGACCCTATTTTCATTTCATTGGTCCCTATGACTTCGCTACTTGCTCTATTATGGTGGAATGATATCATTCATCAACATTAGCACTACTAGCATGTTGATGAATGATCATTAAGTTTTTCAAGGAATAGGTAGCATCATTCATCCAAATCCCTACCTATTCCTTGAGAAACTTAATTACTACTAGCACATGTTTTTACAAAATTTCAAAATGGAATAGGGTTACACAAGCAAAGGAACAATAAAAATTTGATTAGAACATGAATGTTTTGCATTAAATAGTAGTTGAACTTCCAACTTACCAAACATACTCGATCAAAATCAACACATTTGAACCTTTTAGCTTTCCAAACACACACCAAAAAAAACTCAATCTTTTACAAAACATAAAATAAAATAATCCACAAGACCCCAAAAAAAAAAAACTTTGAAAATATTTCTTCTTCTTCTTTTTTGTCTTCTTTTTGGTTTTTGTCTTCTATATTTTTTTCCTTCTCTTCTTCTTCATATCTATTTTTTTTGGCTTCTCCCTTTTGTCTTCTTTTTCTTTGAATTTTTTTTTGACAACAATGACAAACTATAAGCGGTTGTTATTGTCTACAACTGAGGGCCATGTGAATTTCTTTTTATAAAAGCCCAAGAATGAAAATCACATCAAAAATCATTGAAGCTCGAAAGGGTGGCAATGGTAAAAAAAGGGTGATGATGGTGCCTTGGCACCACCCCCAAACACCAAAAACACACCAACAAACTCCATTGCAAAACAAAACAAGAAAAAATAAAATTACACACACACACACATATATATATATATATATGATTATGAATGTTTTTTTCTTCTTCCTTGTTTTTGACTCACTAACTTTTTCCTTTCCCCTTCCCCTTTTTTTTTTCCCTTTATTTTTTCTTGTTGTTTTTTCCCCTCTTATGTAGCAACAAGTTCTTAGAGCAACTCACTATTGTTTCTCAAATCCCACTCAAAACCCTCAAAACCGAATGGGGACCAAGTTGGGTTGCATCCATCCCCACATGAAAACCAACCCAAAACAGGTTTTCTCCAACTGGTGCAATGGCGGGTGCTGGGTCAGACTGGCCCACACGGGCCAGACACAAACAAGGGGGAAGAACTAGTTACAAATTCAACACATGGTTCAAAGAAAGCGCCGTCGATAGGATATGGATACGAAAGCGAATGCACTGGCCAGGCCACTGCATTCTTCTTCTTCTTCTTCTTCTTCTTTTCTGCAACAGATTTTCTGGTTCTCTCACCGTGGCAATCAATGAATGGCGGCCTTCTTGATCTTCACACAGCTAGCTAGATATTTGGGTGTTCTTTTCCAAATGGGTCGGCAGATATGCTAACCTGACTTGGTGGTAGTTGCCACTCGCCAACTAGCCTACACACGCAGCTGCTTCCCAAAGTTTCCCAACTCCTCCGTCATTGCCACGTGCTTGCTGATCAACAAACCCCAAGCAAGCACCCGATTTTTTGTTCCGTGAAAAAAGTTTGAATTCCGATCTGAAACTTGGCGATCAACAAACCCAAGCCAAGCAATCACAGGATTTTTGTTCGGTGAAAAAAAAGGTTTGAATTCCGATTTGAAACTTGCTGATCAACAAACCCAAGCAAAGGGCACAGATTTTTGTTCCGCGAAAAAAAAAAATTTGGAATTCCGATCGGAAATTTTTTTCGCGAGAAGCGCAGTTCGTCGCCTTTTCTGTAGCCGCGATTCCACCAAGCTACTGCCACCTGGTAGGAAAGCTTAAACCCCGTTCACATTGTCAATAATCCGTCAGGTCATCATTAGGTACTAACTTTTCTGCACGAGTGGGAATACGGCTATCTACACGTCATCATGCCCAAACCCAAACGTACTAAGCCCATTGGCCAGGGGCCCCATTTTCCTCCCCATTTAGTTTACTAATATATTTGGGCCCGGGGGGGCGGGGGGGGGGGTGTTGGCCATCCTAATAAGGAAGGCTGAAAATAAAAGGGGAATATTTGGGAGTGAAATTCGGAACAAACATTAATTTTTTGTTGCTGCGAAACTTTTGCACAATTGTGGAAATTTTTAAAAATTATGTTGCCTATTCCCTTTTTCTTTGGGATAAAAAAATCACCAAATGTGAAACACAAAATATTTGAATTTTGTTTTTTTGGGCCCACATTTTGATCCGGATTTTCTTTTGGTAGCATCTTTTAAAGCAGTTTTTAGTTCACCATTTATTGCGTGGGATCGGTGTTTTTCTTTTTCTTTTTCTTTTCCCCAAATTTTGTGTTGTTGCTCACATGATTATCGTCCATTAGTATCTTCAGCCAAATTTGGCAATATTGGAAACATGACTGTAGAAATCCCTAAGTACCCTCTCATTCATTCTAGGGAATAATTGTGGCAAAATTTTGTGAATTTTTTAAAAAAATTCTTAATTTGGAATTTTTTTCCCAAAAAAAAAGCAAGGATGTTCTCACAAAATATTTCTTTTTCCAAAAAAATTTCCACAAAATGACACAAAAAAATTCACCAACTAAAGAAATCAATGCTTGAGATACTTGATGTTATTTTTTGCAACATCAAAAAAATTGAAAAAAAATACCGAGTGAGAACATACATACATACATACATATTAGGATCCAAGTGTTAAAACCGACGGTTCTACATCCAGTTATTGAGAACTTGACTGGATGCTAAAAACTCGATCTATACCTTTACCAGTTCTAAGATTAGGGTTTCGGAGTTTTTAGGGTTTAGGGTCATGATAAAACTCTGGTAAAAAGTTCTAAGCCTTCTACCCGCCAAGTTTTGATAAAAGAAAGCCCGGAGGACCTTACATGTGCAACACTAGACCATTTCAAGATTTTTCCTTGGTCCACTAAACTCCCATTCCATAATAATTTTGGGACCCACATTTAAGAAAAAAATACATTGGATGCCACCTTCAAAATCAAGGTACCTATTACTCACCACAAAATGTAAAGTTTCACTTTAAATTGTACTCCCTCCCCCCCCCCACCTTTTGTTTTTACCCTTTTCATTTTCAAACTCCTTCCTTATTATTATTCATGAAATCCTTTTTTGAAAAAAATTAGCAAAACTCAGCATGAAATTATTAAATTTCTTAATGATATTTTTTGAATTTTTCTATGATTTACATTTAATAGAATTATCAATTAAAAAATTTACATTGAAAGTCATATTCAGGATTAAAGTTTTTTTAACTCTTGTGAAAAAGAAAAAAAAAAAAAAAAACAATTCAATCCTAACTTTAACACTCAATGCAAATTAATTAAGTAAGTAATTTAATATTCACCTAACCATTTAAACCTATTTTAAGTACCGTAATGAGCAATTCCATCCGTGTCTAGAATACTTCTATTTAAAAAATAATCTAATGAATTAAATAATCAAAAATACGTTTTTTCTTCAGGTATGTATTTTATTTTATTATTTTATTATTTTATTTTTAAATTTTGGGAATGAGTTAGAGGACCCACTGAAAAAATATCTTGCACTAGTGTCACCTAGAAATAATTTGTCATTGTAAATTGCTGCCAATTGGCCCCTCACTCACCCCCCCCTCCCCCTCCCCTCCCCTCCCCTCAACTCCACTTTGCCACTTTTCTGCTCTTATAAATGCAGCGATGGAGTCATCAGTTCTGCACATTGTCTTCTCTCTCTCTCTCTCTCTCTCTCTCTCTTCCCTCATGTCTAGCTCATGGCAGGCGGCAGCGGCCGGCTGAGCAATTTGTTGCTGGCCCAGCTGCAGCAGCACCGATCATGGGGTAACTGAGAAGCTCACACATATTGATCATGCCAAGCACATCCTGCTGTTTTATGGCTTGGTAGGGAGGGAGGCAATTTGGGCCTTGATCCCAGTTATCAAGCTGCATTCAGCCAGGTCTGTAGCCAGCCAGCCAGCCAGCCAGCCAGCAGCTTCAATCTATAACAACGAGCTGTGTAGGAAAACAGAAGAGATTCCAGTGGATTTTGATCTCTTTACAAAACGGAGACTTTGTCCTTCTTTCAGCTTTTGCTGCTTGCAAGTAGACTTTGAGCTTTCCTTTCTTCAAGTCCTTGATGAGTTGATCTTATTATTCATGCGAGACGTTCTGGCCGGTTGTTTTGATCGCGAGCTACACGGCAATTGCGGAAGGAAAAGTGAAGACCGCGATCGGGAGTTGGTGTGGCCATTTCGTTTCAGTCTACAAGAAGGAGCAATAGAGTATCTGACGCCCATCGTTGCCGGCAGAGTTACTGCTTACATCCAGGAGCTTGAGACACTAGCTTGCGCTTTCGTTTGGCGGAAAACAAACTTCCCCTTTCAGCGATTGATGAGTCGGTCTCACATTAGAATCAGCGACAACAGGCGTCCCCCATGATCAGGCCCGGCCAGGAAATTTTTTTTTGCTTGCTCTATTTTCTCTGAAGGGAATTTAGTTGCAAGTTTAGTACAAATCCTTGAAGGGTTCTCTTGCTTCCTCCGAAGACTTTTTTTGCTTGCTCTTCTTCTCTGAAAGGAAGCTGCAAGCTTAGTACAAATGTTGGAGATTTCGCTCGCTTCATCGGAAGCCTGTTTTTTGCTTGCTCTTTCCTCTCAAAGGAAAGCTGCAAGTTCAGATCTTGGAGATTTTCTCTTGCTTCAGATTCTGAAGCTTCTTTTTTTGCTTGCTTAAATTCTCTGAAGGAGAAATCTGCAAGTAATTTAGTACAAATCCTTGGAGAAATTTCTGTTGCTTCTTTTGAAGCTTATTTTTTTGCTTGGCACTCTTTGTTCTCAAGGGAAGCTGCTCAAGTTTAGTACAAATGTCGGAGATTTCTCTTGCTTCTTCTGAAGCCTTCCTTTTTGCTTGCTTCAATTCTCTGAAGGGAACTTGCTGCAAGTTAACTACAAATGTTCCAGAGATTCTGTTGCTTCTTTTGAAGCTTTTTTTGCTTGCTTCAATTCTCTGAAGGGAACTTGCTGCAAGTTGAGTACAAATGTTCCAGAGATTCTGTTGCTTCTTTTGAAGCTTTTTTCGCTTGCTCTTTCTTCTCAAGGAAAGCTGCAAGTTTAGTACAAATGTTGAAGATTTCTCCTGCTTCTTATGAAGCTTTTTTTGCTTGCTTAAATTCTCTGAAGGGAACTTGCTGCAAGTTTAGTTCAAATCCTTGGAAATTTTTCTTGCTTCAGGTTCTGAAGCTTTTTTGCTTGTGTTTTCTCTCAAGGAAAGCTGCAAGCTTAATACACAAGACAAAATCTTGGCCTCTGTCTTTTCTTGCTTCTTTAGAAGCCTTTTTTGCTTGTGTTCTTCTCTAAAGAGAAGGTACAAGTTCAAATAAAGACAAAATCTTGACCTTGTTTTTCTTGCTTCTTTTCAAGCTTTTTCTTTTTTTTCTGTATTTTTTCCTCAAGGGGATCTGCAAGTTTCATACTAGACAAAATCATGGATCCTTTTTCTTCCCTGCTTTTCTTTACAAGCTGTTTTTGCTTGTGTCTTTCTCTGAAGAGCAAATAACATTAGGATTAGAGCAGCAGGTTTAGGATTAGACATAATCTTGGGTGAACTTGAACCCTTTGTTGCTTTGCTTCTTTTGAAGCTTTTTTCTGTATTAACTTGCTTTTTCTGCCTGAAGAGAAGCAAGTAGGTATTATTAATAAAAATAAACTATCTTTTAGCCTTGTTTCTTCTTTGCTTCATCTGGAAGAAAATCATGAACCAATTGTTTACAAACCTCACTGTACAAGTCTTGGTTTTTAAGAGCTTTTTACATCAATGTTCACCACGTGGTACTTGTGTGAAGTTTGAAAAAGCACCTGGTAAGTACCCAGGTTTGTTGCAACAATGTTGCTGAGCCATAATTCAGCTATTTGGCAAACACTCCAGAACAACTGCAACACTATTAGAATAGAACCGTGGTACAGAATAAATGCAAGCAGATTACAGCATTCTTCCTATAATTAGTACTGCAATATAGAACATATGCAAACAATTGCAGGAAGGAGCAAAATTGTGCTGACAATGTGAAAACACAGATGTAAGAAGGTAACTCAACACAAAGTAAAAAGCTTTGGAAGTTGATAAGTTTCATGCTCACTGAAAGACAACCTCTGCATAATGATGCCGGCCAACTTCCTGCCATCATTGCATGAAACTTGGTAAATCTAGATACAACTTGAACTTGAACACCTACAACAAAGCCAATATCAAACATCCCTGTGTGAAGTGTGGACCCTTCTTGTCACAAATGGGACAATTGAGTCTACAATATGTTTCTTTCCACAGAAATCAGTCAAACCTGCTAAATTTTCCAACTGAAGCTGTTGCCAGTTGCACAAAATTTGACAATAGCCATATCCAGATGAAGGGGCTTTCACTCAATCAATACAACAACTTTACTATGTTTCCTGCATTTGGGCTTTATTTGGGTTAGCTAGCCCATAACAAATTAGGTTGCACTACAACTGCTTAGTGTGGGCACTACTCACCACCAACAAGGGTAAGAAGGAACAACCGGTAATTGCCAGAGGTATCCCCTGAAATCATCTGCTCAAGGGTCTTCTTATATATCGAAGAGAACTCAGTTTTTATGTATTGCATATCAGTTTCTGCCCGTGTTACTACTACACGGATTAATGTGTAGTCGTCAGTTCCAAGCCCCTTCATGGATTGATATAATTCCTGAATCACCAAGACACTGAAGTATAAGAAAGAATTGAATCACGAGAATAATGTAGTCTAACAAATCCTCAGAAAATGGAATTTGGATGTGTGCCTTATGTATATATGTACAACTGCAAGACAACTGTTGGATTGCTCTCTGCAAGTGAAGTTTGAACATTGAAAACAATTGGAGACCCTTTCAGGAAAAACTAGAATACACACAAAACTTTGAGCAATTCCCAATTTAGCAGGTCAGTCTCGTACCTTGGCAAAAAACTGGGCAGGGTAACATGTGCATTCCATAACTGTCAGCAAAGCTGTCTGAAAATTACCTGCTGTCTCCTTCTTAATTACCTGCACTGACAATCAGTACTAAAATGAAACAGACATGCTTCAAGTTCCTGATGGTATAGTCTTCAATCCTATTTATTCCCTGATGCTGTAGTCTTCAAATTCCTATCAGTAACCACCCTACCATTGGGCCACAATTACCTATAACCAAACCAAATAGTGATCTGAGATATCACTTCATAATTCCCAGAAAATATGGCGAAGTCCCTTGCTCACATGTAAGCATATTACAGCAGTTGCTGTAAAATCTCAACTCCTGTGCCCATGATCATAATTTTGACTTGTGAAAAAGCTGTCTTCAGTTTAGGACAAAGAAGCGAACAAAAACAGAAAGTTTCTGGGGAAATGCTGACCTTTTCAAGATCATGTCCAAAAGTTCGTAGATAGAACTGCAAGGTGGTGCTCAACTGCACAGCACTTCGGGAGGTTAAGACATGAATGAATGTGTCTTCATTGGCACCCAAGCGGGATGCCCCAGCCCTGTACAGCTCATGGGCATCTGTTTCTGCTAATTGTTGATCTACATTGACTGACTCCGATCGGTCTCCACGAACAAGAGCCAACAGCAGCTGCACAAGCCAAGCAGGACCATATTATCAACGATTTATCTATGAGATTGCAGAGGAATCTCCACAACAACCTTTTGAAGGTAACATAACAATGCATGCACAGTTGTAAACCTTATGAGAGTCACTCACAAAGTGTCAGATCATCACGTTTCATAATAAAAAACAGTGATGAGCTGCCCTAACTACCCACTGACTTCATCAGCTCCCAATGGTGGGTGGAGATGTGTCTAATAATCAGCCCAAAATCTGTGTTCTGAATTTCTCTTGTGTTTCCATTTTCACAACAGGAAAATTCAGTCATGATGTTGAATAGAACTTGAGCATATTGGCAATGATTGCACAGATGCCTACAAAGCCAGTTATGGCCTTGCACAGAATCTGAAGCAGAACCCATAATGCAAAATATGAATCAAGGTTTGTAGAGTTTAGCTGTTAGTCCATTAGTATCCATTGTACATCTTGGGAATGTGTCCTCTCACCTTGCGATAGTCACCAGTGGTTTCACCTTCAATGTGGCTTTCAAGAGATTTGCTGTAAGTCTTGAAGTAGGTTTGCTTGATGCAGAGGATCTGTGAAGGGGTGCGTGAGCATAGGATTCCCAAAAATGCAGTATCATTTGCACCAATCCCCTTTGCTGACTCAATTAAAAGCTGTGTATCCCTCTTCGTGGCATCCATCATCCACAACAGCATTGCCTTCTACTTGATCCAGAGACCACCCCATACAGTTTACTCGCAAATCAAGTCTGATTTGGACAGCATGCTTGATAAGAACATAAAAAGGAGAGCAAAACTAATCCAAGAGCAACTACAGGACAAAACAGTAGTCCAAATTGTAGTCCTTTCCAGTCATGCATTTTGGATAGGACTACTGTTAAGAGATTCAAGAATCCAGTAGTAGATGCACCTCAAAGTGGCCATGAAGTTCAGATTTCAAGCGTTCATGCAAATCTTCTCCAAATTGTTGGTAGTAGGCATCAGCTATAGCCAGACGCTGCACTTGTGTTCGATGACCAAGTATTGCAATCACCTTCTTTGCATCACAACCTAACCCTGTCAAATCCATCCACTCCCAAAGGACTTATATAAGCATTCAATGCAGATGTACTTCACTATAGCATTCAAAGATAAGAATGATCTTATCTTTGTATGCAGTATATCTCCAACAAACCTTTACATTGAAGTCCATTGCATGTTGCTTTAAGTGCTTGCATGACATCTGACTTCAGCTGAAAATCCAACTGGCATTCAAGCATTGCTAGCTAGTGCTTAAGGAGGTGAACCTATGACAAACCTCTGAACGCTTGATTCAGTTCTTGGCAATCCTCCTCAACATTCACAATTGGTGGAACACTGATGGTTGACATTTCTCAATCTCTTTGCGAAGCTTTTTGAGCTTGACCTGGGCTCCTCTACAGCCACAACAGCATCAGTACTCTGTCATCATGTTAGTACTTACTTCCTTCGCCATCTTCTTCTTCATGACCTTGGCTGGAAAAAACACTCATCCCAAACTTTCAACATGCAGCTCAGTTGCAAAACTTTGTATTTACCACTCGAACACACACACATACACAAGCGAGAACATCACGCATTTCCAGATGAAGGATGCTCTTGATGAAAAGAAAAGGAGACAGAAACGACGGCGACAAAAACTTCCAGAACATCGGACGTGAATATTGGGACGAAGTTTCACACAACACAAAGCACAAGGGAAAAAGGTTTTGAAACGTCGAAGGAATTGACAACAAGGTTACGTCATAAGGAGATAGCGTACAAGGAAAAGATTCCTACATTTTCCAAACAAAGATTGCTCATTACACAAGGCATCAATCACATCTGTCTCTCACTTCCCTCTGAAAACAGACCCGGAGACGCCAATCCATAATGAGGGGGAAAAAAAATTAGACATATGCAAGCAAAAGCTTGTGCTCTACTTGCTTGTGAAAAGCTTATGCTTCAAAAGAAAAGAAACAGAACACGCCGGGGCGGGAGCGTACAAACAAGAACGGTTTCAAAGCAAAGAGAGCCAAAACAATCCATTCAAGAGAAACAGAACAGAACTATCATACCGGCACTAGAAGAGAAGCCGTTAAAGAAAGTCACGCCAAACCTCCAACAGGAAGAAATAAGAAATCCTTCTGCTGCGACTGAAGAGAACACAAAGTTCGGTAAGGACCGCTTCAAGTACTGGAATCTCCAAATCACGAGCTTCTCCAACGATTTCAACTCCTGAAATGAGCACAAATCCCCTTCCTCGGTGAAACTTCTTTCTGTTTCTTCAGCTTTCCGTCGCATTTGAAAGCCAGGAACCACCGTCTCGGCGACACAAAGGACTAGAAAAACAGGAGAGAGAGAGAGAGAGAGAGAGAGAGAGAGAAACCAGAGAACAAGGATTTTCTACTGACGGGCCAGTTTAGGTCCCACTCCAACACGCACTAAAACTCCAATTTATAACGGAAAACACTTTTAACCAGTGTCACATTTCACATCATTTCTTTGCTTGCACAAACAAAACATGGAGAATTTGTTTTTCACAAATTTTCTCATGAATTCTTCACCTTCCTCTAGCAATGCCATAGTTCCACACCTGCCTCGCCTGTCACTGTTCTGTCAAGTATCGCACATCCAGAAAATGTCAAGAAGGTTGCTAGCAAGCAAGGATCGAGATTGGAGCAAAGATGCAACTAGCCTTTTTTTTTTTCCCCTTTTTTTCCAATTGCAATGCTTTGAGAAGAAGTTTTTTTGGGCTATTGGGCAAAGGGTATAATCAATGCCAAGACATTAGAGATATCCGTAAAGTCAAGTCAGGAAAAGACAGCACCGGTACCCTGAGTTTGGTCATACACAGTGTGAGATTCCAAAAAAAAACCTGCAAAAAAGTACATTAGCATTCAACGCGGCGTGAAACTCAGAAAACCATCAAAATTGATGGTTCCACCACTGTCTTTCTTTTTTCCTGAGCGCCTCCACTGCTGCTACATAGATTTTCACCGCTCCTAGTTGTACATATATTTCCTCTCGAACCTTGAATGTGCATTAACTGCGGAGATTCAACATTTCGTACTTGGTTTCAGCATTTCATACTGAGATTTAATGAAATTTCCTTACTTTACGGATACCAACTAAAAGAGGGTTTAGGGGCTGAAAGGAGGCCTCAAGACAGGGTGAATTTGCGCATATCTCCATTCTATTTAAGTAGTCAAGAAGTTTCCCAACAAACTGGTGAAAAGTCATGCCCAAATGAAATACAAATGGGAGAAGTTGAAGAAGAAAATACATTGCAAAGAAGAAGGTGAAGGGGTCACTGAAAAGCATGCTTCAAAGTTGTGTTAGTTTGATCGCATAGATCAAATCTTACAAAACTACAAAGGTAGATATGGTTTGCTAAGAGGAGAGGACATGGAACACCAACATATAATTCCTTACAAAGTGCAGAGAATGTTGATGGTAATATCAAACTTGAGTGTCAAAAATTACCACCACCACCACCACCACCACCACCACTTGACACACCATCTTCTCCTATTCATGTACAACACTCGTGTTTGGTGATGGAACATGTGCCTATGCATCTTTTTTTCACTCCTCGCACACATGTTTGTTGTCAACAAGGTGTTGATGGTAAGTTGATATCAAAGAAATATTGAAAGAAGTTTGGAGGTGCAAATAATCATGTTGTAGGATGAACAAGTTTTGCAAAATCTTATAACAAGATCAAAGTTCTTAAACTTGAAATTCAAAAAGAGATTACTAAATGAACATACAAGCTTGCAAAAAAGTTTTCAAATTCACAAATTTAGATTACAACCTTTTTTTTTGGTTGCTCTTAAACCAAAAGCTAATCATGAAAAAGAAAATGTTTAGATTGATGCATGTGCCTTGACTATCTTCTCAATTACACAACATTATATTCCAAGTTTGATATGAAATAAAATACTACCTTCGGTGTTGACCAAAAACAAAACATCATGATAATCATATGCATAATTTATTGTCTAGTGCAATGTAATAATAAACCATTAGGCTATTGGATTATGCTCCAACATGATGCAAATGATCCATTCTACACCACTTTTCTAGCCTCCTTTGTTGCATCACCTTCTTTATAACAAGAGCATGTTGACCACAAAAACCCACAAGTGGATCTCCTTTTTATGAACATCACATACCATCAATTTTGGCATGTCCATCATTTGACAAAGGTTGTGAAAAATACAACATGCCATGATAATTTTACCTATTTTGTCAACTTTGCAATTGAAAATTTTCAAAATCTACCACTAATTTTTCAAATTCCCAAAGGCATTTTCAATGAACAAACAACCACAATTCATTGATATCAAACCACATTTATTAGATATGTCTTTGAAATGTTTCATTGAGTATGTTTATGATGAGTAAGCTATATCACCTAACAAATACAAATATACTTACACTTCAAAAACATACATCAACTACAAGTTCTATTGAAATTTTTCAAAACTTTAATTCCTTATACAAAATACTTAATTTGAATGAACCACCATTAAAAACTCCCTAAGATTGTGATGCGGAAACAATTTGGAAAAAAATAATCACGATCACGTACCCCTTGTACAACATTGATATGGAACGTTTTACAATTGCAAATATGTGTAGCTGATGCAATGACTCTTCTATTAGGGTTCTCAAACAAAGACCATTACATTCCATAAAAGATTGAAAAGTAAAAAATCTCAATATATATGCTTTAAAATAGTTTATGTCCAACATTTTAGGTGTAATATGCTTAATATTCCTTTGAGGAATGTCAAAATGGGTTTTAGCCCTTGGTTATTTCCCCCACAACCTTTGAAGATGTGGTTCCCTTTAAGAGAAATAAATTAATACAATAAAAAACCTTTGCAACAATGACCTTTCTAGTGCCACAATTACATGTGCCCTTTGCATCGTGAATGATTTTAAGCAAGAAAAGAAAAACAAAACCAAAGGCCCATTAGAAGTGCATTAGTGCGATGGTCCATGTTGTCAAATTTCACTCCCAAAAACAAAAAACAAAAACTTTCAAAGTTATGTTGTTCTTTTATGTAGCAAAATATTGTGAAAAAGGGCCATGACAAAGTTCACAAGCAACACCCTAAAAAAAAAAAAACAAGGAAAACATATTCCAAAAAAAGTTACTTAAGAAGTAAAACCAAGTTACAAATAATTTTGGTTGCCCAGAGAAGTTGAATATTGAAATTAAATTTTTATGTTCCAAAAAGGACCCCCCTATTTTATTTTTATAAATGTGGTCCTTCATCATGCAAGCAAGGAAAATGAAAATATCATGTGTGTGTGATCTAGAATTATGTAGCTAGGCCTCCTTTTGTCATGTCAATGGCGATGGGCTACACAACTAAGGCATTTTCAAGTCATGTGCATGCCCCCAAATGAAAGAAAATGAGTGAAAGCGTGCACGACAAGAAGTGGTTATTTGTGTTGTAACCACATCAATGATCATCACAAGAAGAATAAGTCAAATTTTGCTACACCTCCTATATATAAATTCACTACGTCTGTCTGTGACGAAGGTTTTGGGGGGTGGGGGAAGGGGGGGGGGCCGTGAAGCAGCGGGTTTTTGAATGAGAGCTTTCTGGTGAAGCAGCGGGTTTCTGAACGAAAGCTTTCTGATATTTCCAGCCATCACATTATGTTTTTTTTACAGTTGTAACAAGATTGGCGACAAAACGATAGCAAGGAAGAGAACAAAGCGAGAGAATTTGGGA
>Ga0116230_10004528_pt1 | contig 13621 bp, 7 predicted proteins | sample S1TSphfallax_3_FD_88678 | JGI IMG/M metagenome (GOLD analysis project Ga0116230, IMG submission 88678) | Host-associated microbial communities from peat moss isolated from Minnesota, USA - S1T2_Fd - Sphagnum fallax MG | ecosystem: Host-associated > Plants > Peat moss > Unclassified | place: USA...
TGTGTTCTCCAAGTTTGTTTTTTTGAACTAATTCATTTTGCAATCACGGTAGCGTACCTAGCCACGAAGCATGGTTCCACCATCTCTCAATTTTGTATTCCCAATTGGAATACAAACTTTGCACTAGGCATGTACCCATGTGTACCTATTGCCAATAGGGTAAATACTAAATACAAGGTAAATGAAACCCTAATCCTAACCCTAACCTAAGTTCATGAACTGGTAAAATGCTGACTATACCTGTATTGGTTACTGTGCAAAGCCTATATACCCTTTCCCGTATTAGAAATATTTTGGAGCTTGGAAACATCAAATATTTATGTGGGTGACGAACGATTTGCCACAGAAAAATGCATATTTTCTCACAAAGCTACTATTGTCTTTGGCCTCCATGATTTCCACCAATGTACCCAAGTATTTGCTGCCCTGTTCCGGCTGATCGAGCAACATTTAGTTACAGATCCAGCAACAAGCCATAGGAACAGAAGAGAGGGAAAATCGAAGCAATTTGCAATTTTCATTAATCTGGACGCTGTACACCAAATCCCAAATTTCACAATACCACTTCATTTTGGTTGGATTTCCTGTTTTCCACATGTTGCTGCTGAGTGAATTGAATGTGGTGGATAGCTGTTGTTCACCAGTGCTACAAGGCAATTCTAATGAATACTAAGATGTCTGCTCTTCTAGTCAAAAGCTTATCTTATCTTACAAAGCTCTCCAATCGCCTTGGCGCTTCATGGCTGCAGTGGACAACACCATCCCTTTTATTTTTAGGTCTGTCCATTCAGAAGTTTATGTAAAATCTGATACATCACGCAGAGGATTTTTTGGCTCCTACCTGTAAGGGAGAGACTAGAGAATGATGCAGTTTTCATTTGGTCCCACATTTCCAGGACTATTTGTTTCACCAGGTACAAACTGAGTTCAGTTTTTAGGAACTTCATGGAGCATTATTATTTTAACGGTCGCTGATTTGAAATTGCCTGAAAGGGAGGGAAACAGCCAGTGTGCAGATTTGCCACTTTGATCAAGAGTAGAGAGCCATGTTACTCTAATAAGAAGAGTAATAGCTTTGGTTGGAAGTTGAGAACTGCTGCAGCTTCAGAGTATTGTCCACATGTTGGTTGTTCCTGCCAACTACCATGTTGAAGAAGCTTGTGGGGCTTAAAGAATACGACCTCTATTTTGCAATAGCTGTGGGCCTCAACAAGGCGGAGAATTTTCGATGTTCCTTGTATTGGTAGGAAGGTCATTAATGATGATGCCATTACCTGAACACTTACTGACCATACTGTCGAACTAAATGTTGAGCATCTCCTACTAAAGATGGAGGTGCAAAATTAGATTGAGCGTGCATTGGGAAGCATAAGCCGAAATTGATAAACACATTGCACCTAGGTATGGATCTGTTGGCTGTAAACTCTCCCTGCATGATTCAAATGCACACAGAAGTGGCTGCATAAATAACAACAGTTGGGTTACGTAACACAAACTGCTGATGAGTTCTTGGTGTATTAGGCTATTTGTTGGTCCACATCAGGCAGAAACCATAGGACATCGCAGAGTTCATTTGATGCCACACTTTGAGGACCAGTCACGAGGGAGCTCATTTGTGCGAACGTCATATAGAACATTGCCCACTTTAAATGTTGTTAGTTAGAACTTCCCATGAGAGGCAGAGCCACAGACCCATACCTACCAAATCAGAAGCGAACTCAGATGGAGTTCTTCACCAGGGATAAACTTAAGAGAAGCTTTACCAGATGCTTGGCCTCCCTGCACAGAAGCCAAGAAGAAGACCCTTCATGAAAGCCACTGAAGAGCTTAGCATACTACAGAGAGTGATGAAACCAAACATAAGAACTGTGTACGCTTGAGGTTGTAGCACCATGGATTGAACCTATTGCCATTGGCCATAAACCCGACAATGGCTCACCACCTAAAGTTGATGCTTTTTTATCTTCCTGTAACTGACGAGAGATCCAGCTCATTCTGATTTCATTGGCCTCTGCTTTTAGTTCAGGAGAAACAGACTTCAACGGTACACTGATACTTGCCCATAACTCATGTAGAGAAGCTAGAAATTTACCAATATTAGGGAAGCACTGGAAGGGCATCATAATTCAAGAAATCGGCACAACCAACAGAGGTTTCTCCGTCCCGAAAGATGGTAATGTAAATATGGTTATAATCATCGCCCTCATAAGAAACAGGAACATAAAAAAACTCCCCAGAAAAGACAAGCAACGACTACCAAATAGCAAGCTTCCCACAAACTAACGCCTACAAGTAGGCTCCATAGAAAGCTTTCCGGAAAACTAACGCATACAAGAAACCTCCATATGTAGGAAAGGCCTACAAATGCTTGTGAAGATGAAACCCTACAGAAGGGTTTCATCTGCAGAAGCATCCGAAGAAACTAAGGCCAAAGTCATTCGAAACATTAGAGATAGTACAACTGAAAAACAAAAATCGGTAACACATTAGACCCTAAAGATTTCTCAACAATAACCTCTACCACTAAGCACAAGCGAAGAGCACAGACCATCGCTGTATTCCACAGCTAACCGACGCTCCATCGACAGCTAACCTTGCAGGACACGGAAGAGAGACATAGACTTCTAAGACGTAGTTTATTTATACAAGTTTTTAGGGTTTCCGCACCATTGCTGGATCTGGACGGCGCTAGATCTAGACAGTCCAATTTTTAGGCCGTTATGTCAAATAACTCTTACCCTAATTTTAACAGAATGACAATAAGGATGATCATTATGCTCTGTAATCCTTATTCACGAAGACGTCAAAGAGTGAAACGCACCATTATTGTCTGTAATCTGTACTCACGGACGTCAGTGGACTGTGGAATGTTACGTGTTGTAGCCTGGGTCCTTGGGACATCTTTTCTTCGTTTTCTGCGTGTCGTTCTGTTTTTAGGTTTAGTGTTGGCTTCGACGTCAGCATAGGGAACAAGATCTTTACCTTGGGTGAACCAGCCACCACATTGGTACCATGGTAAAAAGCTTAAAATTCATCTAAATTGCTTTAAGAGCATCTCCACCGGTGCTCAGTACGTCACTCTGGATAATAAATTTAAGTGTCTAAGTTTAGCTGGCTTTTTTTTTGGCAACCCCACCAATAAAACTGTAACTGGAACTGCAAATAAGTAGGAACTACTAATAGCAAACCACCTGGACCAATCATTATGATCCACCAATCAGAAATACTGAGCCGCAGTCAGGTCCAATTTATAACACTCTTTTTTGGAGGTGCACAACGGTGTTGCACCTTTTACTACCAGCGACGGCAAGCGTCACGAATTTGGTGTAGAAAAAACCCATTTCTTGAGGTAAACCGGCACATTTTGAGTTTTCCACAATAAATTTTACTGCGTGGAGTCAGATACTGAGCACCAGTGGAGATGCTCTAAGTTATATAAATATCCCACGTTTAGAGCAAACAGGGTATCTACGTCCAAATCTAACATTTCTTGGATTTAATTTGGCCACTTAGAGGCCTCACTCAAGAAGATGAATAAGGCTCTCCTACATGTAACACAAGTAAAGCATAATTGAGACTTTTAAGAAAAGCAACATGGCCCTAGCATCAAATGTCAACCAAGAAGAAGACTTCTTTATAGCTGATCTGGCTAGCATCACTCACATCAATGGTTTGGTTTGCAAGAACCTTGCAATTTTTATGGCAAATGACTTCCTTTTCCATGCCTTGGCCACCCTTGTAAACCCATGTTTACAAAAAATGTAGTGGGAAGTTTTGTCACTCTACCATTTGTAACTTAGTTTTTCAATCTCAACATTTTAAGCATTTCCATGGCATGTTTCAACTTAGCTTAAAGAGGTCTTGTCCCACCCCACATGCACCCCTAAGCCATTGAAATCTTGTTTGTGATGGAGGGTTCTTTGTTGGTGGGGTTTGTGAGCACCAACAACCAACTCTATTTGTTGCACTTGTGAATGGGGGTGATGTGATTGTGTTCCCCAAAGGTTTGTTGCATTTCAAGCTCGATGTGGACAAAAGGCCAAGCCAATGGAGTCCCAAGAGTGTAAGTTAATGGCCAAGCCACAATCATAGTGGAATTGAACAATCAAAACCCAGGAATACAAGTCAATGGTCAAGGCACAACCATAGTGGCATTGAACAAACAAAACCAAGGAGTGCACGTCAATGGTCAAGCCACAACCATAGTAGCATTGAACAATCAAAACCTAGGAGTGCAAACACATGTTATAACATTTTTTGGGTTTGGGATATGTTTGTGTTAAAAAAAAACATTCAGATTGAACAAGAAAGCATAACATTCAACACATCCAAAGATGTCTTTGGCCCACCCTTCTTCACCTTTAACTCTTGTATGGATAAATTGTTTGTTGACTTTGGTTGTGAACGAAGGATATATGTGATCCCATCCCACATTTCAAAACTCGATAAAAAGTTTTCACAAGGTAATCCAAGTTGGAATCTTCATCCTTTTTGAATTATCTCAATTGAAATGTTCAACTAACCTTAAAAGATACACATTTTTCACTTGACTTGAACAAGATCAATGTTAATTTTTTTTAATAACATGTAAAGTTTCAATTTTGAGCTTAAAGGTCCCTCTTCCAAGTATGCAATCAAACAACACCTTACATCTTTCAATCTCACTGGTTTAAGGTTAATGAACCAAACATTGAAAGCTGAGGATGGCTTTGGTTTTACAAAACTAGCAATGACCATGTGATCTTGCAAATATATCATTTCAATAATGATGACACCTTAGTTTATCTCGATCATTCATTTCATTTCCTTTAGTAGAAAGCTTGCATAATTGTGACAAATTTTTTAAGGTAACAAATAATAACTCACTTAATTCAACTTTTGTTATGCATTGAGAGCAATCTTTTCAAAATGACATGCTATCATTTGTTGTAGTGTGCCTAATTTTTTGAAGTTACAATTTATTATTATTAAAAAAAATCCACATAAGGACCTCCCTCTCTTATAAGTTGGAGTCCATCATATCTTGAATAGGATGTTGAAGTTGTCCCTTTTTAAAGAGGGTGGTGAATTCTTTGAGGTCTTGATAACATATGGTGAGTTCAATTTTGCACTTCACAATACAAAAACATACCAAACCTACTAAGCACAAGGACAATTTACTCCAAAATAAATAAATAAAATTAAGGATGCTTCTCATTGTGGCACACAAGAACAAACTCATTCACCACAAGATGCTTTGAAAATAATTTTTTAAAAAGAAAAATTAATGATGTTGATTGTGATAGGATTTCATTTTGATTCTTTACGCAAAGTCCTTTTTTTTTGCCCTTTCTTTTTTGGGTAGGGGGTGGGGAAGGTGAAGAAGGAGAACTTCACTCAAAGAAGATGGACTTTTTTTTGCATCAACAGTCTTTTTACTTTAAATTATTTTGTTTAAAAAAAAATTTAGGGTAGAATGAGAGACATAGGCAAAAGGATGATTTTGACAAATTTATTGAAAATAATAATTTTCCCCTAAGAAATTACTCGTTAGAATGAGAGTAAAAGGCAAAAAGAGGGGGAAACGTTTTCAGTAAGTTTAGTTGTGCACCGTGGTGAGGCCTCCAGGAAAGCTCCATCTGGATTTCTTTTTAATTGAGTAAAAGACGAGGAGGGCAGTAGTCGTCTTTCGTCGCAACGTCTGCGCCATCGCCGCGGCGGCACCACACCTGCAGCGACTCCGCCTCGCGGCGCCCTCGCCTCTCTGGTGATGACCGAGGGCTCTGCGCGAGCACGCCCATTTTCTTTGTCGGGTGAACCTCTCGTTTTTCCATGATCTTTGTCCCGATCGCAAAAAAAAATTGGAGCCGTATCTACAGTCGCTTCGAAGCTCCAGCGATAAATTCCATCACGTTCTCTTGGCTTTTGGGGAGGGGGAGGTACGCTTCACTATTTTCTTTGCTTTCATGCATTTGTGATTGAATTTCATTTCGTAAGCGTGATTTCCTACACTCCACTGCTACTGCAAAAAGATGGAAATCCAAATTTTCCCATGTCCCTTAGTCGCTGACACGAGCTTTATACAAAATTACACAAAAATTCGTCAGGTTTACGGTTTTCGCACAGGTGTAGAGTAAGTACGTTGACGACATTCTGGTCCTTTCAAAAGTTGGCTGGGAAAGGACTGAGGAGGACTTCGTTTTTAGTGTCTGAATTTTTTTTAGGTATGTATCTTGCAATCGCTGCAACGAAGTATGTTTGAGATCGGAGGATATCATTAGTTCAGCAAGTCGAAATTCATCAGTCAGCTGAAGTATTGTGTATGCAATTTGTGTTGCTTTGCAGACATCAAACCCTTTTCTGTCTGCGAATGCTTACAAGATCAGGATGTGAGTTTTGGTGAAATTAAGATTTTTGGATCTGTTTTTTTAGGAAATTTTTGAACAGAAATTGAATTCCTTGCTCAATATTTGGTGTATTAGAGCATCCACAAAGAAAATTCTGCATTGAGCTTGTCTTTTGTTGCAAATTTGCAAAATAATACATGGCCATATCAATTTTCTCTTGCTTCCCTACACAAAGTGCATGAAAGCCAGATCGTCAAATTGTGTGCACCATCTATGAACATCAATTACATGGGTTTTGTCTGTGGCAGTCTGCATTTGGAGTGGTCTAAAATGACTTCAGGAGAACCAGCAGTATCTACATGTCCAGATACACTTCATGATGTATCCACTCCTCTTTCACATCACCCTGTTCTTTTCTCTCAATGCCTTTTTAGATGTTGCATTCGAGCTGTTATCTCTTTTGACCTCATCGTGGGGAGTCAATCGAAAGGAATTGCCAGAATTAGGAACACATCTCCCTCCACATCTGAGTGAAGACATAATATATGACAGTTCCATCATGGAGTATTCTTTGTAGAGAGCAAAATTAAGTGGTCTATTATTGGGGGTTTGGAACAGGATGATGGTACGATACAAGAAAGGCCGAAGCTGCTGGAGCGTGTAGGATTGGGAGTGTTGTCTCTTTCATGTTCTGTCTTTCAAAGTGTGAAGCAGTTACCATTTCCATTTGGATCAACTGTCAGAGTAGTGGAGGATGTCATTGGCCCACCTTTACAACCACTTGTCACCTATGTAAAAAATCAAAGTTTAAACATGCTGTCCTATGTTGATGATCAGGTGTTTTTCTTGCACTCTACTGGTTTGTTCTGTCTTTTCCAAATCTAGGCTTATTTTCTGTGTGGAGAAACAGCAAGTTTTTCAATGACTAATATGACCTGAGCTTGGTTTAAGAGGAAATTCCTACAACTGGGAATTAGATTTTCTCCTGCTCCTTCCTGACAAATTTTGCATGACTGCTAGCCTCTAGCATAGAAAAGGTGTACTGGCTACTTCACTGTCACTGCTGCTCTTGGCTTTTCACATCTTTGGTTGTTTCCTTGTGATCAGGTGAGGAGCAGGTCCTGTTTTGGACATGTGTACAAAAAGTCCTTTTGTGCATAGTCAGATATTTGCTGCCATGCAAGTCACTTGATACACAAGGAATAAGATGCCCATTTTGAGTCCTTTCTGCACGCTTCTTGCAGAGTATTGACATTCCATCTGTTGTTGATGTATCCAGTTGTGTTTGATTGGCGGTGAGGTTGAGAAACAAGTACCAGGTGTCTCAGACATTTTGTGTAAAGCCCAAGATCTGCATGTCCTCTCATGGAAGGTTGCAAACAGAGTTTCCAGGCGGGGATTGGTTGGTGCTGCTGCTGATGTTTGGGTTGAGTATGAGGTTGTGGTGAAGAGCAAGTCAGAAGAGGCACTCAATTTGGCCAATAAAGTCACACTGCTGCGGATTTTTGTTCCTGTTGTGCAAACTATTGGTGTCCCTTTGGCACAGGCAGGTTCCAATTGGCTTGTCCGGCACAGTGAGGTTGAAGATAAACATCTTGTGGTTTGTGAAAAGGATGTTTCAGTGCTGCAGATGAACCAGTTGGACACTGATCTGGATGAGAAGAGCATGAATGCTGTTGAGGTGGCAAGCAAGGGAAGCTCTGTGAAGGCACAGCACCAGGATGGGGCAGCTATGAAGCAGAAATTGGTGGTTGAAACACCTCAATATGAAGATCCCCAAGGTGCAGTTTCTGAATATCCCAGAGATGAAAGTCCTGAAGGTGATGTTCAGGAAGTTTACCAAGATGAAATTATGGAAGAAGAAACTCAAGAAAATGAAAGCAGCACAGAAGGTCCTCAGAAGTCTCAGTTAAATGATGACTCTGACGAGGCAGATGAGCTCATCAATCTGTTTCAATCTAGTTGGAGCTTCAATCCTGGCACCAGTTTAAAAAAGTGAAGGCCACTTCTCTTTACAGGATCATGAAGAGGTTCCATGAATTGCCAATTAGCTCTTGACAGTACATTTGCTTGAAGTAAGCCAAGGCGCTGTGGCCATACTGGTCAGGTATTGGTTATTGACAGCTGCATCATTAATGTACATGATCCACAGCAAACTTCACTCCTGTACATTGTTTCCCATGAAATTTGAAACCAGTTGTAAAATTGTGGGTAAAAAGGCCTTTGTTAACAAGCAGTGCATAAGAATATTGGTGAGTAGTCATGTACAGATTTCTACACTAAATTCATTGTGAGCACAGGGTTCATAGTTTCCATTTTTATCTCCAGGCCATGAATACCATTTTGGGACTGTACCAAAAAGTGCTGTTTGCAAAGCTGGAATACAAATACATCAACCATTTTAGTCATGAACTACTTGCAGATTATATGTGACAGATATTTCAGATGCATAAAACAATTCTGCAAACAAGATTTGTTCTTTCATGGCTCGATTGCTTTTATGCACAAGTGAAAGATATATGTGAAATATCTGAGATGTCACCTCACCCGTTAGCTTACAAATTGGAAGCTCAAATGAGAGTTGAAGGCATGAAATCTGACATGGGAGTGAACAGCACCTGACCCTATTAGAAATTAAATATTTCCAGAGAGGATACCCCCAATGGGAAAAGAGGGTGTTGATGTGACTTTACTGCTTGGTGCAGGATGGTTGATCACTCCAGGCAAGGCTTTTGACACCCTCAACCAGTACCAAGATATCCTCCACTGGGAGATGAGAATCTGTGTCTTCTCTTCATTAAATAAGAAAAGCTGGTTTGTCCCATCACCCAGACTTCCAGTGGGGGCAGGGATACACACCTCTTACAGTGCACTAAACCAAAAGTCTTCTCTATACTTGAAACAGCAAGTCTGAAATATTGCAGATGCCAACCATTGAAGTGCCAACAAACTTTCTTACAGAATTGAACTGCAATCCATGAATCAAAACATGTAACAGCAACATCATGGCATGCATGGTGAGTTCTAGCACATAAATTTGGAGCTTGCTTGAGAATGCAGTGACAACCCTGTCAGGCTGAGGTTGAAGACCATTGAAGCCAGTTGATTTCTGGACCTGCAGTATAAGCCAGAAGACTTGCATCTAGATTCACTTCCATTAGCTGCCTTTTTTATGGAAGTCCCAGATTAAAGCCTGCATTTTAGACACTGAATTTGCAGAAAAAAATCCATGAGAACACATTTGAGGGTAACCAATGTTTCAATTCCGGCAAAACCAAAAGCAAACAACAAGAATGAGTGCAGTCATAACCTTGAAAGTCACTCACAAAGTATCGCACCAAGACCTTCACCAAGTATGTAACCAATCTGCCCAACATTTTGGGCAAAACACTTATGCAAAATCTTTGCCCTGGGTTTCTGTCACATTCCTGGCAGCAAGGGTAATATTCCATAATGATGTTGGATAGCACTCAGGAGATGTAGCTTAAAAATAAAGTCGATAGTATTTTCATTAAACTGCAAGATGCTTGTGAGAGTAAGCTTCGTTTCATTTAAGCTTTCCACTGCACCTGCAGAAAGCCTTACACAGAGGTATTCATTGGGGCCTTCTGTGGTTTCAATCACCCTCAAACCAAAAATAAGGCCTTGAATGTTAGCATGATGATCATAATAAGCAACAATTCACTAGAACCCTCATCCATTGTGTTTTTTATAGGTGCATCAGACGGTTATTTCAATGCGAGTGAACAAGACACTGTACCTGGGAGTCATCACCAATCATCCAAATATGGGCAAGGGTTATGAGGGGCCCAAGCAACAGAATTCACTCAAGCTTGGTGCTGCTGAAGTTCTGCAACTGGAACTGTTGCAACTCAAATATCCAAAACCACCACTTTGGAACTGTCCATCAAAATTGTGGCCATGTAGCAGGGGACTTGCTTATTCCAACCCAATCACAAGAAAGATATGTCTGGTTTTGTCCTCTCATAAACAATTCTCAAGTGTTCTTTATCCCTCAAATCAAGTACTTGGACAGAACCATCAGCTGAAACAGAAATAGAACCCCATCCTGCCCCCCATGCAATTGCATAAACTTCTTTGTCATGAGCAATGAGTTGGGTGTCTACTATTTCCTTCCAAATGTCCCAAATAGTGCATGTTGTGTCAATTTTGGATGGTCCAAGCCACTTGGCTCAATTTCATTCCAATCAAATCAAGTCATTGGTGCACAAAAATTACTGTGCTTGTTGTCGTCGATAAGGCTTTTGCTTTCCACCTGGCCATCATGCACTTGCCCATAATCCATATTGCAAAACTTTAAGAACTTAGGGGCCATGTTTGAGATTGTTTCAGAGAGGCTCTCTGAAACTAAATTTCAGAACACCTTCAATGTCTTTGCAATCCTCATTGATTACTGAGCATACTCAATGAATCTTGACCAAAATGGAATCAATTTGGAGTCTCTTGCCTTCATAACACATTCATCAGAAAGTACAAATTTTTTTAGTAAACTAGCCTGCACTTAATCTTACACTATCCCTCATACCATGTGAAGCAACAGTCCTTACATCAGGTGATATTGGCCTAAAAGTACTTGATAACTATGCAGGTGCATACAAGACAATGATTTTGAAGAAGTAGAGCAAATGCTGAAGCTAGACACTCCAAGAAGATCAGAGAGCATGCTGTGTTTAGCTTAGTGGAGGTGAGGCAAACAATTTTCATGGCAAAAGGCTGGAGCTTAGCGTGCCATATGTGCCAAAAAACACCAGTTGTTGCCAGCAAATCTGGTTTCTAGCACTCTTTGTCAGGTATGAACATAATCTTTGTGGTGGGGTATGGATACTCAGAGGAAAGCTTAGGAGATCTGCTTTTAAATTCACAAGTTCCATTGTTACCAAGTTGCACAACTTCCACTTCAAAACAATAAATCTTCAATGAAGGAACAATGACAAGGCGCATATTTTTTGTCTTTGTGGACACTCCAATTCGTACCATAGATGAGCCATGGAGCTTCATAAAGTATATATGTCAGACCTTTGTTGTGGCTCCTGCCCAAATGCATCTATGCCTTGATCTTATGCCATCCACCTTGTTCAAAAAACACTTCTTGCTAAATAAGGTATTTAAAACTCTGCAGGTCACATCTACAGTCCATGCATAACCTGTACACACACGAGGCATGATAACCTGTACACAAGCGAGAGGCAAATGTATCCGTTCAACACATTTAGCATTGATCCAACTTTGCTTGCAAATCCAATGTAAGAACTTGGCAATTGCAGAGATATGGGGTAAGTGCATGGAGTTCAGGAGTGTTGCATACCAGTTTCTGGTCAATTTTATGATGTAGCCAAAGTGGCAATCATCCATAGCCTGGAGATTTAGCAAATTTTGGCTATATTTACAAGATCTGAAAGTTTAAAAAAAGAAAAGCATCCTTCTATATTTCTGGCTACCTGCTGGAGCCAAATTTAAGAAAGTGGAGATTTTTATTTTGATGTTTTCAAATTCTGGTTATTGAAAGCCCCAAAAAATCACTTCATTTTCACCTTTGAAATTTGTAATTTCACTTTTTGGTGAAACATTGAGAGTAAAAAACAAGCTGGTCACCTCAACTAACACTGTACTAGAAATCTAGTCTTCAAACTTGGCAGCTTTGATACTAATTATATTATTTGTAGAAATGTTGAAATTTTCATAAAATACTTATTTGAAAGATGGTTATTTAACATACGTTCGTGTAACTAAGGCAATTTAGTTAGTTGACACATAACAATGGAGGCAATGACACGGTCTTCACTGTTAATTGCCACTAATGTGGTAGTGATGTGGTGATAGTCACATGAATAACACATGACCCATTCTATATTGATTGGGAAAGTCGCATATTGGGTGGGCATAATACCCTATTTCTAATGGACTCTATACCCTATTGGGGTGGACACATAACTTATTTTCTTAGATTTTACATTAGGGTGACGATTTGGGCACAAAGTTCAAGTGCAACATGTGGCATGGGTGCAAAGCTCCTACTTGGGTGCTTGGAAAATTCAACTCACAATGGGTAGCACATTTTGGCATGTTGATTTGCGTAGTCAAAAATTTAACTCATGTCATTTCATAGTTTTGACTTATTAGCTGTGGGATGAATAATTGCCATGAATAGTTTATTTAGGTAGCATGCCATCTAATGTCATCAAGTTATTTGACAATTTTAATTTAATAATTGAAAGCTTGTCACGGATACTAGAAGAAATCATATGCAATCATTCTATTTGTAATTACATGTAATTATTAATCTTTTGTAATTATTTTTAGTCATTTTTGCAATTATTTGATAAATTTGATCATTTTTGCAACTATGTTGCAATTAGATTACAATTATTATTTTTCATTTTTTCATGTGAATCAATTTTAATATAGTTTTCATTCAAGAAAAATAAAATGTGTCCCATTAATTATAATAGTGATCAAAATTAATCAAACCATTGTGGGACGACCTTAACCTCAAGGGTATATTTTAATGTATTATGGATATAATATGAAAATACACTTATAGGTGTATTAAGATTGTATTTAGATTATATTTAGCTTGTATTTTAAGGCATATTAAATGTATATTATGCATACTTTAAAAGTTTATATGTATAGTTTGTGTATATTAAAGTTATTTATTTATCAAACCTAGATGCCATGTGATGTGGTCTAGGTCTATTCCTAGCATAGGTGCCATATAGTTTAGGTTTGAACATTACTTTGGTTTAGTTAAAGATTAACTTAAGTTTAACTTAAGTAAAGTTATGTTTAATCAACATTTAATCAAAATTTCAAATTCACCAATGCTTAACCAACATTTGGTCAAGTTTTAGTTTAGTCAATGTTTAGGTGCAATTTAACTAAGTTTTTGTTTAGCCATGACTTAATCAAATTTTGATTTCACCAATGTTTAGCCATGGCTTAGCCAAGTTTTAATTTTGCCAATGTTAATCAAATTAATTAAAATTTTAAATTAATTAATTAAAAAAAATTTAGCCCAAATGCCAAAATTTGAAAAATTATAGGTGTTTATTATTGAAACTTTGAGAAACTTAAACCTAATTATAAGACCACTGCCATCCTTTTTCAACATGTAATCATGAACATTGAATTAATTTATGACCTTAGTCGAAAGTTTTGTTTTTATGAACTCTATGTTGGTTCACATGTGGAATGATGTTGATAGCATGCATTTTTGTGAAGTTGCTGATGTGTAGCTCATGAACTATTGTGGGATGGAACTTGTGAATGGGTAA
>Ga0116230_10004529_pt1 | contig 13620 bp, 13 predicted proteins | sample S1TSphfallax_3_FD_88678 | JGI IMG/M metagenome (GOLD analysis project Ga0116230, IMG submission 88678) | Host-associated microbial communities from peat moss isolated from Minnesota, USA - S1T2_Fd - Sphagnum fallax MG | ecosystem: Host-associated > Plants > Peat moss > Unclassified | place...
GCGAGCTGGACGCGCTGGAAGTGCTCGGCCGGCAGGTCGGCATGCATGTCGCGGCGACGCGGCCCGAGGCGCTCGATGTTGACGCCGTCGACCCGGCGGCGCTGGCGCGGGAGCGCGACGTGCTGAGCGAGCAGGCCCGCGCGTCCGGCAAGAAAGAAGAGATCATCGCCAAGATGGTCGAAGGCCGTATCCGCAAGTACTACGAAGAAGTGGTTTTGCTGGAGCAGGTCTGGGTGCATGACGGCGAAAGCCGGGTGCGCGCCGTGGTGGCGAAATCCGGAGCCAAGCTGGTGGGGTTCGACCGCTTCCAGCTCGGCGAGGGGATCGAGAAGCAGGCATCCGACTTTGCGGCAGAAGTGGCGGCGACAGCGGGCATCACCACGCCCGAGCCTGTGGAGTGAGCAGACCGGTGACGATGAGGCAGGCCTTGGCCGCCTCATCGTCACCGGCTGCGGTTCCGCGATCGGCCGCGATCAACTCGGTCGCCCGTACGGGGCCTATACTTGTAGCCCGGGGCCCCTACCTCTAGGGTGCGACCGCCTTAAGTGACCGCATTCCGAAACGGCCAAATCCCAGCCGGCTCACGATAGACGCCAAGGACAAGATGGACGGTCAGCCAATCTATAAGCGCGTGCTCCTGAAGCTTTCGGGTGAGGCGCTGATGGGTCAGGCCCAGTACGGGCTCGACTCGGTGACGGTCAAGCAGATCGCCCAGGACATCGGCTCCGTGGTCGGCATGGGCGTCGAGGTCTGCGTCGTCATTGGCGGGGGCAATATTTTCCGCGGCGTGCGCGGTGCCGCGGCGGGCATGGACCGCGCGCAGGCCGACTACATGGGCATGCTGGCGACCGTGATGAACGCGCTGGCGATGCAGAGCGCCCTGGAACTCGCCGGCCTTCCCACCCGGGTGCAATCCGCCATCCCGATGGCGAGCCTCTGCGAGCCCTATATCCGGCGCCGCGCCCAGCGCCACATGGAAAAGGGGCGGATTGTCATCTTCGCGGCGGGGACGGGTAATCCGTTCTTCACCACGGACACCGCAGCCGCGCTGCGTGCCGCCGAGATGGGCTGCGAGGCGCTTCTCAAGGGCACCCAGGTCGATGGCGTCTATTCCGCGGACCCGCATAAGGTTCCGGAGGCAAAACGATTTGACACGCTGACCTATTTGGAAGTTCTGTCGCAGGATCTGGCCGTCATGGACGCGGCCGCGATCAGCTTGGCGCGGGAGAGCAAGCTGCCGATCCTGGTCTTCAACCTTCACCGCCCGGGTGCCTTCGCCTCGGCGATGCGTGGTGAGGGCGCCTATACGATCATACGCGACGCTTGACGCAGGAGGGGCCCGTGCCCGCTGACTTGAATGCTTTGAAGCAGGACCTGACGCGCCGGATGGAGGGCGCCGTCGAGACCTTGCGCAAGGATCATAGCGGTCTGCGGACCGGCCGTGCCAGCCCCGCCTTGCTTGAGCCTGTGCGTGTGGAGGCCTACGGCACCGTCACCCCGCTGACGCAGGTCGGCACCATCGCGGTGCCGGAGGCGCGGATGATCACGGTGCAGGTCTGGGATCGCAGCCTGGTCAATGCGGTCGTGGCCGCGATCCGCGACTCCGGGCTGGGCCTGAATCCGGGCGCCGATGGCCAGATCGTGCGCGTGCCCATCCCGCAGCTGACGGCGGAGCGCCGCACCGAACTCGCCAAGGCCGCCGGACGCTATGCCGAGAATGCCCGCATCGCCGTCCGCGGCGTGCGCCGGGACGGCATGGAACAAATCAAGGCCCTTGAGAAAAAGAGCGAGATCAGCAAGGACGAGGCTGAGGATTGGTCGACCCAGGTGCAGAAGCTCACGGATTCCTTCGTCAAGAGGATCGACGAGCTGTCGGCCGAGAAAGAGCGCGAGATTCGCCAAGTATGAGATTGGGCATCGATGAGTAGCGCCGTGGTCTCTGACAGGGCCGCCTTACGTCTGGGTTCCGAGGATGCGCATCCGAAGACCAACGGCGGCCCTCGTGTTCCGCGCCATGTGGCGCTGATCATGGACGGCAATGGCCGCTGGGCAAAGGCGCGCGGCCTGCCCCGCGTCGCCGGCCATCGCGCCGGGGCCAAGGCCGTTCGCCGCTGCATCGAAGCCGCGATCGATCAGGGCGTCGAATGGCTGACGCTCTTTGCCTTCAGCAGCGAGAACTGGCGACGCCCCGCCGGCGAGGTGATGGAGCTGACCAGCCTGCTGCGCCAGTACCTCCGGAGCGAACTTGCCGAATTGGCCGCCAACGGGGTCTGCTTTCGCGTCATCGGTGACCGCATGCGTTTTTCGCCCGAGCTGCGGGCCGAGTTCGAACAGGCTGAGCGGCAGACGGCCGGTAACCGCCGGCTGAACCTCACCGTGGCACTCTCCTATGGCGGGCGCAGCGAGATCGTAGCGGCGGCCCAGGCTGTCGCCCGCGCGGCCCAGAACGGCACGATCGATGTCGAGACGATGGATGAGGCGGGCTTCGCCCGCTTCCTCTCGACCGCGGTCATGCCCGATCCCGACCTGCTGATCCGCACGAGCGGGGAGCAGCGCCTGTCCAACTTCCTGCTGTGGCAATGCGCCTATGCCGAGCTGGTGTTCATGGACGTGCTCTGGCCCGACTTCAGCTCCGAGAATCTAGCGGCAGCCCTTGCGGAGTTCGCACGGCGGGAGCGCCGGTACGGTGCCTGCGTCGCCTGAACCGTCCCCGCCTCAACCTGTCCCGCCTGAACGCCGGCCGGCTGAACCGCCCTCGCCCGATGCTTCGGGCAAGGGCGTGACGGCTTCGGCCCGCTGGGGTGATCTCCGTAAGCGTGTCGGGTCGGCCATCATCATGGCGCCGCTCGCACTCGCTTGCCTCTGGCTCGGGAAAGCGCCCTGGGCGGCGCTCATCGCGGTCGGCGCGGCCGGCTGTGCCGCCGAGTGGGCGGGCATGTGCCAGACCCGGCCGAGATCCTGGCCGTTCATTCTCCTGCCCGTCGGCATGGCCGTCGTGCCGCTCGCAGCACTCGGAGCGGGCGGTGGATGGGCGCTGATCCTGGCGGCCTGCCTCGCCGTCATCGGCTGGTGGCTGTTCGGGCAAGACCGGCGCGCCCTCTGGCTCGCCGCCGGATTTGCCTATCTGGCTCCGGCCGCGATCGCCCTCGTGCGGCTGCGCCACGTTCATCTCGTTGGCCGCTGGGACATGCTGTTCCTGGTGCTTGTCATATGGGCAAGCGACATCGGCGCCTATCTGGTCGGCCGGCTGGTCGGCGGTCCCAAGCTCGCGCCCACGATTTCCCCCGGCAAAACCTGGTCGGGCGCTGTGGGAGGCCTGATCGCCGCAGGCCTCGTGGGGTGCGGCGTCGCTCTCTGGGCCGGCGGCCGGCTTCCGCTGCCGCATTGCGTCGGCATCGCCGTGATCCTGGGGACGGCTTCCCAGATCGGCGATTTGCTGGAAAGCTGGTTTAAGCGTCACTTCGGGGTCAAGGATTCAGGCCGCTCGATCCCCGGCCATGGCGGCCTGCTCGACCGGCTGGACGGCATGCTGACGGCAGCGCCGGCGGCGGCACTTGTGGCGGTCGCGACGGGGGGAGGAGTCTTGCTGTGGCAATAAAAACAATCAGTATCCTGGGCAGCACCGGGAGCGTCGGCACCCAGACCCTGGATCTGATCGTGGCCGAACCGGACCGCTATCGCGTCAAGGCCCTCGTCGGTGGCCGCAACGTGGGGCTTCTGGCTGAGCAGGCAAAGCGCTGCCGGGCGGAGATTGCCGTCATCCATGATCCCGCCGCCCTCGGAACGCTGCGCGCGGCGCTGGCGGGAACCGGCATCGCGGCCGGGGCTGGACCCACCGCCGTCCGGGAGGCAGCCGCGATGCCGGCGGACTGGACGATGGCATCGATCATCGGCATGGCAGGATTGCATCCGACGCTTGCCGCCATTCGCCGTGGGGGAGCGATCGCTTTCGCGAACAAGGAGGTTCTGGTCTCGGCCGGCGACATCATGATGGATGCGGTGGCGGAAGCGGGTGCGCGGCTTCTGCCCGTCGATTCCGAACACAACGCGATCTTCCAGTGTCTGGAGACCCATAACCGCAGCGCTGTGGAGCGCGTCATCCTGACCGCCTCGGGCGGTCCCTTCCGGCAGACGAGCCGCGAGGCCATGGCCACGATCACGCCGGAAGCGGCACTCCGCCATCCGGTGTGGTCCATGGGCGCGAAGATCAGCATCGACTCCGCGACGATGATGAATAAAGGGCTGGAGGTTATCGAGGCCGCGCGCCTGTTCGGCCTCGCCAGCGAGGCGGTGGAGGTGCTGGTCCACCCGCAATCCGTCGTCCATGGCATCGTTTGTTACTCGGACGGGAGTATGCTGGCGCAAATGGGCGCGCCCGATATGCACATACCCATCGCCCATGCCCTCGGATGGCCCGAGCGTCTCGCGACGACCGCGAATCGGCTCGACCTCACGAGCCTGGCAAAGCTGGAGTTCAGCCTGCCCGATACGGTGCGATTTCCCGCGCTGCGCGTGGCGCGGGAGGTTCTGGCCGCCGGCGGCGCCGCGCCCGCGATCATGAATGCGGCCAACGAGGTCGCCGTCGCGGCCTTCCTCGCGCGGCGCATCGGCTTCCTCGACATCGTTGCTACCGTCGAGGCCGTGCTCGACAGGCTAGGCGCGCCACCGGCCAATGATCTCGATAGCATCATCGCTTTCGACACGGCGGCCCGACAGGCGGCAGACGCCATGATACCATCCCGCGCCGCCTGACCGCGGCCGGGTCAACTGATAGAAGCCGGAATTATGCACGACCTTACAGACCTGCTTCGCACCGTCGTCTCATTCGCCATCGTCCTCGGTGTTCTCGTTTTCGTCCATGAGATGGGCCACTACCTCGCGGCGCGGTGGCGCGGCGTGCACGTGGAGGCGTTTTCGATCGGCTTCGGCCAATCCCTGGCCCGCTGGACCGACCGGCGCGGCACGGTGTGGAAGGTCGCGTGGATCCCTCTCGGCGGGTACGTGAAGCTGCACGGGCAGGAGCGTCCGCAGGACGCGACGCCGGAGGAGCGGGACGCCTGGCAAAACGGACGCACCTTCCACGAGAAATCCGTCTGGTCCCGGATGATCGTCATCGCGGCCGGGCCGGTCGCCAATTTTGTGCTGGCGGCGGTGCTGTTCATCGGGCTGTTCATCACGGTGGGAAAGCCGGTGCCCGAGCCGGTCATCGGCCGCATCATGCCGCACACCGTGGCGGCCACCGCCAACCTCAAGCCCGGCGACGTGATCAAGAGCATCGACGGCGTGCAGGTCAAAACCTTTACCCAGGTGCAGCAGCAGGTTGCGCCGAACCCGGGCAAGGATGTCCCGCTCACCATTCTCCGCGGGCACGACACCATCCTGCTGCGGCTGAAGATCGGCAGCACGCCGGACGGCCATGGCGGGACGCGCGGTGTTCTCGGCATCATGGAGGGTGAACCGACCTTCCAGCGCCTTGGGCCGGTCGATGCGGTGGTTCAGGGACTCCAGGAAACCTGGACGGTCGGCCGCGAGACACTGAACGGGTTGTGGCAGATCGTCGCGCATCGGACCGGGCTCAACGAGCTGGGCGGGCCGCTGCGCATCGCCTCCCTCTCCGGTCAGGTGGCGGCGCTCGGCGTGGCGAGCCTGGTTTCCTTCATCGCCGTGCTCTCGGTCAATCTGGGGCTGATCAACCTCTTCCCGATTCCCGTCCTCGACGGCGGCCACCTGCTCTTCTACATCGCCGAGGCGATCCGGGGCCGGCCGATTTCCGCCCGGACCCAGGAATACGGGTTCCGTGCCGGGTTCGCCCTGTTGCTGTGCCTCTTCGTGTTTGCGACCTGGAATGACGTGAACCAGCTCGGTTTCGTGCGCTGGGTGACGCAACACGTGGGATGACGTAAGGGAGGCGCCGTAACGCCGCAGTGAGAAAGCCCTTGCCGCGACGTCGGCCCCGCGATAGGGCAAAGCCGCCCGGGGGGCTGTCCCTCCCGGGTTGGTTTTGCCCGGCTATCAAGAGGCTATAGAGCGTTCCACGCCAGACGGCGCGGCAATCTCGATCTTTGACGGCGCGTCCGCAGGTCGGCCCGCTGGACTTTCTTGCCTGCCTGGCCGCCGGCCCGGCTCTGCTGATCGGCCACGTGCCGGAACTGAGGGAGACGCGTTCTTTGCTTCGCACTCGTGCTGCGCTGCTCGCAACAGCCTGCCTTCTGCCCGCGCTCGTCCCCGGTGCAGCCTCGTCTCAGGCGCTCCCGCGCCACCACCATCGCCCTGCTTCAGGAGCGGCGACGCCGGTCCCGTCCGGCAATACCATCCAGGCGATCATCGTGCGGGGAAACCATCGCATCGAATCGGGGACCATCCAGTCCTACATGCTCCTGTCGCCGGGGGATCAGTTCGACCAGAAGCTGATCGACCAAAGCCTCAAGACGCTTTATGCGACCGGGCTCTTCAAGAATGTGTCGATCACCCGGACCGGCAACGACCTGCTCGTCGATGTGATCGAGAATCCGGTGATCGCCCAGGTCGCCTTCGAGGGCAACCATGAGATCGTGGACAAGGATCTCCAGGCCGTCGTCTCGTCACGCCCCAACGCGGTCTATACGCCGGAAGCGGCGGAGGCCGATCGGCAGGCGATCCTCGATGCCTACGCCCGCAAGGGCTACTACTCCACCACAGTCGTTCCGCAGATCATTCTGCTGCCCGAGAACCGGGTCAATCTTGTCTTCAAGATACACGACGGCAAGGCGACCTTCATCAGCCGCATCACCTTCGTCGGCAATGAACACTACAGCGAGAGCACGCTGCGCGACGTGATCAGCAGCCGGGAGAGCGCCTGGTGGCGGTTCCTCTCAAGCAGTGATTCCTACGATCCGGCCCGGGTCGGGCTCGATCAGGATCTTCTGCGCCGCTTCTACCTGCGCAGCGGCTACCCGGATTTCCAGCTGCTCAACACCGAGGCCGAGCTCGCGCCCGACCGGTCCTCATTCTATCTGACCTTCGTCCTCAGTGAAGGACCGCGCTACCGCATCGGCAATGTCGCGATCGTATCGCACCTGCCGCATCTGGATGGAGCGACACTCAAAGGCGACCTGCAGCTCAGCCGTGGCGATTGGTATAACGGCGATGCCATCACCCAGACGGTCCAGGCGATCAGCACCGACGTGCAGGGCCGCGGCTATGCCTTCGTCCAGGTCACGCCGATCCAGACCAAACGGATCAACGCCCGCGGGCAACACGTGGTCGACCTGAGCTTCGAAGTGACGGAGGGGCCACGCGTCTTCGTCGAACGGATCGACATCACCGGCAACAGCCGCACCGAGGACAAGGTCATCCGGCGCGAATTCCAGTTGGCCGAAGGCGACGCCTTCAATGCGGAGGCGATCAAGCAATCGCGCCAGCGCCTCCAGGAGCTGCAGTATTTCAAGAGCGTCGACATGAGCACGGCACCGGGCTCGGCGCCGGACAAGATCATCCTCACGACCAACGTCCAGGAGCAGGCGACCGGCTCCTTCACCATCGGCGGCGGCTACTCGACGGATGACGGTGCGCTGATCGACCTTGGCCTGAACGAGAAGAACCTCATCGGCACCGGTATCGATGCGGGGATTACCGGCGTGCTCGCGCAGCGGGCGAGCCAGATCGACCTCTCCGTGACCGATCCCTACTTCCTCGACCGCAACCTGCTGCTGGGCGGCGAGCTGTTCGACACCACGAACAACAACCTCGATATTTCGCAGTACGAGGAGAGCAGGACCGGATTCACGATCCGTACCGGCTACGCCTTCAACAACTTCCTGTCCCAGTCCGTCGACTACTCGCTGGTCGATCGCGATGTGTTCGACGTGCAGTCGGATGCCAGTATCTACGTCAAGAACGAAGCCGGGTGGTCACTGCTGTCGCAGGTGGGACAGACCATCACCCTCGACCACCGCGACAGCACCCTCGACCCGCATAGCGGCTATATCCTGCGGCTAGGGACCGATGTCGCCGGGCTCGGCGGCAATTCCGATTATGTCCGCGTCAAGCTCGATGCGGGCTATTACATCCCGCTCGACTACTTCACGGGCAACCACAACTGGAGCATCGCGCTGCGCGGGGGCGCCGGCTACCTCTACCGCTACGGTGGCAACTACTACATCATCGACAACTTCTTCCTCGGCGGCGACAACATGCGCGGCTTCCAGGAAGGTGGCGCCGGTCCGCATGACGTGGCGACCGGCGACAGCCTTGGTGGCAATACAATCATCACCGGTACGGCAGAGTTGCACTTCCCGCTGCCGATCTCACCCGACATCGGCTTGACCGGTCGGATCTTCACCGATGTCGGCACGCTCTTTGGGGTCGAGGACAATTATGGGCCGGTGTATGACTATGCCGGGCCGCGCGTATCCGTGGGCGTCGGCTTCTCGTGGAACACGCCCTTTGGCCTCATCAACATCGATCTCGCCGATCCGATCATTAAGTATACGGATGATCAAACCCAGGTCTTCCGGTTTGGCTTCGGCACCAGCTTCTAGTGTGCCGCTGATCTGGCTGCTGGCTCGGACGTTCGCTCAGAAGCCGCAAAGACGCGTGCGAAATCCGGAATAACGACCCTCGTTTCATCTGGCTTCGGTACAAGGTTACATCGCCCTTGCGACACATATCACGCTCCATCGCCGCAGCCGCGGCGGTGCTAACCCTCGCCCCCCTGACCGCTTACGCCCAAAGCAGCCAGCCCGGATGGTTTCTTCCCAGCCAGTCATCGCAGGGCGCCCCCGCGCGGGCACCCGCCGAAAGCCGTGGCGTCCGCCACATCACCCGTCTGCCCGATCTCGGACCGCCGATTCCGGCCACGCCCAAGCCCGATCCGGCCGCTGAGGCCGCGGCCGAGGCCCAGGCGAATGCGCCGATCCCGAGCCTGCCGCCGTTGATCCACGAGAATCCGCCGCCGGCCCCTGTGATCGGCGTCATCGGCGTGCCCGATGTTCTGCAGGCCTCGACCGCCGCCCGGGGCGTGGACAAGGAAATCCAGCAGCGCCGCACGGCGCTGACGGAAGAGGCCCAGCGGGAGCAGGAGCTTTGGCGCCGGACGCAGGAAGCGCTGGCCGATCCGCGGGCACATTTTTCGCCGGACGAACTCAGGGCGCGAGAGCTGCAGCTGCAGAACCGTATCGCCAGTGACCAGCTGGCGTTCCGTAACCAGGAAGCCCGCATCCAGGCGGCGGCGCAGGTGGCGCTCGGCCAGATCGAGCGGACGCTGATCGCGGTGATCCGCCAGGTGGCGACGAGCCGGGGCATGAACCTGGTTCTCCACCGCGCCCAGGTTGCGCTGAACATGAACGATTTCGACATCACGGACGAGGTCACGAAGCAGCTCAACCAGGTGTTGCCGTCGGTGCCGGTGCCGCCGGACGCAGCCTTCGCCAATGTCACCGCGGCCTCGCTACAGGCGCAGCAACAACAGCAGGGTCAGCAGGGGCAGTAGGATTTGGTGCACCCCGTCGCAGGGGATCCGCGCTTCTTCAGGCGCGCGGGCCCTTTTCCGCTCCGCCGCATCGCCGAGGTGATCGGGGAGGCCGCCGACGGCCTGCCCGAGGAGCGCCTGTTCACCGGCGTCGCCCCTCTGCAAACGGCGGGTCCCGAGCAGATTAGCTTTCTCACCAACCGCCAGTACAGCGCGGCCTTGGGCGAGACCCGCGCGGGCGCCGTGCTGCTGGAACCGAAGCTTGCTCACCTGGTTCCCTCCGGCACGATCGCCCTCGTTTCGAAGCGGCCCGTCCTCGCCTGGGCGCGCGTCGCGGGACTGTTTCATCCTCTCCCGCCGCTGACCCCCGGCATCCATCCGTCGGCCGTGATCGATCCGACCGCCCGCATCGCGGGGGACGTGGAAATCGGCCCGCTCTCGGTCGTGGGCGCCGGAGCCGAAATCGGCGCGCGGTGCCGCATCGGCCCGCTCGTCTCCATCGGAGACGGGGTCGTCATCGGCGAGGACAGCCGGATCGGCTCGCACGTGTCCATCAGCCACAGCCTCATCGGCGACCGCGTGTTCATCTTCCCGGGCGCCAGGCTGGGGCAGGACGGTTTCGGGTTCGACCCGACGCCGACACCGAACGGCTTCATCACGGTGCCGCAGCTCGGCCGGGTCATCATCGAGGATGACGTGGAGATCGGCGCCAACAGCATGATTGACCGTGGCTCGGCCCAGGATACGGTGATCGGCGCTGGCTCCCGTCTCGACAATGCGGTGCAGATCGCCCATAACGTCCGGCTTGGTCGGTGCTGCGTGATCGTCTCCCAGGCGGGCATTTCCGGATCCACGACCCTGGACGATTACGTGACCGTAGCTGGGCAGGCAGGGCTGACTGGACACCTCCATATCGGGCAAGGGGCGCGGATTGGAGCGCAGGCTGGCGTAATGGCCGATGTCACGCCCCGCTCTTCCGTGGTTGGAAGCCCCGCTGAGCCCGTCCGGGAGTTTTTTCGGCAGGTTGCGTTCCTGCGCCGGATGATGCGGCGCGACGACGCCACCAAACATGAGACGGATGCAGGCTAGGGCTGATGGATGCAGAGACGGATCACGGTCACACCTTGACGGATGAGACCAACGAGAAGCAGGTCGTCGACATCGCCGGCATCATGCAGGCGATACCGCACCGCTATCCTTTCCTTCTGATCGATCGTGTCGTCGATATGATCAAGAACGTTTCGGCGATCGGCATCAAGAACGTGTCGATCAACGAGGCCTTTTTCCAGGGCCACTTCCCGAACCACCCGGTGATGCCCGGGGTGCTGATCATCGAAAGCATGGCACAGACGGCGGCGGTGCTGGTGGTGGAGACGCTCGGCCCCGACGCGCGCGGCAAGGTTGTCTATTTCATGTCCGTGGAGGGGGCTAAATTCCGTCGCCCCGTGGTCCCCGGCGATCAGGTTCATGTGCATGTGGTCAAGCAGCGGCATCGCGGGAATGTCTGGAAGTTCCACGCGATCGCGCGGGTCGATGGCGCGTCCGTCGCCGAGGCGACCTTCGCCGCGATGATCATGGATCGCGTGGGATCGTGAGCGGCATTCATCCCGCGGCGATCGTCGAGGACGGGGCCGTCATCGGCCAGGGGGTCGAGATCGGCCCGTGGTGCCACGTTGGCGCCGATGCGGTGCTGGAGGACGGCGTCCGCCTCATCTCGCATGTGGTGGTCGACGGGCATACGCGGATCGGGGCTGGCTCGACCCTCTATCCCTTCGCGAGCGTCGGGCTCCCCCCGCAGGACCTCAAGTATCGCGGCGAACCGACCCGCTGCGAGATCGGCGTGGGCACCCAGATCCGCGAGCACTGCACCATTCATCGCGGCACGGCGACGGGCAGCGGCGTCACGCGCGTGGGCGCGAAGTGCCTGCTGATGGCGGTCGTCCATGTCGCCCACGACTGCGCCCTCGGCGACGGGGTGATCATCGCGAACAATGTCGTGATGGGCGGCCATGTCACCATCGAGGATGGTGCCGTGATCGGCGGCAGCGCGGCGCTGCACCAGTTTGTGCGGATCGGTCGCGGCGCCATGGTTGGCGGCGTGTCCGGCGTCGAGGCCGATGTCATTCCCTTCGGCCTCGTGATGGGCAATCGCGCGCGCCTGACGGGCCTGAACATCATCGGGCTGCGCCGCCGCGGCCTGGAGCCTGCGGCCATCCGCACATTGCGCGCGGCCTTCCGCCTCATGTTCCGTCATGAGGGTGTGTTCGCCGCCCGGCTGGCGGAGGCACGGATGCGCTATGGCACCGATCCCATCGTGGCCGAGATCCTGAGTTTCATCGAGGCACCGAGCAAGCGCGGTCTGATCCGGCGGGAAAGCCGCGCGGTCGAGACCGACGACGCGGCCTGACCTTCCGCCGTGACCGCCCCGCTCGGGATCATCGCGGGAAGCGGACCGCTTCCGGCGGATGTGGCGCGGGCGGCCCAGGCCGCTGGGCGGCCCGTGTTCATCATCGGTCTCGAGGGCCATGCCGAGGCGGCGCTGCTCGCGCCGTTTCCCCATGCCTTCATGCGGATCGGGGCGGCCGCGCGCATGCTGGCCCTGCTGCGCGAGAAGGGGTGCCGGGATCTCGTTCTGGTCGGGCCGGTCAAGCGTCCCTCTTTCCGTGATCTCCGGCCCGACACCGAGGGGATGCGGCTTCTCTCGCGGATCGGCCGTGCCGCTTTCGCCGGTGATGACGGGCTGCTGAAGGCAGTGATCCGGGTGCTCGGCGAGGAGGGGTTCCGCGTGCTCGGCGCGCATGAGGTGCTGGCAGCACTGGTCGGGCGGGCCGGGCTCATCACGAAGACCGCGCCGGACGAGCAGGCGCATTCGGATATCAAGCGGGGCATTGCCGTGTGCCGCGCTTTGGGAGCCGCCGATGTGGGGCAGGGCTGCGTCGTGCAGGCCGGCATCGTGCTGGCGGTCGAGGCGGTCGAGGGCACGGATGCCATGCTGTCCCGCTGCGGCCCCCTGGCCTGGCCGGGCCCCGGCGGCGTTCTCGTGAAGCTGGTCAAGCCGGGACAGGACCGGCGGGCGGATCTGCCGACAATCGGCGAGCAGACGGTGCGCGGCGCGATCGCGGCGGGTTTGCGAGGCCTCGCCTTTGAGGGCGACGGTACGATCATCGTCGATCGTGACGCGATGATCGCGGCGGCGGATGCGGCAGGGTTCTTCATTCTGGGCCTCGAGCCGCGCGCGCTGAAATGAGTTGACCCGCAAGATTGTGCGAGGTCACGACCTCGGGCCAGCGTGACTTGGCATCCGGCGCCGATGGCATCATCTTCCGACCGCGCCCGGCCGGGCGCCACCGCTTCAAGCCAGACAAGACGCCCGACAAACCACAAATGGGAACCCAGCCATGAGCCAGAGCCAGGACTTCAGCTACCTGCATACGATGCTGCGCGTCGGCGATCTGGAGCGTAGCATCCGCTTCTATACCGAGAACCTCGGCATGAAGGAGCTTCGCCGCGCCGACGTCCCCGATGGTAAGTACACCCTCGCTTTCCTCGGCTACGGAGACGAGCAGTCACATACCGTTCTCGAACTCACCTATAACTACGGCGTCGAGAAGTACGAGCCGGGAACCGCCTTCGGTCATCTCGCCCTCGGCGTCTCCGACATCTACGCGACCTGCGAGAAGCTGCGCGCGGCCGGTGCCAAGATTTCGCGGGAGCCGGGGCCGGTGAAGTTCGGCACCACCGTGATCGCCTTCATCGAAGACCCCGATGGCTACAAGATCGAGCTGATCGAGCGTAAGACTCTGACATCGCGTTTCTAGACATTCGCTTTCGTAACCCGCGGGGCTGTTGACCCGCGGGTTAGGTGAGCCTTGGCCAGCAGTCTGTCAGTGGCGCGAACATTTTCTGAGCGACTGGCTGTAGTGACCTAAGCTTCAACGAAAATTTCGCCGCACGTACGAGTCGCCGCGGGCTCCGTATGGGGGGCGGCTGGCGATCACGATGAGGCGTTCGGCAAGACAGCGATTCGGATTTCCATCCGGCCCAGCTTCGGCGTAGCCTCGCCCCCGACCCGAAGAGCTGCGCGATGGTCGCCTCGCTGTCAACAGCAACATGTTGTTGCTACCGGCCCGTTCGCCCACTAGATTTGGTTATCGGTTCGGTCCGTGGGGGCC
>Ga0116230_10004530_pt1 | contig 13617 bp, 14 predicted proteins | sample S1TSphfallax_3_FD_88678 | JGI IMG/M metagenome (GOLD analysis project Ga0116230, IMG submission 88678) | Host-associated microbial communities from peat moss isolated from Minnesota, USA - S1T2_Fd - Sphagnum fallax MG | ecosystem: Host-associated > Plants > Peat moss > Unclassified | place...
CTCAGTTGTTGTCACCGTGCCTGACCGTACCGTCACCGGAACCTCACAGGCTGCGCTACCGTCATTTGCCACATCCACCGCAACCACGTAGGTGCCTGGCCCGCTAGAAGTTTCCGCCAGCTCTTGCTTCGGTGTCACTGTGCCGATTCTCAAATCCGGTAGGCCAGGGTCGTGATAAACCCAGTCATCAAAGAACCATTGCAGATTTTTTCCAGACGCAGCTTCCAGTAACTTCTGAAAATATTGCGGATCCATGTCCTTTGCTGGCGCATATTTCACCATTGCTGCTGCCAGCGCCTTCTGGCCGACTAATTCGCGCAGCATCCACCACACATAAGCCGCTTTTGTGCGGTAATAAACATCATCACGAGCATTTATCAGCGATTGTCCAGCTTGCCCCGGAGTGCTGCCATCTGGTTCAACTAGAGCGAGCGCAGGCCGGTGCTTTTCTATCTGTTGGAGGGCAATTGTGCGGCTCTGATTGCGTTCGAGCCAGAGAAGCTCGGCAAACTCAGCGAAGCCCTCGTTCATCCACGCGCGGGGCGAGGTGAACCATGCATGGGCCAGGGGATGGACTAGTTCCGGGGCCAATTGTGCAGGGTTTGCCGCCCTCAGTGATAGAAAGGTAACCGAATTATTTTCATAGGGTTGCGTCTGTAAAGTGCCATCTCCGGTGCCATCATTTGGCAGGTCAATTAGAGTGAGAGGATGGGGTTGTGGGGTGTTGAACCACTCGTGAAACATGGGTTGGACGATGGTGGCGGCAGCGGTGTAGCCTTGGGCGGTGGCATCGTGTTCGGGTAGCGCGTAAACTTCGATATTATTCTCACTTGCAAGAGTGCGAGTGAGAATAAACAGGCTTAGTCCCTGGAATCCGAGGCGGTGCGGGGGCAGGGAGTATTCTGCGATTCGAGGGACAGTCAGGTCAATTACCGAGGCTTCTGAGGTGGAATTCGAGGTCGAGTTCGAGGCTTGCGTGGTGGAGCTCGAAGTGGATTCCGCGGATGCCTTGGTGGATGATTGGGTGTCTGAGGTGCTGAGGGCTGGGCTGGCGACAATTTTGCCGTCTAAAACGACCAGATTGGGAGCATCCCCCAAATACTCCATTTGGACGTTCATAGAGACGACTACGTCCTGCTCCCGCCCGGTCTGACGCCCGATGGACTCAAAGACACGCGCGCCATCGCCGAGGGCGGCTGCGGGGGCTGCAACGGGATACCAGAGGACGTTGCCGAAGCCGCGGAGGCCGATGAAGTCGTTGGAGATTTGGTCCCAGTCAGCTGCGGCGGCTTCGTCGGTGGGGGCGCCGACGCGCGTCATGCGGGTTGCATCCTGCGGGACTGTGCCTGCATATATAACATCCAAAAAAACTTCTGCGCCGGCGGCGAGTGGGGCTGGCAATTGGATGACGGCTTCATGTACGCGACCGGTGTGGTCAAGGTCGGAGCCAAAGGTCTGCTGGGAGAACTTCAAGACACTGATTTTATTGGGTTTATCGCTGCTAATAAGCTGCACTGACTGAAAATCCAGCGAGGAGGAAATCTGGAGCGGAAGCTGGGTAAGTGGGGTAGGCCCGTCGTTTTTTATGGTGATGCAGGCGCGAACGGCGAGACCGTTTTGAGGTGGGGTGAGGCGGATGTCCAGGCTGTACCGGGTGACGAGGACGGCCTCGCGCTCGACATCAGTGGCCAGATTGGGTGCCTGTTGATTAGGAGGTGCGTCTGGTGAATCAGTTTTAGTTACGCTGGGGTCGGATGCGCTACGCGAAAAAATTACAGTGCCGGTTGGGGGTGGAAGTGGAGCTTCTTTTGGCCCTTGAATAGTGTTGTCGTCGGATGATTTTTGACTGGCATTCGAGGGAGTTTGTGCGCATAGGTTGAGCGCAAAAAGTAGAGCGAATAATGCAGGAATGTAGGAGGGCAATACGATATGATGGCTAATTTTTATTTTTCTAGGATGTTGCATTATGAACCTAGGCCCTTTTGCACTTTTGGTTTGCAGGTGATTTCAGCCTTTTTAGTGGTGGCGCGCCGCTGTCTTGCTGCCTCATACATAACGACAGCGCCAGCAACGGACACATTGAGAGAAGGAACGCTGCCTGACATGGGAATGCGCAGTAAAAAGTCGCAGGTGCGTTTTGTGAGTTCATGTAGACCGAGCCCCTCGCGCCCCAGCACGAGAACGAAGTCTGACTTGAAGTCAAAAGCGTCATAGTCCTGTGGGCCTTTTTCATCCAATCCAATGCACCATATATTCTGTCGTTTCATCTCCTCCAGCGAGCGCACAAGGTTGGTGACCCGGGCAATGGCAACGTGTTCAGAGGCACCGGCTGAGGCCTTGGCAACGGTAGCGGTGACTGGGGCAGAGCGCCGTTCGGGAACCAGGACACCGTCGACACCTGCACCATCGGCAGTGCGGAGAAGAGCGCCTAGATTGTGTGGGTCCTCAACACCGTCAAGGGCGAGGAAAAATTTATGGGAACCGGGTTGAGAGGGTTGCTTGAGCAAATCTTCTAAATCTAGGAATTGGCGCTCTCGGACAAAGGCGACGACGCCCTGATGAGTGTCAGTGCGGGCGAGGCGGGTGAGTTCATCGCGTGAGGACATGGACACGCGAACGCCGGCGGTGCGGCAAGCGTCGAGCAAGGCTTCCAGTTTCTTGTCTGCCCGTTCGCGGGAGACCTGAACGTGGTCAAGCCGCCTTGATCCTGAGCGGATTGCCTCTTCAACCGGGTGCAGACCGTACAAAAGCTCCATTTGTGAAGTGTACTATTGCGCCGGAAGCCGGACAGGGTGATACTTAGTACTAATATTAGAGAATCCTTATGCGGAGCGAGAAAATGACGCAGACAGGCCATAAAAAAATAGTTGGTGCCGTGCGAGTCTTTCCAGCGTTGAATGCCGTCATCAATACAGTGACGAGCGCCGCCATCCCGAGAAGGACGTTCAGCAACCGGACAGAAGCTGAGCTAGCCCAGATACGTGCCGAGAGCGAGGCGATTGCAGCTGGACTAAAGCGCCAGGATGCAGAGCTGCTGAACCAACTGATTGAGCAGTATCAGCACCGGTTGATGCGTTATTTGCTGTTTCTAACGGGCAAGCCAGAAACTGCCGATGATGTATTCCAAGAGACTTGGATGCGGGTGCTGCTGCGTGGAGCGCAGTACAACGGACGCGCCCGGTTTGATACATGGCTGTTTACCATTGCGCGCAACCTGGTGATTGACCTGTCACGCAAGCGAACGATGTTGAGCTTGGATGAGATGAGCGAGACGACGGAAGAAGAGCGGCCATTTGAAGTGGTAAGCAAGGCGCCGACTCCACTGGACATGTTCCAAACCAGCGAGACGAGTGCGCATGTGACCGCAGCGATGATGCATTTGGATCAGAGCTACCGTGAGGTGCTGGTGCTGCGCTTTCAGGAAGAAATGTCATTGGAAGAGATTGCCAAGGTGACGCGCGCGCCGCTATCAACAGTGAAGTCGCGGCTGTATCGTGGCATGGCTGCGCTGAAGCCGCATATCGAATCTTCCCTTGCGCCACTTGATCGCGAAGCAGTATATTCTGATGTCGAAGCGAACCGACTGTCCGCTAAATCCAAACTGGAGGCTGCGAGATGAAAATGCAGCCCGTAATGCCGGAAGAGCAAGAAATGCCGGGACAGTATGAGGAACAGTATTTTGCCGATGCGATGCACCGGATGGGCATTTGTGCGAACCAGACAGTGGTTGGCCGCACCCAGCGCTTAGTGCAGGCTAGGGCGCGTGACAACCAGTCCCAGCAGCGCATGTTGCGGTCACTGTTGTTGCCGCTGCTGGTATGTTCGGCGATGGTGATGATGATTGCCCACTCGGCATGGACGGTGGTACAGCAGTGGAACACGCTGCTAGCGGACAATGCAGAGACGGTTGCGGAAAGTGGATCCCCGCTATTAATTTTGACGCTATGGTTTTTGCCGCTAACCATGGGTGTGCTGGTGATGATTTGGTTTCGACGCAGCCGCAAGATGCAGTAGTAGCAGACTAACAGGTTTAAATAATTAAAGGGGCTTCACAATCAGTAGTAGTAATTGCTGAATATTGAGTGATTTAGTGGAAATGGCCAGAGTATGTCATCTTCAAACTTCAAACCGGCGGGCAGTAAAGCACAGGGACAAGTAGACAGCGATCTGCAGATGGTGCCGTACTGGTCGATTGTGCTGGCGGCTGTGGTGTTTTGCGCAGTGCAGTACATGTTTTTTGTCCTGATGCCGCACCGCCACAATGAAGTGCTGGCATTTCGTTTGTTGATGAGTTTTACTTGGGGTGCGGCGCTGGCCAGCTATGTGCTGCTGCTGGGTTATGTGAGTGTGGACGTAAAGCGGCGCAACATGTCCGCAAAGCTGTGGATGCTGGTTGTGCTGGTGCTGCCGGGCGGAATTGGTGCGGTGGTTTACTTTTTGTTGCGTCAGCCGACACAGACGGTCTGCCCGGGCTGTCACAGCCAGATTGCATCCAGTTACAACTTCTGCCCACAGTGCCGATATCAGTTGGCTCCGGTGTGTACTGAGTGCCACCGTAGTGTGCGGCCAACCGACGTATATTGCACACAGTGCGGACATGGCCTGGTAGAGGACCACACGCCGGCACGGTTGCGCGCATAGGCGCCACTTCCAGTATGAATCTGACCGCCATCATCGCCGACGATGAAGAACTGGCACGCGAAGAGCTTGCGTATCTGTTGGACAAGATTGGTGGGGTTGAGATAGTCGGGCAGGCATCGAACGGAATAGAGGCCTTTGATTTGGTGCGTACGCGGCGTCCCGATCTGGCCTTTATGGATGTGCAGATGCCGGGGCTGGATGGCTTTGGCGTGATAAAGAAGCTGCTGGCGGCTCAGCGGGAACGTCCACAACAATTGCTGCCGCAAATTGTATTTGCCACTGCGTATGACCAATATGCGGTGCGCGCCTTTGAAGTGAATGCGGTGGATTATTTGTTGAAGCCGTTTGACCGTGTGCGAGTGCAGCGGACAATTGAAAAAGTAAGAGAGCGGTTGAATGTGCAGATTGCAGCGCGGCAGGTGGCAATGGAGGAGCGGAACTCTGCTCCGCAACTGGCGGCGGTGCTGAAGATGCTGGAAGAGCGCCCAGCGGCAGAGGCAAAAGAGAGCGAGAAATTGGGCGCGGGCAAGGTGGTGGTCCGGGCACAGAACCGGCTGCTGCTGATTGACCAGAAAGAAATTTGTTATGCGTCGATTGAAGAGGGCTCAATCAGCGTGGTGACGCAAAATGCTGAGGGCAGTTCAAACTGCCGCACACTGGATGACCTGATGACGCAGCTTTCGCCGAAGGACTTTTGGCGGGTACATAGGAGTTTCTTGGTGAACATCCATCACATTCGAGAAGTGGTACCGTGGTTCAAGTCGAGCTACCAGCTGCGGATGAATGATCGGAAGCAGAGCGAGATACCGGTGAGCCGGACACAGACGAAGCGGCTGCGGGAACTGTTTAATCTGTAATCCGGTAAAATAAGGATTCAGGCAAAAAGGAAGACTAAAACTTTTAAGGAACTATTATGAGCACACTGATCCAGACGAACCTGACTGCAGAGATTGATTCCGCCGCGCGAGTGGCGGGGTTGAAGGTGGTTGCAAATGAAGCGGCGGTCGATCACAATGGCACTCCGACGGTGCGTTTTACGCTGGCACCGATGCTGGACCAGAGCAGCAGTCGGACATTGTCACTGGAGCTGAGTTCGGCATTTGATGCGGCGGAGCCTGCACTGCTGGCGGAGTTGACCCGGTATTTGCAGGATGCGGCGAAGCGGCTGCATAATCCGGTGCCGGAGGGTGCGGTGACGCTGTCTGGCATACCGATCCGGTATGGGCGGTTTGAGTGGCCATTTCACCACTCGACTTCGGGTGCGGACACGCTGGTTGTGCATGGTCAGGTGAATCTGGATGACGGCGAGGGCAGCCCGCTTCATGCCAAAGTGGCGGCGAGTGTGACCCAGACGTTTGCGGAGATTATTCCTGCTCCTGAACAGCCGTATGCGGAGAGCTTTATTTATAACGCGATCCGCAAGACGCTGGATCGCGGGCAGTTGGAGATGTTGAAGTCTGGCAACCGCCAACCGGTGCCGGTGACGACGCGGTACTACAGCAGCTGGCAGAAAAAATTTTTATTCACGGAGACGCAAGACGATGATCGCCATGAATTTCTAGCATTGAAGGTGTACTGGCTCTCGGGAGTGATTGGGAAGGGTGCGCCGGTGTGGATTGCTGATCCTCAGGATGCGCAGTATTTGAATTGTGAGCCGGCTGATTTGGAGAAGTCGGCACAGGTGCTGGTGAGCGAGGGGTTGATTGCACTTTCGGATGGCGGCGATTTTGCGGCGGCGACTCCGGCGTTGCTGGAATTGAAGCAGGTGTTTGACAGTAAGCTGCATACGGCACTGGAGTTCACTAAGCCAGCGTTCAACGAAGAGATGCGCGCTGGCCATACGAACATGTAATGCGAGTGAAAATTAAATCTTGATGCCTGCGAAGGAGTATGACCTCGCAGGCATTTTCATTTGTAATGGGGTGGGGAAATGTGGATGAGACTGCATAGGTATTTATTGGCGATGGTGGCGGCTGCAATGTTTTTTCAGGGGAATGGAATAGGTCTGGCGCAGGGCGGAAGTGCTTCCGTGGTGGCTGGGGCAGAGCAGAGCAAGCCGGTGGATGGCGATCTGCATGTGCGCGACAACTACTCATTATATTTTTCATTCGTTAACACGGCGCAGCAGACGGTGATGATGCCTGTATATGGATTTCGTTTTGAGGACCAGGATGTGCCGACGTCAGAGCTACATTTGAAGCAGTTGACACCTGGAGTTTTCGAGCTATACAGCAAGGCGTACAAGGTGGGCGAGTGGGAATTTCGTCTGCGGGACAACACAAGCTACTACGGATTTGGCGAGCGCTTTGACACAATCAACCGGGCGCACACGGTGGTTACGAACTTGTCGCAGGACAACGGCGGGCCGAAGGGGAGTTCGACCTACAAGCCGGTGCCGTTTTTTATGAGTCTGGCGGGATATGGATTGTGGGTGGACACATATTCTGAGGCGGCGTTCGACATGAATGTGAGTAATCACGATGAAGTGATTGTGCGGGTGCTGACGGACAAGCTGCGCGTGGTGTTCTTTGCGGGGCCGCAGTTTCCGGTGATTCTCGACCGCTTTACGGCGCTGACGGGGCGTACGCAACTGCCTCCGTATTGGGCGTTTGCGCCGTGGAAAAGCCGGGATTATCACCCGAGCGACAAGGAAGTCTATGAGGACGTTGACCGCACACGCCAGCTGGGACTGCCAGCCTCAGTGATTATGATTGACAGTCCGTGGGCGACGAACTACAACACCTATGTCTTCAATCCAAAGCAATTTACTGATGCGCCGGGCATGGTGAAGCACCTGCATGAGCAGGGCTACAAGATGGTGCTATGGCACACGGAATGGATTGACAATGCGACGAACCTGCCGGGGGAAAAGGGGTTTGCAGACAAGATACCGCCGGTGGCGGAAAACTATGATGAGGCGGCGAAGAACGGATATTTTTTGCGCAAGCCGGACAATGAAATCTATGTAGGAACGTGGTGGAAGGGACGCGGCTCGCTGATTGATTTCACAAATCCGCGGGCAAAGCTGTGGTGGCAAAATCAGGTTCGCAAGGCAATAGCCGCAGGTGCGGATGGATTTAAGGATGATGACGCTGAGGGGAATTTTGTTGGCGATATTGCGTTTGCGGATGGCAGTAATCCGCAATTAATGCGGATGAAATATACGGTTTTGTACAACACGGCGATGGAGGAGCTGGTCCAAAAAGATTTGAAGGGCAATGGGGTATTGTTCACACGTAGTGCCACGGTCGGCAATGACAATTTGCCGTTCTTGTGGGGCGGGGACAATGAGGCAAGCTTTTCCCCGGAGAATGGTCTTCCAACGGTGGTGACGGCAGGGCTGAACGCGGGGCTGAGTGGAATGGCGCTTTGGGCGGCTGACCTTGGTGGCTATCAAAAGCGTGGACATGCGCCGGATGAATCGCTGGTGTTTGAGCGGTGGACCGAGTATGCGGCATTTTCTCCGTTGATGGAGATCATCTCAAACCAGAATTTAGGGCCGTGGGACTATGGCGATGAGGCGCTGGCGATATACAAGAAATATGCAGTGCAGCACATGAGCTTTTTTCCCTATCGCTATGCGGCGGCGCAGGAGTCGGCGCGGGACGGGCAACCGTTGATGCGCGCGCTGGCGTTGGAGTATCAGGACGACCAGAGGGCGCGGGAGGCGCGGGAGGAATATTTATTTGGGCCGGACTTGCTGGTGGCGCCGATTGTGGATGCGGGCACACAGCGGACGGTGTATCTGCCAACGGGGGCGTGGTTGAATTACTTTACTGGCGAAAGCTTTGTGGGTGGCAGGACGATTGTGGCGGACGCCAAGGTGGATGAGGTGCCGGTGTATGTGCGGGCGGGTGCGGTTATACCGAAAATTCCGGAAGATGTGATGACGCTGGTGCCGGAGAAAGAGAGTGGCAACACTACGGTGCATACGCTGGATGATCGGCGGGTGTATGAGGTGTATCCAAATGGAAATGCCGCGATTACGGACTTTGAAGGCCGCAGCCTGATACGCAGTGGCGACTCGCTGACGATTGTTGACCCGGCAACGCTGCCTGTGAGCGTGAATGTGCCGGCAAATACTGCTCCTAGTGCGGTCAAGGTGACGGTGCGTTTTCGGTTTGCGCAGGCGCATACGGTAACAGTGAATGGAGCGCTGGTGAATGTGGAGTCGGGGCCGGGAGGCGAGTATGTAGAATTTACGCACAAGGGCAAGAGCCTAGTGGTGTGGCAGTAGGCGAATGCAAAATTTGACTAGTGTGCGGATGGACAAGTGGTTGTGGGCGGCGCGTTTTTTCAAGACGCGGTCTCTGGCGACGCGTGCCTGTGAGCTGGGCCGGGTGTTGTGGAATGGAAATGCAGCCAAACCGGCTCGCGAGGTGAGGGTGGGTGACCAGTTACAGGTGACGACGGTGGGCGGCATCTTCGGAGTGGAGGTGCTGGCGCTGGGCGATATTCGCGGGTCCGCGGCAGTGGCGCAGACACTGTACAAGGAAAGCGAAGAGAGCAAAGAGGCACGGCTGAAAGTGGCGGCAGAACGGAAGGCACTGGGGGCGTATGTGGCTGCTCCGCCAACCAGACCGTCGAAGCGGGACCGGCGGGAGATATTGCGTTTTAGGGGTAGAGGGTAAGGCGGAAAGGCAGCGAATAGAGGACAGAAGAGCAGGGCCATAGATATTTATAGGTAAGCGGCAGTATTTCATTCTCTATTCACATAGGCTGTTTACGGTGTGCGTTTGGGGGTAATTGTGCATGTCAATTGAAATTGCTGAACTGGATGAAATGCAGAAGGAATACATAAAGGCAGTGGATGAATGGGTGGCAGCCATTCATACAGAGGAAGAGCTGGCTTCGGTCATCCACAATGAAGCGGAGCTGGATAAGTGGGAAGAGGCAGATTTTGAAGAAGAAGAAGCGCGAAAGAAGGCAAAGATTGCCAAGAAAAATTATGAGTCTGCGCTGCGCGAAAAATTCTTCAATTTCTAGAGAGTTGCTTTAGGGTTGCTGCCAGGAGTGCTGTGCGCTGAGGGAGATGCGTATAGCCGTGTTTCCTTTTGTATTTTCTGCGGTAGCAGAAAAATCATCCTGCAACCAGGGGAACCCAGCGGTGAAAGCGCGGAGTTTTTCCGGGACTGCGGTGCCGGTGAGATGCAGGGTATATCCGGTGGGAGTAAATTGTGCGGTGAATGAGGCTGGGGCCGCGCCGCCCAGCGCGAGTGGAACAGGCTGCAACGTGAAAGTGAGCGGAGCAACGGGGGCAGTGCGTGATTTTTGCGCTGCGTGGGGCTGAGTGCCGGTCGTAAGCGTGAGCGATGGTATCCACAGAATGTCTGGACCAGAAGCTGCCGGGTTGGCTGCCGCTTGGCTGAGCAAAGTCGGTGGTGGCGAATTTGGGGACTGATTGTCCGGGAGCGTTTCGGACAGTGGTGCTGCGGGCGGCAACACCAACTTTAGATTTTCACCATGCAGTGTGCCATGCCAGAACTGCATATTCGTAGCAGGGGTGTTTAGCGAGAAATTGGCAACGACGTTGCCTGTGAGGCTGAGCGCGGCAGGAATGCGTGAAGTGGCATGGCGGGCAAGGCGTAGCAGGGCGGAGGCATCGATACCCTGAATGTCCTGAGTTGCCTTGGTTGCTGATTTTGCCGGGGCGCTGGTACTGCTGGCAAGATTGCTGACGATGTTAATGTCCAGACCGGAAAAAGTGTGAGTGTCTGCAATAGAGCCGGTGAGTGTGATGCTGCCGGGTCGGCCTGAGTCGGCGGGAACAGGCAGGGTGCAGAGGACATTATTGATGTGCTGGAAGCTGGTCTGCTGGTCGGCGGCGCAGGTAAGTGAGAGCGTGAGAGCGTCGGCGGGGACGACGTCAGCGGCGCGGACATCGGTGATTTTTACATCGCTATGAAGATGGGCGCTGGCCAGTGTGCCGGTGAGGGTGGTGCGGGACTGAACGGTGCCGCGCCAATTTTGATCCCTGCCGGTGAAGAGGCGGGTAACTTCGCCGAGCGGCGCGTCCTGCCATCGGAATTCTAAATTGAGGGGCAGAACATACCAGCTTTTTGGCTCTGCAGTCACAGGATGGCCGATGGTGCCTTCGACGCGGAGCAGGCCGGTGTCGGTGAGGTCCATGTCTGTGCGGATGGGCGTGGTGCGGACGCGCACGTGCCACTGGCCGTCATTTGCCTGCCAGAGGCCGAGGTCACTGTCAGTAAGGCTAAGGGGAAGTTTTTCATTGCCGAGGATGAAGTTGACGCGCGCATGGGTGGCTTCGACATAAGGGAAACGCGGTCGGTCGGGCGCGGCAGGTGCTTTGGCTGCGGTGGGGTCAGTGGGTGCGGTGGGGATGGAGGCGGCCTGAAGCAGGATGCCTTTGAAATTCCAATCCCCTGTGGCGGTGCGGGTGAGGTTAATGCTGGGTTCGTCGAGTGAGATGGAGGAGATTTCAAGGCGGCGTTTCCACAGTGAGCTGACGCGTAGAGTGACGGTGACGGCGGCGGCGCGGATGACCGGCTCATTGCCGAAAGCGGGCGATTCAGAGACGACGAAATTTTCAAGCGTGAGCGCAGGCGTGGGCAGGATGCGTATACCGGCGTGGTCAACATGCACCGGGCGACCGAGGCTGCTGCTGATGCTGGCGGCGATGCGGCGGTCAAAGTGGCTGAGGTTGACCAGCGGAGGCAGAATGATGCAAAGCAGGATGACGAGTATGGCAATGAGCGTGAGGCTGCGCCAGTCCCGACGTTTGGATACGGGTTGGGAGGATTCGGGTTGTGGGTCGACTGCCATGAGGCGTTTATTTTATGAGATGGAAGGTGCGGGACCAGCGTGTGTCGGCGAAGAAATGGGTGATGACGTGGAACGCGAAACTAATGCGGTCGCTGATGGTGGTCTTGTACATCTGCTCGTCTGAGGTGACAAAGGACCAGTAATTAAACAGCGGGCGCCCCATGATGTTTTCGCGAGGGACAAACCCCCAGAAGCGGCCATCAAGGCTTTCAGTGCGGTTGTCACCCATGGCGAAGACGACCCCGGGTGGGACTACCAGCTCGCCATTGACGATGTGGTGCGGGAGCTCCTCGGCCCATTCGGCGGTAACGTTGGAGTCCGTGTCGGTGGAGACAGAGGGAAAGTCGTCGCGGTAGGGGTCATAGTTGTCAGTGGGCATGGAGATTTGCGGCTCATTCTGACGTACGCCATTGCGGTAAAGAATGCCGCCGCGCAGGTAGAGGTGGTCGCCGGGCAAGCCAACGACGCGCTTGACCAGGACAAGGTCAGGGGACTCAGGGTGCGGCTTGAGGAAGACGATGATGTCGCCTAGTTTTGGCTCGCGATAGTGGACCAAGGGGAACCATTTGGTGGGCGGGGCGAAAGTGATGCGGTCAACGAAAACGTGGTCGCCGATGAGGAGGGTCTTCTCCATTGAGCCAGATGGGATGACGAAATTTTGGAAGACGAAGGTGATGACGAAGAGGCCGACAACCAGCACGGTGCAGATGGAAGCGAGGGCTTCGAGGAGGGTTTCGTCTTGGGGCGCTGGCTGGATTGGGGCTTCGGTGTTTGACATTGGCTCTGATGATAAGTGTAGCGCGGGGTGGGGATTAATGGTGAGCGTCAGGGTATTTAGGAATTGAGGAGTGAGTCAAAGACGCGGACTGTGACCGGGATGCGGCTGAGTTCGTCGCGGAAACCGTCATGGCGGGCGGAGGCCTGGTAACTTTCATACGCGGCGAAAGAGTCGAAGACGATGGTCATGGCGATGTCGTAGTTGAGGTCGCTGACATCGCGGATGATCTCGTCATTGCGCTCGCCGACGCTGAAATAGATTTCGCCGGGATGGCCGGGGAGGTAATGTTGGCAGAGTTTGATGAAGCTGGCGCGCGAGTCGGCTGCGTGGTCCTCGAGGGCGAAATAGACAGTATGGACGAAGTGGAGTGGCATAGTTATTCATTATGCTACCAGTCATGCTAATGGAGTGAGTGGGTTGTATGCATCAGGGTTAGCTTCGGTCTTTGTCATCCTGCAATGCAAATGCAGGTTCATAATTTTTGCCGCCATAGAAAATACCGAGTATGACAACTGCATTGTTCTCGACAATAAAAGCAATCACAACACGCTTACGGTAGTTGGTAATGCGAAGGCTCGGTCGCATGTCGTCTCGTTTGGTGCCACGATGGGGAATATTTTTTCAAACTCTTACAGTAGGTGACAAATGCACTAGTGTATTGTGCGGCAGTGTCTGGAGATGCTGCTTCTGCGATGTATTTGTAGAGTTCTACAAGCTGGGCTTCTGCTTCAGGCGTGAAGATAACGATATAGGGCAGCAGCGCTTGGTGCTTGCAGTGTTGCGTTGGGCGGAGAGTGTGGCCCGGACCTGAGCGGCGGAGCGGGCGCGGGATGGGGTAGCTTTGTAGGAATCATACGCAGGGGTCACTTGCTGGTGCAGCCAAAGTTCAAAGGCGCGGTCGCGGGTGAGCAAGGCTCGGAGGCCGTCACGGATGACTTCGCTTTCGGTGGCGTGTTTTCCTGCTGCTACTTTGGCGCGGATAATGTCCGCCATTTCATTCGTCAGCGTGATGCTGAGTTGAACGCATAAATGCCTCATCTCTATGGTAAAAATTCAATTCTGTTGAATCATACTTTATTCCTCTAACAATATTTATATAGGCCAGCCCTTTGTTTTATTGGACCAAGTGGAGAGTGCGGTCCCAGCGGGCGAAATTGGCGATGCGGTTAAGGATGCGGGTGCTGAGCGAACTGGGTGGAGTAGCGGCGTAGAGGTCAGGGAATTCCTGCGGCAGATAGCTATTGTTGCGGAGCGAAAAATAAACCAGCCAAGGCGTACCAATGATGTTGGCCTCGGGAACGAAGCCCCAATAGCGGCTATCGAGGGAGTCATTGCGGTTGTCACCGAGGACAAAATAGTTGTGTGGCGGAACGATGAGGTCGCCGCCCTGAGTGGCGCGGCGCAGTTGAATC
>Ga0116230_10004532_pt1 | contig 13615 bp, 10 predicted proteins | sample S1TSphfallax_3_FD_88678 | JGI IMG/M metagenome (GOLD analysis project Ga0116230, IMG submission 88678) | Host-associated microbial communities from peat moss isolated from Minnesota, USA - S1T2_Fd - Sphagnum fallax MG | ecosystem: Host-associated > Plants > Peat moss > Unclassified | place...
AGTCGAAGGTGGACTTGGTAGCCAATTTATATTTTTGTTTGGTCGTCAGTGGAACAAATTGATGGTCATACTCGACATAAAAGTTTGGTATAAATCCTATGAGGCGCTGCTGCTCGTCGGCCTTTAGTTGTACCTCGGCGATTTCCTGCTGCGTCGCATGAACGGTCACATTAATACTGGCACCAGCGAGCGGGAGTTCTATGTCTGGCATGTCATGAATTTCACCGGGCAGCAGACTGCCAGTGGTTGTTTGCGCTGCAAATCCCTTCGCTGTGATGCTGAGCTTAAATGGACCGGAGGCTACGTTGCTGAAGGAGTAGTTGCCATCTCTGTCGGTAAAAGATTTTTGCGGATTTGAGTTGGGCAGACTGGTGAGGATTACTTGCGCGTTAGGCACTACATCGCCACTTGGATCAACGATAGTGCCTTTAACGTTACCAGTAATAGGCGCTGTTTGTGCATGGAAACGAGTGCCGTCAATAAAAAAGATCAATATAAAAATATAAGGAACCCGCGAAAGGATAATACGACTGCACATGAGCCATCGTAACCCGAAGAGTTTTTCGTGGCTACTCAAAATACATGGCGGTGGTGGTGTCCGTTTCGTAAATGGTACAGTCTTTTACGGTGACGCGGCCACCGGACATTTCGGCGACCTGCTTGCTGGTTTCATCATAAAAATAGCGCGCTAGGTTTTCTGCCGAAGGATTGATCTCAGTAAATGGAGGCAGATCATTAATCATGTTGTGATCGAGATAGTCGATCACCGGGCGCATGACCAGCTTTAGCTGCTTGAAATCAAGCAGCAGTCCGGCGGGATCCAGCTCTTTACCGCGCAGGGTGACGCGCACTTTATAGTTGTGGCCATGCGGGTTCTCGCATTTGCCGACGTAGTTGCGCAGATAATGGCCGGAGGAAAATTCCCCAGTAACAGTGACTTCGTACATAGTAGATCGCTCTATATTTATTGTATCGTTTATGGGATTTAGTCAGGGGCTTAGTGGTGGTCATCCATGCTAGAACGCTGGCGTGAGGGCAGATTGCCAAAGCGACGGTCACAGGCCTGGCTATCGCGGCCTTTTTTCTCGCGCTCATAGAAGCGGCGTTTGGTCTGCTCATACATGCCGGAGATAGTACCGATGAAAGCAGCAATCAGAGCGAACATCATCAGCATGAGACCGATGGTTTTCCAGAGGGCTGCATCGCCAGAACTGCCCGTGTCAGGATTGCCGTTGGTCCACATCAACACAAACGAGAGCAGCGAAAAGAAGAGAATGGTTGCGGCGAGGATGTAGAAGTTGCGCGACATAATGCTGATCCAATGGTAGCGCGTTATGAAAAGAATCGCTCTACTTCGGTGATGTCCTGAGTAATGCGATAAGGCGGAAGGCTTTCGATGAAGACACGTCCGTAGCGTGCGCGCTGGATGCGCGGGTCAAGTAGTACCAGAACGCCACGGTCATTGAGTGAGCGAATCAACCGACCGAAGCCCTGCTTGAGGGCGAGGACGCTGGAGGGAAGTTGGAGGTCGTTGAAAGCGCTACCGCCAGCATCATTGATGGCCGCCATACGCGCGGCGATGACTGGGTCTGTTGGCACAGCGAAGGGCAGTTTGTCTACGATGACGCAACTGAGTTGTTCGCCCTGTACATCCACACCCTGCCAAAAAGATGTCGTGCCGAAGAGGACTGCGTTGGGAGTTTCGCGAAATTGTTCGATGAGCGCTTTGCGCGGTGCACTGCCGTGCAGCAGTAACGGATAGGGCAGCTCGGGCAGCAGGCGCTCGTAAAGGTCACGCATCTGGCTATAGCTGGTGAAGAGGCAGAAGGCGCGGCCACGGGTGATTTCAAGTACGCGGCGGATACGCTCCGAAGCCTGTGCTGGGAAATCTGGATCGCGAGGTTCAGGCATTTCCGGAGGCAAGTAAAGCAGCGCTTGTTTGGAGTAGTCAAAATGTGATGGCACTACCAGCTCGCGCGTGTTGGAAAGCCCAAGGCGGCGGCGGATATGGTCAAAGCCACCCTGCACGGTGAGCGTGGCAGAGGTGAGTATCACGCTGGAATAATTTTCAAACAACGATTGTGTAAGTAGCTCAGAGACATCAATCGGCGTGGCTTGCAGGAAGGTGTTGTATGCGCCCCCACCGCCGCGCGTGTTGCGGACTCCACCAATTGCACGGCGTTCGATCCAGAAGACGGTGTTTCGGTCGGTCGACTCCAATAAAAATTTCAGGTGTGCACGAATGTCCACGCAGCGCTTGGCCAGTCCTGTGGCCTCTTCTATTTGGCGGAGCTGTTCGAGTTCGCCTTGCAATCGCTTCAGTGTATTGGTAACACCGAGGTAGACATCACCATTTGTTTCAAGAAACTCAACACGATCAGGAAATGGTATCCGACCGATGTTGTTTGGCACACCCACATGTGTTGGCAGTGCTGCAAAGAAAAAGCGCGAGCGGTCCCGCACGGCTTCGATTGCACTTTGTACGCTGGATGAAAATGCATTCTTGGCGCGCATCATCAGTTCGATATCGCGGCCAAGTTCTTCAATGCGCTGGTTGCCGATGCCGACACCAAAATATTCTGATGCAATTTCTTCCAGCTCATGCGCTTCATCAAAAATGACCGCGATGGATTCGGGCAGGACGCCAGCATCAGGCACGCCTTCTGTCTCCTGTTTGATGGCAAGGTCGGCAAAGAAAAGATGATGGTTCACGATAACAATGTCGCTCTCAAGCGCCTTACGCCGCATCTCCGTAATAAAACAGCGGTCATAATTGGGGCAGTTTTGGCCGAGGCAAGCTTCGCTGCGGGCATCCAGCTTGTTCCACAACGCACTAGATTCAGGCAATGCAGCAACCTCAGCGCGATCGCCGGTGACGGTGGTATGCTCCCACTCTGAAAGGATGTGGAAGTGATTGATTTCTTCCAGACCATTCAGCAGAGGCTGGTCGCGCAGGGCATACAGTTTTTGGCGACAGAGATAATTCGCGCGACCCTTCATGTAGCAGATGCGAAGCGGGCCTAAAAGCGACTCAAGAAACGGGATGTCCTTGAAGTAAATCTGCTCCTGAAGATTTTTTGTACCGGTAGATATGATGATGCGCTGGCCGTTTTGCTGCGCCATGCGGAGTGCGGGTAACAGATAGGCAAGGGTCTTGCCGGTGCCGGTACCCGCTTCGACGATCAGGTGGCGCTTGTCTTCGAGGGCTTGCTCAACCGCGCGCGCCATTTCATGCTGGCCCTTGCGCTGCTCATATTGCAAACTACTACGCGCAAGAATGCCACCGGGCGCGAAAAACTCATGCAGCGTAGGGAGCGAAGTGGATATTGAGTCGGAAGACATCTCTCTCTAAAGTAGTACGCTGCCAGTGGGATGTATACAGCGGTAATGAATCCATTGCGCATCAAAAAGAGCATCAGATGATGTCATTCTCTATGAATGAGAACGACTCTTACTCTCGACGATGATCTGTTTCAAGAGGCCGTGGCATTTACCGGTATGCGGGAAAGTCAGCGTTGGTCCGTGAGGCACTGAAGGCGCTCATCCAACGTGAAAGCGCCCGGCGGTTGGCCAGTATTAGCGGCATCGAGGCGCAGTTGAGACCAGTGCATCGTCGCAAATCGAATACGAGACAGGCTTGACAATGGTCTTAGCAGACACTTCAGTCTGGATTGATCACCTACGTCGCGGTGACGCCGAGCTTGTCACTCATCTTCAAAACAGCCAGATTCTATGCCATCCGTATATTGTTTGTGAGCTGACGCTCGGGATGTTGAAGCAGCGGGAAACAGTTCTGGCGGCACTGCGAAACCTTCCCCAGGCAACACTGGCAAGAGAAAATGAAGTGCTGGAGATGATTGAGCGGCGTACGCTTTTTGGGCACAGCATTGGATATATCGATGCACACCTTCTGACATCGGTGGCGCTAACGCAGGATACTCGGCTATGGACGCGAGACAAGCGCTTGCGGAAAATTGCCGAACAGCTTGGTTGTGATGCAAATCTATAAAAAAATTCGTATTAGAAATAAAGCAGCCCTTTCATTCGGTAGTAATTGCGATTGCGTTTCCATAGCGCGGCCTGATTTTGTACATTTGAGGCTGCAATCAGCACATCGACTGATCGGACGATACAATCTTAATTACCTGAGCTAATTGCTCCAAGTCGAAAGAGTCCCTCCGTGCCAGCAAAAAAACTTTCCATCGCTCAACGCAAGCGCCCCAAGCAAAAACAGCCGCACGGCGGGAAAAGATATTCCCCCAAACAATACGGCGCTGCTAAAAAGTCCGCAAAGAAGACAGGGATAGCAGCAGCGAAACGGCCCGCTCCGCGCAATCCAGACCTGCGTCGTGAACGCTTGGACGAAGAATATCGTGCTGAAAGATTTTCAGATGAAGGGCGGCATCTTTCTCTGCTGCGGCCCACGGAGCCTGAAAGTGGGATGCCGCTGGTTGCAATTTGCGGGCGTCCAAATGTAGGCAAGTCAACGCTGTTCAATCGGCTTACGTGTAGTCGTCGTTCCATCGTTGGCGATGAACCGGGCATCACGCGTGACCGCATCTATGGGGTAGTGGAGTGGTCCGGTCGAAAATTTAGGCTGGTTGATACCGGCGGAATTATCCCGGATGATGAAGCACTCATTCCATTTGAAATTTTTCGCCAGGCACGAGTTGCACTTAAGGACGCAGCAGTTGTCATTATGGTGGTCGATGGACGCACTGAGCTAGCATCATCTGATCTGGAACTTGCGCGCTTGCTACAACGCACTGGCAAGTCGCTCTTTCTTGCAGTGAACAAAGTTGATGCACCTCAGCTTGCTTCGGGAGCGCAGGAATATCACCGTCTGGGGCTCAAAAACCTCATCGCGATATCAGCCGAGCATGGCAGTGGAATTGGCGATTTGCTGGATGCAGTTTTTGCTGTGCTGCCAGCAACAGTAGCCGATGAAGACGTTGGTGAGCTGACGCAGCCCGAGGTGGAAGAGGCCGAGGAAGTTGCTGCAACTGCCTTGGTTGAAGGCGATGTGAGCGGTGAAGTTAATGCCGATCCAAACACACCGCGACTGCTGCGCACTCATGGTGAGTATGAACAGCGCGAGACTAAAGTCGCCATTATTGGGCGGCCCAACGTGGGTAAAAGCACACTACTGAATGCACTGACTGGGACAGACCGCGCTATCGTCTCGCCCATTGCCGGGACAACGCGCGACGCGGTGGATGAAGTTGTTGAACGCAAAGGGCATAGTTTCAGGTTTGTGGACACTGCGGGTATTCGCCGTAAAGGCAAGACGACGTTGATGGCAGAGAAGCTTTCTGTGGTAATGGCGCGCAAGCACCTTGAAGCAGCAGATGTCGCGCTGCTAGTGATTGATGCGACCGAGGGGGTGACGGCGCTGGATGCCACCATCGGTGGATATGCACATGAGAGTGGCCGGTCCGTGGTGATCGCGATCAATAAATGGGACCTGTTGACGGACAAACGTACCGATGGCAAACCAGTAGCAGATAAACGAATTTTTGAGGAGCAGGTGCGTCGCTCACTTAAGTATTTAGATTATGCGCCGGTGATATTTTTGTCTGCGGCGGAGAAGCGCAATGTTCAGTCTGTATTCACACAGGTGGTTCATGTGGCCGCCGAGCGCCGCAAGCGCGTAAGCACTGGGCAGATGAACCGTTTCTTAGAAAAAATAGATTTTCAGCGTGCTAGTGTGCCCATGGCAAAACGAGTTCGCATCTATTACATAACGCAGGCCGCAGTTGCGCCGCCTACATTTGTTTTGTTTACTGACCGTGATGTGAAATTACACTTTAGCTTTGAACGATTTCTAGAGAACCAAATACGCGCCTCATTTGGATTTGATGGCTCTCCAATATGGTTCAAAGTCAAGGCGCGCAATAAAAAGAAAGATAAATAGAACTACTTCGTTTCAGGCTCGATGTCGTAATCGTCCAGCCTAAAAACACCATCTGTCTCATGCCAAGTGATACGTTCAATGGCCTTCTGGTCGGTAGTGAAGGTGGTATCAAAATTAGCGTAAAGATAACTACCATCAGTACTTCGCCGCATACGTTTACTAATGACCCTACTGCTGCCTGGCGTTCCATAACGTGTTGATATATTTGCAAACATCGCAACGGCGCTGTCCTGTGTATATTTTTTCTTGAATTGCTGGTCAGACTCAGAATAAATGCGCTGCAAATCTTGTTCAGCCAGTACACCGTGGAACTGGGCCTCAAGTTTATCGGCCAGATTAGTTTCATACTGGCTGGAGTTGTAAAGGCCATATGCCACCATCAGGGCACTAAAAAGAACCAATATAAATATCAATAGACCAATATTTGAACGTCGATCCTCTGGACCATTATCGGTCTGATCTGCAATATAGGTTTCCTCGAACATTTGGTGCCCCCGTGGACTTAGATGCAATAAACAATACCCACGGATGTAATTCTAGGCATGTTCGGCAAGTATGGCTGCATGTAAAGTTTGCAGAGCATTCACTGCTGTGGTTCCCTTTTGCAGCGCGGCAATTCCCTCCGCAGCGGCCTTAGCGGCAGCCAGCGTGGTAATGGTGGGGATGCGTTGCAGCACAGCTGCGCGTCGGATGGCCTTCTCATCGAAGAATGGGTCCTGCCCGTGGGGGGTGTTGACGATGAGCTGGATGCGGTCGCCCTTGATGAGATCGACAACATTGGGGCGGCCTTCCTTCACTTTGTAGACACGCTCAACACGCAGTCCAGCATCGGCAAGGATGTCTGCTGTGCCGTGGGTCGCAACCAAGTTGAATCCCATCTCAACAAACTGCCGAGCCAGCGGGACAGCCTCTCCTTTATCGCGGTCATTGACGCTGATAAACAAGGTGCCGCGAAGAGGCAGTTTTTGGCCGGCGGCGAGTTGTGCCTTGGCAAAGGCCTCACCGAAGTTGTCGGCGACACCCATGACTTCGCCAGTCGATTTCATCTCCGGGCCAAGCACAGTGTCGACTCCGGGGAACTTGCCCCATGGGAATACCGGCGACTTCACATAGTAGTGTGAGCCGGTTTCAAGGTCAGTGCGGTATTTAATGTTCTCCGGCAGAAATTCGCTCAGCTTGCGGCCCGTCATCAAGCGTGCAGCAATCTTAGCAAGAGGAATACCCGTCGCCTTTGATACATAAGGCACCGTTCGCGAGGCGCGCGGATTGACCTCAATCACATAGACGTTGCCGCGCTGAATGGCGAACTGGATGTTAACGAGTCCCTTTACGTTCAGTGCGAGTGCCAGCTTGCGGGTGTAGTCACGAATGGTGGCAAGGGTTTCTTCGCTAAGATCAACCGACGGCAGTACGCACGATGAGTCACCCGAATGGATGCCAGCCTCTTCAATATGCTGCATGATGCCAGCGATGACAACATCTGTGCCATCGCACAAGGCATCGATATCAACTTCGGTTGCGTCTTCAAGGAAGTGATCAATCAGGACTGGGCGCTCTTGCGAATACTCCACAGCAACATGCATGTAGTGCTCTACTGCGGCTTTGTCATAGGCGACGACCATGGCGCGTCCGCCCAGCACATAGGATGGCCGCACCAGCACGGGGAACCCGATGCGCTCAGCGCCAGCGATAGCTTCTTCAACGCTGGTGGCCATTGCGCCTGGCGGCTGCGGAATCTTCAAATCTTCAATCAGCTTGCCGAAACGCTTGCGGTCCTCAGCCAGATCAATCGATTCCGGCGAGGTGCCGATGATGTTGACTCCGGCGGCCTTCAAAGGCAGCGCAAGATTTAGCGGGGTCTGTCCACCAAACTGCACAATCATTCCTGCCACGGCTCCGTTCGCGGTCTCATGCTCGTAGATGGAGAGCACATCCTCGTACGTGAGCGGTTCAAAGTAGAGCCGGTCGCTGGTGTCATAATCGGTCGAAACTGTTTCAGGATTGCAGTTAACCATAATGGTTTCATAGCCATCTTCCTTCAATGCGAAGGCGGCATGGCAGCAGCAGTAGTCGAACTCAATTCCCTGCCCGATGCGGTTCGGACCGCTGCCCAAAATGATGATTTTCTTACGCTCGCTGGGAGTGGCCTCATCTTCTTCGTCATAGCAGGAGTAGAAATATGGTGTAAAGCTCTCGAACTCCGCGGCGCAGGTATCGACCAATTTATAGACAGGTTCAACTCCGTGCTTCTTACGCAAGTGGGGGATTTGCGCTGCTGCGCCCTTGCCGTTCAAACTCCACCCTGAGGCCAGTAATTCATCGGAAATGCCCATGCGCTTGGCCGTGCGCAACTGGTCTGCGGTAACGCTTTCTATGGGCGTCGCGGCCATCTCTTTTTCCATGTCGCAGATTTGCTTCACTTGGTATAAAAACCACGGATCCATTGAAGTCATGCGCGCCACTTCGCGAACACTCATACCCTGATGAAATGCATAGCGAATATAGCTCAATCGTTCAGGATGCGGCGTGACCAAACGCTGGGTCAGGCGGCGCGGCTCCAGCACTTCGCTGCCGGTCTTCTTGCCAGTCTCCAGCGAGCGCAGCGCCTTCATCATGGATTCTTTGAAGGTGCGGCCAATGGCCATTACTTCGCCGACAGACTTCATTTGCGGGCCAAGGCCCTCATCTGTACCGGGAAACTTTTCAAACTGCCACTTAGGAATTTTAGTCACCACGTAGTCGATAGTCGGCTCAAAACATGCAGGCGTCTTACGCGTGATGTCATTTTGAATTTCATCCAGCGTATAGCCGACGGCCAGGCGCGCAGCAATTTTCGCAATGGGGAAGCCGGTCGCCTTTGATGCCAGTGCAGAAGATCGCGAAACACGAGGGTTCATTTCAATCACAGTCATGCGGCCTGTGCTGGGTTGCACGGCAAACTGTACATTGCTCCCGCCAGTCTCCACGCCAATTTCGCGGATGACGGCAAGAGCGGCGTTGCGCATCACCTGATATTCGCGGTCGGTCAGGGTCTGTATCGGCGCAACGGTAATGGAGTCGCCGGTATGGACGCCCATCGGATCAAAATTTTCAATCGAGCAGATGATGATGCAGTTGTCTTTTAGATCGCGGACAACCTCAAGCTCATACTCCTTCCAGCCCAGTACGCTCTCCTCAATCAGGCACTCATGCACCGGAGAAAGATCAATGCCTCGCGAGAGGATTTCCATCATTTCCTCACGGTTGTAAGCGATGCCGCCGCCGGAGCCGCCCAACGTAAAGGATGGCCGTATAACAACTGGAAAACCAATCTTGCTGGCGAACTCAAGACCGTCGCGCAGATTATTGACCAGCGCTGAACGCGGCATGTCCAGGCCGATCTTATTCATTGCGTCCTTGAATAGCAGGCGGTCTTCCGCCTTTTTGATGGCTTCGAGCTTAGCACCAATCAGCTCGACATTACAGCGTTCGAGTACGCCGGCGTCCGCCAGGTCAACGGCAAGGTTGAGGGCAGTTTGTCCGCCAACGGTGGGCAGCACCGCAAACACACCGGGCCTGCCTGAGTCGGCAAGCATCTCCGACTCAACGCGAATAATCTCCTCTAGATAGGTAGTGTTGAGCGGCTCGATGTAGGTGCGGTCAGCAAACTCCGGGTCCGTCATGATGGAGGCCGGGTTGGAATTCACCAGGACTACTTCATAGCCCTCGGACTTCAGCGCTTTGCAGGCCTGTGTGCCGGAGTAGTCAAACTCGGCAGACTGCCCGATAACGATGGGCCCGGAGCCGATCACTAGAATCTTCGCGATGTCATTTCTGCGCGGCATGTTATTTCTTCCACTCTTCCATCATGGTGCGGAACTGATGGAATAGGTAATGCGAATCATGTGGACCGGGGCTGGCTTCTGGATGGTACTGCACGCTGAACATCGGGTCGCTTTTGTGCCGCAGCCCCGCGAGCGTCTGGTCATTCAGGTTGATGTGCGTCAGCTCCACATGCTTTGAGTCAAGCGAATCCGGGTCGACGGCAAAGTTATGGTTCTGCGCCGTGATCTCCACCCTGCCAGTTTGCAGGTTCTTGATGGGGTGATTGCCGCCGTGGTGACCAAACTTCATCTTGTACGTCTTTCCGCCCAGCGCCAGTCCAAACAACTGGTGTCCCAGACATATCCCAAAAATCGGCTTCTTACCCTGTAGCTTGCAGATGTTTTCGGTTGCGTACACCAGCGGTTCCGGGTCGCCGGGGCCATTCGAGAAGAAGACGCCATCCGGCTCTAGCGCCAGAACATCTTCCGCAGGGGTCTTGGCGGGCACAACGGTGATGCGGCAGCCGGTGCGCGCCAGCATCCGCAGGATATTTTGCTTGATTCCAAAGTCATATGCCACCACATGCAGCAGGTCATCCTGATTCGTGGCCGTGGGCAGCAGTGTATCGCCACTCTGGTTGCGCAGGTCGCCGGAGTCCCACCCATACCGCACTTTAGTACTCACCATGCTGGCCAGATCAGTACCGTACATGGTCTTGATGGCGCGGGCTTTGTCCAACAGCGTGTCCACATCCGTTTCAATGGAGCTGATGACACCGCGCATCACGCCATGGGTGCGCAGGTGCCGCACCAGCGCGCGGGTGTCCACCTCGGTGATCACCGGCACGTTGTAGCGCTCAAGATATTCGTCGGCCACCTGGGTGGAACGCCAGTTACTGCTGATGGGCGAAAATTCCCGCGTCACCAAGCCTTCAATATAAGGGTGGGTCGCCTCCGCGTCGCTTGGCGTGGTGCCGTAGTTGCCAATCTGTGGATTGGTTAGGACGACAATCTGCCCAGCATAGGAGGGGTCGGTGAAGATTTCCTGATAGCCAGTGAGCGAAGTATTGAAAACAACTTCACCGTAACATTCGGCTTTGGCGCCGTAGCCTTTGCCGCGAAAGATGCGCCCGTCTTCGAGCGCGAGTATGGCCTGCATTGCCGCTCCGGGGAGTGGATTTGATTGATTCTAGCAGTTATTGGGGGCAATTGCTGGTGGGAAACTCGGTGCGGATTCTATTCGTATGGCTCGCAATGTAAAGTCCTTCACTGGCGATGGGTCTTCGGTGGTTGGCAGGCTGCCCGAATTTCAATAAATTCACTCATCTTGCCGAAAGTATATCGCTATTTTTTGGTCTATCTGAATTAATGTTCCTTACCGCACACTACCCATTCTATCAGCGGGCCAATAGACGAAAGCCGCTTTGCCGTAGATAAGAGCTCGCGGCACGGGGCCAAATTCGCGGCTGTCGCTCGAGACCAGCCGATGGTCGCCCATCACAAAGTATTCATCTGGCGGCACCACCATCGGCATCATGGAGCGCTCATCACGATAGCGTTTGGGGACATAAGGCTCCTGTACAAGAAGATCGTTGATGTAGACGCGACCGTGGTCTATGCGCAAGTGGTCGCCGGGGAGTGCGATCACACGCTTGATATAACTCTTGCTATGGTCGCGCGGATAGAGAAAAACTACCACGTCCCCGCGCTCGATATGCCCCGTCTCCAGCGACCCAATGCCGTAGGCCACTTTGTTGATGAAGAGCCTTTCCTGGTCCTGCAACTCCGGCAACATGCTGGTGCCTTCCACCCGCACAGGCTGGTAGAGAAAAGTAATGATAAACATTGAGACAGCCATGCTGATGATGACATCGCGCAGCCAGCGGGCAAAAGTACTATGCGACGCAGGCCGGGGATGACGTGTCGGCATCACAGGCGGGTCATTCTGCATTTTCGAGAGCGGAAATGGGGAATACTGCTGCATCGGGCTAAGTGTATCGGATTGCTCAATTCTTCGCGCGGGCAATAGCTGTCCACATCTGGTGCACATCCTTGCATAATCATTTTGCTGCGGTTGTGATCTATATCTGCACCCCCACTGCAAAATTCATCGCGCAATTTGGTTGACGCTGAGCTAGAATTGCACACGTAATGGAGTCCGTGCGCAATGGCCACTTTAACAACTGATCCTTCCGAGACCCCAGCGTCACATAAGAACGGCGCGCGGTCCCTTCTACCAGAAATGGACTCGATGGTCACCGAGAAGCTGAATGAAGCTTCCGTCGGCTTTGACACCAAGTCTGCCCTTGAAATCGCACGCATCATCAATCATGAAGATGCCAAAGTCGCTAATGCCGTAAAGAAGGCGCTGCCGGAGATTGCCCTGGTAATTGACCAGGTTGCGCGTTGCCTGCGCGATGGCGGTCGCCTGATTTATGTAGGTGCTGGCTCCAGTGGACGCATCGCCTCGCTCGATGCATCAGAGTGTCCGCCGACATATTCCACTCCGCCGCATTCTGTGCAGTACTTGATGGCTGGCGGCCCCAAGGCACTCGCCTCTGCCGCAGAGGCCAATGAGGATTCGCCCGAACTGGGCCAACGCGATATTGCCCGCCGTCGCCCGACCCGCAATGACATTGTTATCGGTCTTTCAGCCAGTGGACGCACACCGTATGTTGTCTCCGCTGTACAGTATGCACGTGCGCGGGGGGCACACACTGCCGCTGTCACCTGTAACTACAACAGTGCGCTCTCCAAAGTTTCAGACACCACCATTGTCGCCGAGGTCGGCCCCGAGGTTGTGTCCGGTTCCACCCGCATGAAGGCTGGCACGGCGCAAAAAATGATTTTGAATATGATTACCACCGGTGCCATGACCCGACTCGGCTATGTTTACGAGAACCTAATGGTGAACGTGAATATGAAAAATGAGAAGCTGGTTGAGCGCGGCATCCGTATTTTGATGCAGGCCACTGGCGTAGACCGTGCTACCGCCATCGACACAATTAAATCTGCGGGCAAAAGTATTCCTATCTCCGTGGTAATGCTGAAGGCCAAGGTGGATAAGATGGAAGCCGTCCGCCGCCTGGCCAATGCCAGCGGCAATGTTCGCCTTGCGATTGAAGACACGCGGCTGGAACTCTAAACAACTAATTTTATTTTTTAATCGGCGTAGTTCCGGCTACGCCGTAAATTTTTAATTCTTTACCGTCATTGGTTCACTTGACGGAGTAAAAGGCGGCTCCATTAAGTCGCCCAGCAGTTCATACCTCCCACCCATAAAGTACAGCGCATAGGACTGCAAAAATAAATACAGGTACCCAAAGATAGATGCACACAGCACAAACAGCCAAGCGATTAGAACCACTCCGCCAACCACCGCCGCTGCAACCAGCAACACCGTAGCTCCGGCTCCGTGACCATGCAGCAGCAAATATAGCGGCACTCCAACAATGGCATAGGGCCCCGCGGTAATCAGAAGAGCAACCAGTAAGGCCATATCTGCGGCTAGCCCGAGCGCAATACAGAGTGCAAACTTCAGCAACATGTACAGAGAGACTTCACCCGGTGACTCCTTCACAAAATGCTTCAGCTTACTCAGCGCCGCACCGATGCTTGAGTCCTCCAACGCAATATACGGCAAGGTAAAGTCATGCAGCAGACTGATGATGATGCTCAAAATTACCATGAAAACGAACAGGCCAAGAACCAGCGCAACGAAGGAAAGAACCAGTCCCGCTCCCACTTCGCCTACTACGTTATCAGTATCATTCGCGTGTGAGAGGTGCATAATACCGGCAATAAGGAATGGCAGCGTCGATACTAGGATGATGCCGATTACCATAACGCATGCGAGTCCCAGCAGCAGCTTTAGGCCAATCCAGCGCCAAGTTTTTGA
>Ga0116230_10004533_pt1 | contig 13615 bp, 9 predicted proteins | sample S1TSphfallax_3_FD_88678 | JGI IMG/M metagenome (GOLD analysis project Ga0116230, IMG submission 88678) | Host-associated microbial communities from peat moss isolated from Minnesota, USA - S1T2_Fd - Sphagnum fallax MG | ecosystem: Host-associated > Plants > Peat moss > Unclassified | place: USA...
AAACCCTAAACCCATTCTGCAACCTTAGCTCCACAGTTTGCAAAGAGACTGACATCATGGAAACACCAAAATGTACTCAAATGACGAGGCTACAACAACAAGACGCAGGCAGAGTATCCAATGCAAAATCTTAGACATGATAGTAGACTAGGAAATAGCATGGAAGGAATTTTGCAAGAAGCTTGGGAATTTGCTTCAGAGACTTTTGCATCAGCAACATGAAAAAAGCCTGCCTGTTAGAAGATCAACAAAAAACCTCTTCAACGCTTGCCACCAGCTCCTGTCTTAGCGGGCTTAGCCTGGAGAGCACGAGTCGCAGCAGCTGCCTTGCCGGGCTTGGGTTTAGAAGCGACCTCGACTTTCTTCGCCTTCTTCTCATCCTTGGTCTTCTTAATCCTCTCCTTGATCTCACGTAAAGCTGCTTCCCTGGCCGCCGCTCGTACCTCCGTCTTCTCGGTCCGCTTCTTCTGAATCACCTCTAGAGAAGCTCCTACAATGGAACGAGAGTAAGGCTTGTTACTCGTCCTTCGTTTCTTCTTGATGGCTTCCGCATGGACATCCTTCTTGTGCTGCTTCCGGAACAAAGCAGTCCATGTGAGCTTCGAGGGCTTCAGTCTATTGTGGAAATACCTCTTACACTTGCTATTCAAAAACAAAAACACCTGAGAATCGCTCCTGATGAACCGTATTCCTCTACCGGGATAAATCTTGGAGCCGCTGAACCGGCACACCTCAGTCTTGAGCACCATTTCGACTCCGCAACGGAAACGAACAGAGCCCTCGCAACTCCACTCTAAGCCGCGAACAACAAAGAAACCAAAAACCCTAATCCCGCTCTCGACCCGTTCTCAAACCCTAATGCATTATGCATCCAAATGCATTCATCCTTTCATCGTCGGTCCTCCCTTCGGTGTTCATCCATGAGCTACCCCCTCCCAAACTCGACTAGTGTAGATAGCCAGTCATTGAGAAAACACCCGGTTATCAATAAGGTTACTAATGAGCTACCTAGTGGTTATTGAATTTTCATGAACTGACCTGGAGATTGGGATTTCATCTAGGTATTTTCATCTTGTCATCGCCAGTCCTCTTTTGTTCATCGATGAGCTACCCCGTCTCCTAGCCACTGTTGGCCAGCGATTAAGAAAACCCCGGTTATCAATAAGGTTACTAATAATTTATATAACGATTGCTGAATTTTCAAAACCTTCTTCGACTATTTGAATTTCATCTTAGGTAGGTTATCACTCCTCAAACCTGAAACATGTTTATGACAAACCAATAAAGTTATCCGTAAAGTCACCATATTTTTCACCCCCTATGCCCTCTTTCAGTGGTATCTGCAAAGTCATGAAATTTTATTAAATCTCAGTATAAAATGATGAAACTCAGCATTTAATGCACAAGGTTCGAGAGTAATTATAGTTGTTGTGCAGGTAAGAGCAGTGAAAATATATGTAGCAGCACTTAAGGCGCTCACGAAAAAGGAAAGATGGGATGAAACTCAGTTTACCACCAAAATTGGTGGAAAATCTAGTTTGGCTCCGAGTTATTTCGTTCTGTAAAATTTCAATCCCAGTTACGTCTTTGATGCCCTATTATGCCGAAACTGGCCGTTCTCGTCCCCTTAATCGCCTGACTTTACTGATAACTTTAATTGGCCACAAAACAGAAGAAAGCAAAGACCTAAAATACCTGTAAACGTACCCTAATTGTTGATTTTCTAACAGCCGGGCTTGCTCAAATTGGATTTGGAACTGGATCTGAAATCTAAAACTTGGATCATATTATTGTTGTCCCTCTTGAGGTAAGTTGAGGTACTCTAGCTATACATGCCCTAATTGCAACAATTCAACTTTTACCAAACCTAATTATGATGGTATTGGGTGCATGTTATGTTGCATCACCAATTAAACCAAAAGATGAAAGAAGTTGTGTCACCAAGTTTTGGTTTAATCTCAAGATAGAGTTGTGCACTTATTTCATTGTTGTAATTCAATGCATTGGCATCTTGCCAAAAAATTTCAAAATCTGAAAATGGAACATTGTAAGTAGTGTTGTTCATGTATATTGTTCCGTGTAAGTGTGTAGAAGGGCCCACCTACATCCATACAAGTGTATGATGTAAGATGTGTGAGTGTAAAATTGTGTAAAGTAATATCATGTCATGTAAGACTATTGAAATGTAAATGTAAAACAAATACATGACCAATTAAATTAGTGTAAAAAATGTAACTTTGGGCAAGGAGGGGGGAGGGAAGGAGGGGGGAGGGTGGGCGGGGTGGAAGGGATGGAAAAAGGTTTCCAAAGTTTAAAATAGTTTTGGTGATGGGCAAACCAAAGTGGCCCGTTACAAAAATAAAAATGAAAATTGAGCTTTGGGATGCCAAAACTAATTAATATGAATCACAATAGGTACTTAAGCTCTTGTAAAAGTTTAAATAATAAATGATGTTGAACTAAGTTAGGATTATAAATTCTACTTGGGCAATGAGGTGAAGCAACATGCACCCAAAATATTCACCCATAGCATCACAATTTACTTCATATCCTTTCCTCAATAAGTTTGTTCATGTATCATATTGGTAATAAAAGTTTTTATTTGGGCAATATAAAATATATACATTTTTGTGAAGGGCCAATCAAAGTAAGCCATTTATATATATATATATATATATATAGCTTTGGGATGCTTTTACAACTAATTAATATGGATTGTAAATAGGTGCAATCACTAAGGATATATAATATATACACTAACATGGTTTAATAAGTCCAATGTATCCTTATTTGCAAGTACACACACAACATTGGTATTCTCTATGTACTATTAATTTTATCACATATATGCTTAGTCAAATGTTCCAAATGTTGTTTTCACAACTTTCATGTATTCACATGTATCCTTAAGTTCACCCCATATGATTTGTTAGATGTTCCTTATGTTGTTCTCACAATTCTCATGTATCCCTCAATCATATTTGATGTGTTTTGTCAAATGTCATTACAACATATCCATGTCCTTTTCCTTGCCTTTTCTACTAAAATTTTATCAAAACAAATATTAGATAGATTTGAGCTTAGTAAAAAAAAAGGTTAATTATGACATAAATTTGCTAGCAATCGTCATGTAACTAATCATAAGTGAAATTTGTTATGTTTATTTTGATTGAAATGTGTCATGTCCATTTTGACTTACACATTAAGTAGAATTAGGTTGTGGTTTCATATTATTTCAAATTTATTCTAAAGAATTATTCCATAAAATATTTTTTATTTATCCAAAATTTTCAATAAGTCATTGTTGTTTGTGGATTTTTATTTTGTAAATTGTGAAAATTCTTTGTTGCTCCAAACTAGGATGTGCCAAGCATTTTGTTTTCCCAAGCCATATTATTGACAAATAGTTGGACCCATGAGTCATCAACACAATTTATTACATGTTTAAATTATTATTATTATTCTATGTAAAAATGACTAACTTTAATCATACTAATAACATGATTAATTTTCGTCACAATTATAATGTGTCAGGAATGAAATTTAAACCTTCACCTGTACAACTATGAAGCAAGTTCTTAACCATCTAACGACAACTTCACATGATCACAAATGTTGTAATTGCATAAATATAAACACATTTATGCTTATAATTTCAAGCATTAAGAATTTATTATATAAAGTTATTTTAAGTTCATAATGAAGTTAATTTCATATGTAAGCATGTAATAGGTGGTGGTGGTTAATAAATGAGTAGGTAGGTAATACCTACCTACATCCTTTTATATTTATTTAGGTAGGTAGATATTACTTACATTTTGAGCTGCTTACCTACTTACATATTTACCTAGTTGCCTATATTCTTATTTATGACCTACCTACTTACCTATCTACCTATTTTCATTACATATTTATTTATTTATTTTCATAATTACATTGGATTTTGTAATACATGAAATAATGTAATATTGAGACATTATCATAATTTTCATGTTCATTTCAAAAAATCAAATATGATGTTTTGAATATGACTTTGGGTTATAAATTCAGTTAAAATAATATAATTTACATCCAACTTTTGAATTCTTAATTTTATCAATCGATTTAATTCTCTAATGTGTTAATTTACAAACTTCAAACTTTAAGTTAAAATCTATATAATTTTTATACGGGCCACAAATTCAAATACAATATACTAATACTTAAAATCAAATAATGGAATAAATTTACATGTGAATTTTTTAAATCAATTTCATTTATATTAAAATTCATAATTACATTTCATTTAATCATTTAAAAATTTTAAACAGTAAGACATGACACTGATTTAAAAGATAAATCATGTCTCCAATTACAGTATTGTAATTATGTAAATTTATAATAATTTCACTTCACATGTGAAGTACATAAATGCTGCATTTATCACTAATGTTTAGCACAAAATAATTTTCAAAAGGTCTTGTCAGGAAGAAGAGAAAATTTTATTGATATTTGTTGAAATTGTCTACGATGGAACACCCAACTTTCAAAAAGTTGTTTATTGTCCCAACCATTGGGTTATTAATACAGATACACAACTCAAGGTGTATTTGCATATTTATCCTTCAATTATTGAAATTTTGGAGAATGAATTTGAAATTTTGAAAATATCTTTTCCAAAATAAATAAATATTTGGCAAATAAGTGTTGATTATTAGTTGTAGAGTTGTAGGTATAGTATGAGTTGATTATAGAATTTCATAAATTTTAAATTCATAATTACTTTTAATTAAAAATTTAGGACATTATATACATTATATCACATTAGATAATAAAAAATAACACATTTCAATCACAATGCCAATATAAAACAATAAAAGTAATATGTTTTAATCACACAATCATACATGGTGACATGTCATTGTTTTTGTCGTACTCTAATTACTGAATTCAATCTTAACACTAACATTACAATTCCATGTCGGTCCCCTTGGTTCACTTGTCCACAATGTTCCTTTGATTAAAACAAAAAAATTGCTTAGTGAAATTAAAAGTTACTAGACATTGAGTTAATTAGCACAAAGAAAATGAATCACATTTGTCAAATAACAATGACTTTATACCATACCCACAACAAATAATAGACAAATCTTTGCCAAAATAATTAATTTTTTGAAAAAAAGTCTAGCAACCCCAATTCAAATATTTCAAAATATACACAATAATTAATAAGTACATTAAGTCTCCTGTTTGTTAATGATGTTATTGAGATTTTTCAATTGTTTGGATGTCCCCTATATGGGGAAGGTCTTGAGTTCAATTCACTAATATTTCATTATGTTGCTCCCATATAAGTTTTCATGTGTCCCCCACTCGTAATCCTTAATTTTTATGTCATATGTTTTGTCCAATGTTCATTATGTTGTTCCCACAATTCTCACATGTCCCCCATGTTATCTACAAAACACCCCATTTATAATCCCTTGCCCAAGGTCCTACTCTTTTAGCCTACATAGCCTATGGGCAAAATGGAATGGTTGTAAAAATTTCACAAGAAAAAAAATGACATTTCATCTAAATTTGGCAATCACTCACATGTAAATTTGTCATTAATACACAATATTTGACAACATTAGTTTATGTGAAAATTTTAAACCAAATTTATTCCAATCCAATTTGGTGGTTGTTTTAATTGTTTTACACAATTCCATAGAGCTTGCAAACACATTCTATATGTGTGTGTGTGCGCACGCGCATGTAATGGTTTACAATTACACTTAAAAGAATAATCTTAGACAAATCAAATGGATTTATATGGTTATCCAATTATAGTTCCATGACCATGTGATTAAATTGTATGTGGACCACTTACACAAATTTGGTTGGAATTTTAAGCACTTCTACTCACACAAATTGAAAGCAAATTTTCATGTTTGCGTTACACAAACATGTCATATATGTATTCCTATAAGCCCAATGCACACTCAACATTGGTGTATACATGGCTTTCACATTTGTTGGCCTTGCCTACCAAGGCAAGGATATTGTGTTTAGATTCATTATAGAGTATAGTGGCTTAAGGGATTTTGGCCCCTAGGTAGTAATAGGTCTATTTTTATATGATGATTTTTGAAAGATGATATTTTGGCTTGTGTTGAAACTTGAGATTTAGCTGTATAGTTATAATATCTTGAAGGATTTTCAGTTTCTTTTGGAGGATTTTTTGAAGACTATATTTTTGCATGGTGAAATATTTGAGTTTCCATAATTCTTCTTTTTCCTCAAGATACTTAAAAATGTAACTGGCAAGGATCAATTGAGAATCATGGATGAAAAGAGTGGCATCTCGACTCTTATTAACCGGCGGTTATGTCAAGTCATCAGTTCTGGATATTTGTTTGGAAGAAAAAAAAATCGGATTTCAAGGAACCGCTGGTTCAGGGTATTTTTAAAACATCAAAGAATTACAGAGCTTCATGTAGGAACCGGAGGGTTTATGGGCAGTTATTTCACTTTTGAAAAAGAGATTCAAGACCTGCAGCTACTATATGACAGGACTGGTTAATTTGATTTTTGATAACCACGGTTATGTTTCAGAACCGGGAAATTTTTGGGGGGGTTCTGAGAACAGCGGTTACTGGCCCTAATAACGGGCCTGACACCCGGCCACAGGGGTTCGCTGCGGTTTCTAATAACCGCCCCCATGCTGGTCCAAAGTCCAAACCCTAACTCCCGTTTCTCTTCAAAGTGAAACCTCAGAGGAGGAAAGCGCAAGGAGATTAGGGTTTAGGGTTTAAGAAGCGCAATCTTCTTTCAATCCTCGATCTTCTTCATCAAAATGTCAGACCCAGAGCTCGCGAATTCGGGGGCATTTTGTCTTCTGGACGATGAGAGGAGGAGCAGGAGGAGGCCTGGGAATGCTGAAGAGGTCGTGATGGACGTGGGGGAGAAGCTACCAACCCTGCCGTTGCTTGTTGCAGTCGGAGTGGGCTATTTGGGAATGGGCTATGTGGTTGGCAAAAGAAGCATCGATGGTGATGATGATGTCGTAGTCTCGCCGGATATTACTTCTGCTCTTGCGAAACCCAAGTACCATGGCAAGGAGCGGAGCAACACCCATGATGTAGAAGAACTCGCAGAAGAATTCAACGACTTCAAGATGGTTTAAAGTCCCCCGCCCCCAATCCCCCTTTCCTCCCAGTTTTGAGAATTCCGTGATTAGGGTTATTTTAGGGTTTGAGGCGCAAGCCCTTTTGTAGCATTTTGCATCTCTTTTCTTCCAGTTTCTTTTTTCTTTCGGAGCTTTCATTTTTCCTGAAGCTTTTGTGGTTCTGAATTTCATGCGAATTGGACATTGTGGATGTGTATGGCATGGGGTTTTGGTTTTGTTTTTTCTTTGGTGACAGACACTGATCAAATTTGTAGGTGTGATGATCCACAGGTGTTGGCTGTTAGAAATGATTTGAAAATGGGTAAGGGCAAAGTGGCTGCACAATGCAGGTCCTGAAACACTAAATCCCTAAACCCTAATACTCTGCCTCTTTCTCCAACAGATTGTTCAGTATCATTCCCTTTTGATTTCCCTCACTTTTGTTGGTCAAATTCTCTGTTTTGGTTTTCTGGATGCAGAAAAGAAGAGATTAATAATAAGCTTTATCTGCACAGAAATTATGCTTAAGATTAGGTCAGATCTGTGCTGTTGACTGATTCCTCTAGCAAGTGTGAAATGGGACTGGAATTTTATTTTATTTTTGAAATTCTTTGAGACCATGATACGTACAGCAGTAGAAATCTGAAATTTAACTCAAGCATGCACAAATGCATGATGAAGAGTGTGGACTTTTTATAAGCTTGAATTCTTTACAGTAAACCTGATACAATGGCATTAGAATTGAAAGTAGTTTGGACGATAAGATATCATCCTTGACATCTGCTGTTGTATTCTGGTTGGATCCTTGCTAGAAAGGGATGCTAACTCTATGATGTCATTCTGTCATGGCTTTTTTTTCCCTTTTTTTCTGATTTTGTTGCATCTTTCATTCCCTCCTTGTTGTACTGCAGTCATGCAACACTTGGATTGTACAAGAAGGTATTTCACTGTGCTCCCAAAGCTCTCCAAAGGTGAGACCAAGAGTGTCTCTCTTACTCTCTCTCTCTCTCTCCTTTCTGCTGTGTCTTTTTGCCAAATCTGTTGTCACAAGGATGACAAGCAAGCATAACTTTATAGAGAAATCTTTTTCTCTCTGTTTCCTTTTCTTCTTCCCCACAATTTTTTCTTCTTTTTTAAAAATTACAAAATGGTTTTTGCCCTGGATTCTGGTGGGAAGAAAAGATGGGAGATGTGCTCACAAGTCAAGGTGGTCACAAAAGTCAACAGTGAGCAAGAGATGCTTTTCCTACAGGTTTTCATACATTGCCTTACTTTGTGATCCCGACGATGTGCATCCGTTAGAAATTAAACCCAAGAGTGCATAATTGTCCAACAGCACTTGTCCTTTCATTGAATCCTAAATCCTCTGGTCAAGTGTCAAGATCTTATGCATTCTTGTTACAATTTTGAATTGTTGAGGTTTCATGTTTCGGAGTTTATGGGTGCAGACCACATGCCTAAGGTCATGAGCTTGGGCTAAATAGTTGAAGGCAAGAGATCAGGAAACGTTGTATCCTGCAGTCTACAAAGGTTTAAACTGGTATTTTGGATATGCATGATGGTGGAAAGCAGAGCAGAGCGAAGTCAATGAAGTTGCCATGCCACATTACCATTGATGCTGGACGCACGCAAATTGCTCCAAGTCCGTAAAATTTTCCCTCTTGCTGTGTTTTGATGGTATCTTCTTCATGAACCTGATGCATAGAACAGTGCTAACCCTATTCCACAAAACATGCTTGGCATATGCCAATTCTGATAGAATGTTATGTTTGTTGTGGGCTTGTTCTGCAGATTCAAGGACTGTATTGGCCATCCTTGGTAATTATACTCCCGACTCTTCCTTTTCTTGTACGTACTGCGGTGGGTGCATTATTGTCTCTTCAGCTGTGCTCCCTCCGACTTGTTTAGATTCAGGTTCTCTTTCTAGATTTTTCTTCTCAGAGGTGTGAATGTGAATGGATGAAGCAAGATTTTGAGTTGAATTCAAGCATGTGAATGGATTTTGCTGCAGGACCCACTCATTTAGTGGATGAAGTTACAGGAAGTTTGAAGCTTTTGTGATGCAACAAATTTTGCACAAACAAGAGAGCAACTGTTTGTCATTGTGAAAGTTTTGTGAGCCTCAAATCTCACCCAAAAAGGGATTTGGGTGTCTGCATTTGTGCACATGGCAGCCAGCTCAACTTAAAGTTCCCATCCATGTTAAGAGAGATAGGGCTCTAAAGTCTACAAAGCTCAATAGAAAAAGACTACTAGAGAAAAGAGCTCTTATGTTCTATGGAATGGTCAAACCTGTGCATTACATTGGGTAAGGCTGGGGAGGGGGGAACCATTCCATTACATTACGCTCTGGGGTGGCAGATTCAATAATTTTTTAATTGTTGAATCAATGCATGTTGACAGTGATTTTGTTCATGATTATGAGTTTATGATCAACACTGGAAGATTTTGTCATATAATGTGGTCAAGAAAATGACATAATCTGCAACCCTAGACCTTTCTGTTATAGTTCTGCATCGCAATTGTTTCTGGTGACCTAGATGTAATTGCAGAAGTCTGGTAACAGAAAACTCTGAACACAGCTAATCAAACTGCGCACTCTTCACAGCTTGATCCAGTTCATGCTACCAGAAACGTGTGACTTACTGCAACGTCAAGTCAAAGACGAATTGTGACAGAAAAAAATATTTAAAAGTCCTCTTCTTCCCCTCTATGCACTGTCTGCATCCTGTGAATGAGAACCAGACTGCTAGCTAGCTATATGGCCACATGCACTGACAATTTTGAGAATGTTGGTCTGGTATTGAACTTTTGAACATACCAGCCCCTTTACTAGTCCTGGTACAAGACCTTTTTTTCCCTGGTTTTTTCAAACCAGGCCAGTACTTATATTGGGTACTTTTAAAGAACTTTCATATCAGTCTGGTCCCAGTATTGGGTCCACTAATGATTTTCATTTGACTGGTATGAAGCAGATACAATGCCTGGCATTGAGACTGGTATGAAAACTGGTACAAGGATGGTATTATCTCAACTCATAACAGACTGGTATTGCTACCTCTCTTGACGCCTGGGGGTAGGCTAGAGCATCCCCACTGTTCTGTAAAATCCTCTGGATTGCATCAATTGTATGAAGTAGATCAGTGAGATTTAAAGAAATTCACCAGGAAGAGCTTTGTTTCTTTGAACCCGCTCACATTATTCAAGGCACTGGATTAAGAAAATTCATAAATAAGAGCTTGCTTCTTTGAACCCACTCTCCTTATTCAAGGCAACTTTGAGACCTTGGAAAAGAGTAGAAAATTTAGGAAATCAATGTTTTTGACTGTTTTTGATTGACCAAACATTCTGATTGACCTATGTGATGAGGCTTCAGCAGTCAATCACTTAAAACTGTGCTCTTGTTCAAGGTTATATGTGGGCCGAGGCGAGTTCTTTCAACTTCTAACCCTTACAAATTTGGATGAGATAAATATTATTCAGGTTCAAATTGCATTTGTCAATGGTGATGCTCTTATATACCAGAGTAACATTACTACATTTTATGCTCCTAAATTTATTACCTGCACAAAGTAGATTATGTTGAATTTTGTTTTGGTTTTACAAGAGATTTTTTTTGCAATATGGTGGCAAAATTCGAAATTTTGAAGGGCACCTTACATCTACAAACATAACATCCCTCCTAGAAAAGAGCAGAGATATTATGTCTACTCCTTGAGAGTCCTAGAGATCTTACTCATAAGTAAAGCATAAACTCCATGGAACTCTTAAGGAGTAGACCTAAGAAACCTTCTCCAATATATGCTTTGTGATGTGTTCAGGTTTGCGACAATCTTGGCCTCATGATTTATGATAAGGAAAAGTTGATGGTTGAGGGGCCATCCCAATACAAGGGCCGGGCCAGACTTGGCTATCACCTCGTCCTAGGGCCCTTATTTTGGGAATGCCCACCACCCACCCACCGAGCCACCCAGCCTGGGTGGAAAAGCTGCTGAGCAGAGAGTAATTAGCGGTAGAGTGAATTAGGAAGCATAGTTGTTGTGGCAGTTAATATCACATTTGAAGCAGGGTTGCCAGAGGAGCTGTCCCTGCTTAGAGTATCTCCTCCAACGCTCTGTATCCGCCCTGCAAAAAGATTTCTCCCATCCAAGTTTTAATTACTAACTTGTTTCCAACCCCACCCAGACAGAGAACTGAAATTGAGACTGCAAGTAGATGGGAGACTACTCATAGCAACCCACTTGGACCAATCAAACTCTTTACACAATCATAAATAGGGAGAAGTCAACAACTACGATTTGACTCTTCTAGGGCTCCTCCAGGGCTCTCAACAGCGTGTAGAACATACTTTTGGGGTCCCAGGAGTCTTGTCTTCCAGTGGATTCATTGGATTTGACCCATCAACCTCATGGAAGATTTCTAGTGCAGGGTCACATACTGAACGTTGGTGGAGATGCTCTAAGAGCATGTAACTGAAGAATAATGAGGAGGCAAAACTCCAAATACTTTGAGAACCACACCCACAAAAAAACAAGAAAACTCAATTGGGTATTTGATTAAGTAAACATTACCCTATTATAAGAATATTATGAACAACAGTTGTTGTTTGTATGAGATTATTAATACCGAGAGATATGGAAGGAAAAGAAGTGTCGGGCGTGCCTCCCACTTAAGTAAGCTAGCTTGCTTTTGGTGCAAGGCTCTTTGACCTTCGGTAAGTAGACAAGCCTGGTGAACAAACCCAACACTTAAAACGTTATTGGAAGAGAAGAGCTTGCTATAAAAGTTGACAATTAAAAGTTGCAAGTAGTTGCAAAAGACAAAAGTACGTGTCATTCCTAAAATCTGAGAGAAGTTTAGAATTTATGTTCTTTGTTCTTTCCTCTCTAGTAGTGGATGAATTTACCGAATGGGACCAAATCACAGGCTGCATGATGAGATCAAAGCTCCACAACTTTTTTCCCACAAACTTTTTATCTTGGGGAACACACACACACACACACATTTATTTAATCCATGATAGCATTTTTTTTGCTTCATCTTGTTCGGCTTTGTTTTTCTCAAATTTGTGAAGTTCGTGGATTGGTGATCATTGACAGGAGGATTTAGCCAGATTTGGCTACAGGTCAGAGAAGAAAGTAGAATTTTTTCAGGATTCTTCTTATATAGTGGCAACATGTTGGAACCTCTTGTTTAAATATGGCAATTTCAAAACAAAAAACCTCACAGAGTGACAAATTGGGCCCATTTTTTCAAAAAAAGAAATCCTTTGTATCATTTGCATCTCCCCTTTGTACTTTTGGATGCAAAAATCACTGCTTGGGCTACATTGAAATTTGGGGAATAAAACATCGTCATCAATCTCCAATGAGAAACCACCAATGAATGAATGAATTATGTATTACTTATTAGGTTGTAAAATGTAGACTAGAATGTGTGGACTATTATGGATAAGAAGTTTTTTTCCTTTTGCAATCTTATTATTGATAACATCTTGTGATTTTGGAATGAATGAATGAATGAATGCAGGAAAGAATGAATTGAAGGATTGAATAAACCAAAAGAAGGAAATTGTGGAATGAATGAATCAATCAATCAATCAACCAAAAGAACAAAATTGTGGTATGAATGGATGGATGGATGAAAGATTGAGAAACAAGGAAGGAATGAATGGATGAATGGAACAAAAGAATGATATTGTGGGAATCTTGGAAAATTCCATTAATTGTGTTACAAGAGATTTAGGTCCATTTTGTTTGAGACCATGATTTTGGCCACATTTTTTTAAGGTAAGTACCCAATGGATGAAAAGCAAAGGCATGAATAAAATGAGCATGAAAGAGAAGAGAAGAGAAGAGATGGTTGGACCCCACCCCATGGGAACAACTGCAAATCTAGTCCTCTGGTCTTAGATCTCTCTTTCCCAACTTTACCACATTCATGTCCTCCTGTTTTTGTGTCTGGGGGAGAGAAAGAGAGTGAGAGAAAATGTGTGTATTTGTTTGTGTATTTTCTTTTGTCATTTTTGTTTAAGAGAGTAGGTGGTTGTAGTAGTAGTATAGAGAATAATGTGTGTACCTATTTTGTATGTGTATTTTTGAACTTTGTTATTTGTGTTTGAGAGTATAGTAGTTGTAGAAGTTGTTGTTGTTGTTGGTTTTTGGTTTTTTGTTTGTGTGAGCCCTACGAACATTTGAGAAGCTTCAAGTTTTTTCTTGAACTGCTGCAAAATTGTGTAGGCACAAAAGAGCTTGAACACTAGTGCTGTCGAAACCTTGGTAGTTGAGTTTCTATTGAAAAGAAGGAGCTCTGCTCGGGTGGTGGGCAGCAGCAGTTGTTGGTGGTGGTGGTGTTGTTTTTTTGGGTTATTGGTGGAGAGGAGGAGTTGGGACTTGTGGGGTGTTTTTTGTTTTTTTTTTTTTTTTTGGGTTTGTTGGGGGGGTGAAGATACAGAAGAAGGAATGAAAGAAGAGGAAGGGGATGTAG
>Ga0116230_10004534_pt1 | contig 13613 bp, 10 predicted proteins | sample S1TSphfallax_3_FD_88678 | JGI IMG/M metagenome (GOLD analysis project Ga0116230, IMG submission 88678) | Host-associated microbial communities from peat moss isolated from Minnesota, USA - S1T2_Fd - Sphagnum fallax MG | ecosystem: Host-associated > Plants > Peat moss > Unclassified | place...
GCCGTGCTCAGCACCCCGCTCGCCGCACTGTTTGTGCCGGTCGCGGTCGCATCCGGGGCGCCTGCTGCGCTGTGATTGCCAATAGCCGTGCTGCTATTCCCGCCGGCGCCGGCACCCGCGCCGAACGCCGAGCTGAGGCCGCCGGCAGCGGTGCTGCCGCTGCCCGACGCAACGTCACCGGATCCATCCTGGGCGGTGACGCCGTTGGCAGCGCCGGTGCCGGTGCCGCCCGAGGCGGATTGCGCGAAAGCGGGGCCGGCGAACGCGCCCGCTAGCAGGCAAGCGGCGCATATCAGGAGCCGGGAGACCGCGAGGCACCCGATGGGACGGAGCACCGTGGAGATCAGCCCAAGCGTTGCCCGCCTCATATGCGATTGGTCAATCATGAGGACGCATCATGAATATTTCATATATAGGCTGATCATGCAGGCTTCGCCCTTCGACACGCGCACGCAGCATTTTTCCGGACGCATTCCGGACGCGAGACCGTGCTACGAGGGACGATAGCCGGGATAAGCTAACGAAGGGTTTCATAAAACGCTGAGGACGAGCCGCTTTAAACCGCCCTAAAAATCAAAGTTTTTTTGCTACGTTTTGTTCACGAAAATAGCGCCTACTTCCTGTCTAAATCGGCAGGGCGCCATCCTTCATGCGTTCCATCGCGAACCGCGACGATACGTTGCGCAGCGGCACGGCGGCGATGAGTTTGCGGTAGAACACGTCGTACGCCGCGATGTCCGGCACGACGACGTGCAGCAGGTAGTCAACATCGCCGGACATGCGCCATGCGCCGACGATTTCCGGGGTTGTCGTGATCGTGTCGGCGAACCGCTCCAGCCAGCCGGCGGAGTGGTCCGCGGTTTCGACCGAGACGAAGACGGAGACCGGCAGGCCGAGCTTGTCGGGGTCGATGATGGCGACGCGGCCCTTGATGACGCCGGTCTCTTCCATGCGCTTGATGCGCTTCCAGCAGGGTGTTGCGGTGAGGCCGACGACCTCCGCGATGTCGTTCAGCGAGAGCGAGGCGTCGCGCGCGATGATCCGGAGGATGGCGCGGTCGATCGTGTCGAGGTCTGTCATCGGGGCGTTTCCTGTTCGTTACGTTTTTAGGCACTATTGCGGCCGGCGAAAAACCACTGTAGACCCCGTTTCGGGTCACATCCCCCCACCGGGATGCTTTTCTTCTGTAAGGGAGATGTTTGATGGCAGATTTTTCTCCGCAGGCCAAGCCGGCCGTGCGTCCCCACAACCCGAATTTTTCGTCCGGACCTTGCGCCAAGCGGCCTGGGTATACGCTGGATGTGTTGAACGGGGCCGCCCTGGGGCGCAGCCATCGCGCGAAGGGGCCGAAGGCAAAGCTCGCCGAAGTCATCACCAAGTCACGCGATATCCTGGGCCTGCCGGCGGACTGGCGGCTTGGGATCGTGCCGGCGAGCGATACCGGAGCCATCGAGATGGCGCTGTGGTCGATGCTGGGCGCCCGGCCGGTGGACGTGCTGGCGCATGAGAGCTTTTCAGAAGCCTGGGCGACCGACGTCGTCAAACAACTGAAACTGCCCGACGCGCGCGTGCTGAACGCAGCGTATGGAGAACTGCCGGACGTTACAGCCGTCGATTTTTCACACGACGTCGTGCTGGCCTGGAACGGCACCACCTCTGGCGTGCGCTTCGTGGACGGCGACTGGATTCCCGCGGACCGGCAAGGGCTGGTGTTTGCGGACTCGACCTCGGCGGCGTTTGCGATGGATCTGCCCTACGACAAACTCGATGTCGTCACCTGGAGCTGGCAGAAGGTCCTCGGCGGCGAAGCCGGGCACGGGATGCTCGCCCTCTCGCCGCGTGCGGTCGAACGGCTGCTCACCTACAAGCCGGCCTGGCCGCTGCCGAAAATCTTCAGGCTAACCAGCGGCGGTAAGCTGATCGAGGGTATTTTCGCCGGCGAGACGATCAACACGCCGTCGATGCTCTGCGTCGAGGACGCGCTGGACGGGCTGAACTGGGCGGCCGGGATCGGCGGCCTGCCGGCGTTGATCGCGCGGTCCGAGGCCAACCTCGCGGCGATCGCGCGCTGGGTCGAGGGCAATCCGCGCGTGGCATTTTTGGCGAAGGCGCCGGAGACACGGTCCTGCACGTCGATCTGCCTGGTGATCGCGGCCCCCTGGTTCAACGAACTAACGCCGGACGATCAGGCGAAAGCCGCCAAGGATGTCGCGGCGCTGCTCGAAAAAGAGCAGGTGGCGCTGGATATCGCCGCTTATCGGGATGCGCCGCCTGGGTTGCGGATCTGGGGTGGGGCGACGGTCGAGACGAAGGATATCGAGGCGCTGTTGCCTTGGATTGATTATGCGATCGATCAGGTCGGCAAGTAGGAAGCCTGGGGCTTTGGCAGCGCCAACGGCCAGGCCCAGCGTCATAAAAGTTTTTGCGGAGCTTTTTTAAAAAGCGACCGCTCACTCTAAGGAACTTCGCCATGGTCAAAGTCCTCATCAGCGACAAACTCTCGCCCGCCGCCATCGAAATTTTCAAAGAGCGCGGCGTGGAGGTTGACGTCAAGCCCGGCCTCACCCCCGCGGAATTGCGCGCCATTATCGGCGCGTATGACGGGCTTGCGATCCGTTCCGCGACCAAAGTGACGCGCGAGGTGCTGGATGCCGCCACCAATCTGAAGGTTGTCGGCCGTGCGGGCATCGGTGTCGACAATGTGGACGTGAAGTCCGCGACGTCGCGCGGGGTCGTGGTGATGAACACGCCGTACGGCAACGCGATCACCACAGCGGAGCATGCGATCGCGATGATGTTCGCCCTGGCCAGGCAGTTGCCGGAGGCGAGCGTTTCGACCAAGGCCGGCAAGTGGGAGAAGAACCGGTTCATGGGGGTCGAGCTCACGGCCAAGGTGCTGGGGCTGATCGGCTGCGGGAATATCGGCTCGATCGTGGCGGATCGCGCGGTGGGGCTGAAGATGAAGGTGCTGGCCTATGATCCGTATCTGACGGAGGCGCGCGCCGTGGCCCTGGGCGTTGAGAAGGCGGAGCTGGACCAGGTGCTGGCGCGCGCGGATTTCATCACCATCCACACGCCGCTGACGGAGGCGACGCGTAACATACTTTCCCGCGAGGCACTGGCGAAAACCAAGAAAGGTGTGCGCATTGTGAACTGCGCGCGCGGCGGGCTGGTGGATGAGGCGGCACTTTATGACGCGCTGATGGCCGGGCATGTCGCGGGCGCGGCGCTGGATGTTTTCGAGACCGAGCCTGCCGTGGAAAGTCCGCTATTCGGGCTTGAGAGTGTCATCTGCACGCCGCATCTGGGGGCTGCGACGACGGAGGCGCAGGAGAATGTGGCGTTGCAGGTGGCCGAGCAGATCAGCGATTTTCTGCTGACGGGCTCGGTGAGCAACGCGCTGAACATGCCGAGCGTTAGTGCAGAGGAGGCGCCGCGGCTGCGGCCTTATATGGATCTGTGCCGGTTGCTCGGCGCATTCGCGGGGCAGCTGACGCAGGCGAAGGATGGGGTGATCCGGCGTGTGCTGATCGAGTATGAGGGCGCGGCGGCGCCGCTCAACCACCGGCCGCTCGGGGCCGCGGCTCTGGCCGGGCTGCTGGGGCCGGTGATGGAGGGGGTGAACATGGTATCGGCGCCGGTCTTCGCGCGCGACCATGGGATCGAGGTGTCCGAGGCGGTGCATGACCGGGTGGGCGACTATCAGAGCCTGGTGCGCATTTCGGTGACGACAGGCGAGACGACGCGCGCGGTGGCGGGGACGCTGATCGGCAACGGCAAGCCGCGACTGGTGGAGATCAAGGGCATCAAGGTCGAGGCGGATTTTGCGCCGCACATGCTGTATGTGACGAACAAGGACAAGCCAGGGTTCATCGGGCGCTTCGGGATGACGCTCGCGGATGCGGGGGTGAACATCGCGACGTTCCATCTCGGGCGGGCGGCGGAGGGCGAGGATGCGATCTGCCTGGTGTCGACCGATGGCAACACGCCGGATGCGGTTCTGGCGCAGGTGCGGGCGCTGCCGCTGGTGATGCAGGCGACGACTCTGGCGTTTTGACGCCGTTCTGGCGGGCGTTTGCCGCCTCGTCAGAACGGCGTCACGAAGGCCGGCTCATTCATGGTGACGGTGGACGAATTTTGAGAAACGGCTGGTGTTGCCGTCTGCAGTCTTGTCCTGTTCAAGCAGGGCCAGCTCGTTTTTCTCGAAAATCTCGAAAAACTCGTTCCAGCTGATCTCTTCAAGGGCTTCGTCCTTGTCGCCGAAGTCAAACCGCAGGATGCCGGCGTTTTTGCCAGCAGTGGCGTGTACGCGGGACGGCCGGGCGCCCCGCTGTTCGGCCCACTTGCGAATCTGATCGTGATCTGTAATGGTTTTGGCTTTGCTCATGGCTTCCTCCTGCTGGTTTGACAAAAATGGGGTTGTGCGTCGGCGTTGCATGTCGGCTTCATGAAGGTGCTGGAATGCCGCGCTCGCGATGTGGCTCGGCAAAAATTCGCCAGAATTTTTACGATTTCGCAATGGATCTCAGTCTTAATAGGGTGCTTAGCCGACGGCTCCGGACTACGATTGACCGGCTCGGGCCGATGTCAACAAGGACGACAACTAATAAGACAAAGAGGAAGACAACGTGGATGTCACCGTGGATGGCCGCGAGCCTGCATGCGGGGATGGCACCAAGAATGTGGGTGAGGAGGTTCGTTTTATGCTGCGGATGGTTAATGTGCGTGCCACGCGTTCCAGTGATGGGATGATGGCCTCGCGGACCCGCCGCGGGGGGCGGCTGTAATGTCGCGGCAGGGGGCAGCGATGGTGGAGGGCGAAGAAGCGGCCTATATGCAGGCCATCGACAAATCCAACGCCATGGCGGAATTCGCGCTGGATGGCACGATCCTGCACGCCAACAAGCAGTTTCTCGACATCATGGGCTACGAGCTCGCTGATGTCGTAGGCCGGCACCACCGGATGTTTCTGGACGCGGCGACGATCGCGAGCGAGGTGTACGAGGTTTTCTGGCGTAACCTGAGCCATGGGATATTCCAGACGGGGGAATTCCGGCGGCTGACCAAAGCCGGAAAGCCGGTCTGGCTGCAGGCCTCCTATAATCCCATTCTTGATGCGAGCGGCCAGCCATTCAAAATCGTCAAATGCGCAACGGATGTCACCGCCGGCAAGGTCCGGTCCGACGAGCAGACGAGCAAGATGGCGGCGATCAGCCGGTCGCAGGCAATCGCGGAGTTTGCCCTGGATGGGACGATCCTCGATGCCAACGAGCAGTTCCTCAAGGCTGTGGGATACCGCCGGGAAGAGCTCGTGGGCGCCAATCACCGGATGCTGGTGGAGCCTGGCGACAGGTCCAGCAGCGGGTACAAGCGCTTCTGGGCCGAGCTGCGGCGGGGCCGCTACCATGCGGCAGAGTACCGGCGGGTCGGCAAGCACGGGCAGATGGTCTGGTTCCAGGCGACGTATAACCCGGTCCTCGATTACGACGGCAAGCCATTGAAAATTCTCAAATGCGCGACCGATGTGACCTGCTGGAAGCTGAAGGTCGCGTCCGCCGAGTTCGACTATCTCACCGGCCTGCCGAACCGGATGCTGCTGCATGACCGGCTGACCCAGGCGATCAACACGGCGATGCGGCGCAAGACCATGGTCGCGGTGCTGTTCGTGGACCTTGACGGGTTCAAGCATGTCAATGACTCGCTCGGGCACCTGATCGGCGACAAGCTGCTGCAATCCGTGGCGGGGCGGCTCGTGCGCTCCGTGCGCGCGTCGGACACCGTCAGCCGGCAGGGCGGCGATGAATTCGTGGTGCTGCTGACGGACCTGCGCAGCCCGCAGGACGCCGTGATCACCGCCAAGAAGATCCTCGCCGCGGTCGCCGACGCTCATCAGGTCGATCAGCACCAGCTCTACGTCACCGCGAGCATCGGCGTCAGCGTCTATCCGCAGGACGGCGCCGAGGCGCAGGTGCTGCTGAAGAACGCGGACACGGCGATGTATCAGGTCAAGCAAAGCGGGCGCGACGGCTATCGCTACTATGATGCCGCGATGAACGTGAAGGCGCGGGAGCGGCAGTTTATTTCCGACAGCTTGCGCTACGCCGATGAACGAAACGAGCTCAAACTGCTCTACCAGCCGAAAATCGACATCAAAACCCGCCGGATCATCGGCGCCGAAGCGCTGCTGCGCTGGACGCACCCGCAGCGCGGCGCCATCGAGCCGGCGCGTTTCATCCCGGTAGCCGAGGATTGCGGGCTGATACCGCATATCAGCTCCTGGGTGATGCGCGAGACCTGTGAACAAGCGCGGCGATGGTCACAGGAGGGGCTTGCCGTGCCGCGGCTGGCGGTCAACATCTCCGGCCTCGAATTCCGCAACGATGATTTCCTGGAGCGGCTGCTGAAAATCGTCAACGATACGGGGACCGATCCGCACGCCCTGGAAATCGAACTGACGGAGAGCGTGCTGATGCAGAACCCGGGGGTCGTGGCCCCGATCCTGAGCCATCTGCGCGAACTTGGCATGCAGATCTCGCTGGATGACTTCGGCACCGGCTACTCCAGCCTCAGCTATCTCACCAAGTTCCCGATCGATACACTGAAAATCGACCAGTCATTCGTGCAGCAGCTGGGGGAGCCGGGGCAGAACGCCGTCATCATCACCGCGATCATATCGATGGCGCGGAGCCTGAACCTGCGGGTGATCGCGGAGGGCGTGGAGACACTCGCGCATCTGGACCTGCTGCGGACGTATAAGTGTGACGAGGCGCAGGGGTATTATTTCAGCCACCCGGTGCCGCCGGCGGCGTTTGGCGCGTTGCTACGGGACGGGTTGCCTTTGGCTGCGTGAAGCAAGCGCTTGTTTTTTCGACAAAAAACTTCCGAAACCCAAGCCCGGATACGCGATGGCGCCAGCGCCCCTGACTCAGAGTCATAAAGTTTTTTTGCTACTTTTTGTTCACAAAAAGTCGTCCTTGCTTGCCTTCAATCATGCTTCTCCCGCGGGGCCGGCCGCCGGTCAGAAAAGCCGGCGGCAATGCTGCGCGAGACAACCAGCACGACCACGAGCACGCACAGCGTCAGCAGATCGGCCGCCGAAAACACCTGGGCATAGAGCTGGATGAGGATTTCCCGGAGCGCGAACACGATGGTAACGTCCAGCAGGTTCGAGAGCCGGATGTGCCGGGTGCGGGCGTACTCCATGAAGGTGTTGAACAGCTCGATCAGGATGACGACGTCGAGCACCCGCTCAACCAGCACGCGCAGGGCGGTCTCATCAGTAGCACCCGATTGCAGCAGCGGGAACATGGCCGCGGTGCTGATCAGGGCCTGGATGAAGGCAAAACCGAGTGCGACCAGCATGAGCGGGATGACGCCGAGGATGACGAACTCGATGGCACGGTCATAGATGCGGAAGACGAGGCCACGGGCATCGCCGCGCGGCTTGCCGGCCGGGCTTTTATCGGCACTCACCTGGCGCCTCCCTGTCTGCGGCCCGCAACGGGCGGGCTCTTGCTCGGGGGTGTAACATAGAACTGGAAAGGGGGCGAGAAAGGTGTGACGCAAAGGCACTATACGCCAACCCTATAATACTTATACTTTTCGCTCCACCGACCAGCCGCCGAGATGAGCGAGGCATCCGCAACCGGATCAGTGTTGTATTAACAAATGCCAGCCCATAGGACCAAGATCGGTGCAATCTGAGTGATCTTAGACCGGGGAATACATAATCCTGCCAAATGCGACACCTTTATAGGCTTGCACGGGAGAGGCGCCAAATCTATGCGTGTTCATACCAGCGTGACCAAATACCCAGGGGAGTGTATGGACAGGTTAGCAAATACGGACTTCAGGCCGCATCAGTTTTTCCAACTTCGCAGAATACGGTGTATCGATCGAATCAGCAGCCCCCCAAATATTCGTATCCCGGCCAACTGCTTCGTGCTTGCGACCCTTACTTCGCCGGACTGTCACCGCTCACCTATGATAGGGCGGCTGTGACGCCGTGAAACTTCCGGGCGCTCGATGGCTAACCCCCTTGTTATCGAGGTCGGTCAAAAGCTTGACCAACCCCGGCAGGCCAGCTGCCACACCCTCAGAGCCCGCTGCCATCCCAAAACTTGGCCCATTAATCAGTTCAACTTCGCTTGCCCGCAATTTTCCCGAGTTACTATCACTAGATGAGCGCGTTGCTATGGGTATACGGTGCAGAGGTGCGGCTTCTATTCCGAAAGTGCCTGGTGCAGGTAAGGTTTATACCGAGGCGGATGGGAGGCGCGTGCAGGTCATGCATAATGGCGTAAGTCATTGCGGATGGCTATGTTGGCGCGTGGATGACCGACCTGATCCGGCTGGCACACGGTCACCATGAGCCGCAGGAAGAGGCGGTTTTTCATAATATAATCACGTCCCTCCCCCCGGGCGGCACGATTCTTGAACTTGGTGGATACTGGGCCTTTTATTCTATTTGTTTCTTGAAATCCGGGCCTGGTAGACGTGCCTTGCTGTTGGAGCCCGATCCCGCGCATATCGAAATTGGACTAACAAACCTTGCTCTGAACGATGTTGAGGCAACGGTTTTTCAAGGGTTCATGGGACCTCAGCCTGGCAAAGTGTTACCATTTAAAACGGCGGGATCCGGCATTATGGAACTGCCATGTTATGATGTCGCCGCAATCATGGATGGTTATGGAATCGAGGTACTGACCATTTTGCACTGCGGTGCGCAGGGCTGTGAGTATGACGTTCTTGAGCAAGCTACCCCCTTACTACGGGCGGGCCGAATAGAATGGGTTGTGGTTTCAACTCATCACCATAGTATCAGTGGTGATCCGTTGACGCACCAGCGGTGCCTGGCCTTGTTGCACTCACTCGGTGCCGTCATTGAAGCGGAGCATGATGTTTACGAAAGCTTCTCCGGCGACGGTCTCATCTGCGCCCGTTTTTGCGCTGCCCCTGACAGTTTTATAGCCCCCTCCCTCACTTACAACCGGGCATCCACCTCACTGTTCCGACATCCGCTTTACGATCTCGCCGCACGTATGGACTTAGAGTGATCAGACTTGTTTAGCCCCCGACCAAGCTCACTCGACACTTGTCCTGCGGAAAGCCGCTCAATATGTTTGCATACGTCCGTAGACGCTTTACCACTGCTTAAGGAGGCAATGCATGCCAAATTTGATCTATTTATTACGGAGCAACTCTTTACTAAATGCTTGTGCCACTACGCTAACTGATAGCGATAAATCTTTGCTAGAAAATTCAAATCGATACATGGCGACTTGCACCTGCTCGACGAAGTTCATTTTATGTCGGATTTGAAGGCCATGCTTCGGCATACGTCCCGACAAAGCAAGAACACGCTCGGCCTCGCGTTTTTTACGATATGCTCAAATAACTATGTCTCGATGGCACGGGTTTTTATCGCCACTGCGCGCAAGTTCCATCCAGAAGCAGCTATTTATCTTTGCCTTGCGGACGCTCTTGTGTCGGACAACGGATTCTATCCAGAGGATTGCACTGTAATTGCTGCCGAAGACCTCGATATTCCGGACATTCATTCGTTCCTGTTTCGCTATGATATTATGGAACTTAATACGGCTGTCAAGCCTTTCATGTTTCAGCATTTGCTCCGCAAGGGGCATGACGTCGTTCTCTATTTTGATCCGGATATTCAGGTGTTTTCGCGCCTTGAACAGATCCTTACGCCGCTGCGGGAAGGAGCGTCTTTTGTGCTCACGCCACATCTTTGCTCTCCCGCAGAAGGCGAATATTTTCCTGACGACATTGGAATTATGCGTGCTGGCGTTTATAATCTCGGATTTCTTGGCGTTCGCGGATGTGACGAAAGCGAAGACATTCTGGCCTGGTGGTCTCGGCGGCTGGAATACCAGTGTATTAACGACGTTAGTTCTGGTCTTTTCGTTGACCAGAAGTTTATGGATCTTGTGCCTGGGTTTGCGGAAAATGCTTTCATACTTCGCGACCCCACCGTCAACGTCGCTTATTGGAACCTTCCGCAGCGGCGGCTGTCTCGAGAGGATACCATATGGACGGTGGATGACCGTGAACTTGGTTTCTACCATTTCAGTGGCTTCAACCCTAAAAAGCTTAACCAACTATCGAAACACACTCTAGCATTTCGAGGAGACGCTATTTCACCAGCACTTGCTGGGTTGATGGAACAGTATGCTGAGCAGCTCCGTGCGAACCAGCATGGGACGATACCAGCAGGTCTTTATGCCTACGGACGATTTGCATCGGGCCGACCAATACCGTCGATTGTTCGACGGATGTTCCGTGAGCGTCAGGTTGTATGGCCAGACAATCCGTTTAAGACCTATGAAAACTACTTGCATGCGCCAGCGCCGGGACAATGGACTGGCTCTTCATCGGCTATTGTAACGAATTTGATGGCATACCTCCACAGTCAGCATTCCAGTTTGCAACATCATTTTGACCTTTCCCACCCTGCCGGCGTGAATGGTTATGTCGAATGGTACCTCCGAAACGGCGAAAGCTATGTGGAATTCGCTAAATTAATCGAACCGGTTGCGGAACGCGTTGGCCGCCGTTCTGCCGGGCCCGTGAGACACCCGCCTGCGCTTAGATCTCGGGAGGAAGCCGACATAAATGTCATCGGGTATCTGAAGGCGGCGATGGGCGTTGGTGAGGCTGGACGGTTGTCGTTGCGAACGTTGTGTCATGCGGGCCTACGCGCGCGCGGGGTGGACACCTCGCTTAACTCCAAGTCTAAATCAATAGACCGTAGTTGCGACCATCTTTTGGGGCCTGAGGCCAACGGACGCTTCCAGCTTTTCAACGTCAATCTCGACCAGTTGCCGCAGGTCATGGATGAACTTCAGTCTATACTGCGGCCCGATGCCTACCGCATTGCAATACCGTTTTGGGAACTTGCACATCTACCGGATGAGTGGTTGGCGGCATCGGCGCATGTCGACGAGATCTGGGCGCCAAGCCGGTTCATCCAGATGATGCTAGTCAAAAAAATCAATAAGCCAGTTATCTACATGCCCCTAGCTCTTGATTTTGAGCGGCCGGAAGGCCGTGACCGGCGCCATTTCCGGCTTCCGGAAGGCTGTTTCCTATTCTTCTTCGCTTTTGACTACCTCTCGTTCTTGGAACGTAAGAACCCGATGGCGGTGATACGCGCGTTCAAGCGCGCCTTTCGTAATATGGACCGGCACCGGCGCGTTAAGTTAGTTTTGAAGACGATGAATAGCGATGAAGTTCACGACGAAGGAAAGTCCATGCGAGACATGATCCAAGAAGATACAGACATCATTCTTATTGACGACGTCCTTTCAAGGCAGGATACTTTGTCGCTAATCATGGCATGCGATGCTGTCGTTACTTTGCATCGCAGTGAGGGGTTTGGGCTTCTGGTCGCCGAAGCCATGGTGCTCGGAAAGCCGGTGATCTCAACCGATTACTCAGCAACGACGGAGTTAGTTACGCCGGATACAGGATGGCCCGTCGACTATCAGCTGATAGCGGTGAAACCTGGTGAGTATCCATTCCATGAAGGTCAAGTCTGGGCAGATGTAGATTTGGATCATGCTGCCTGGCAGATGAATCAGGTCGTAGCAAACCCTGACGCAGTGCGGCGCAAAACCGCTGCGGCACACGCGTTCATCGCAAAGGAGCACGCGATGAATATCGTTGGGCAGCAGCAAGTGGCACGCCTCAAAAAGATCGAAGGAAATTTTCGCTGATGACATCCTTCAACAAGGATATGCCGTCAAAAAGCATATTTTCAACTAAACTAAGGTTTACGTCATACAGCCTCAATTATGAAGATGTCATTCTGCACCGGCTATTTCGCGAGCAACGGCAGGGCTTCTACGTTGATGTCGGCGCCGGACATCCACGCTTTGAAAATGATTTATATGCGCTTTATGAGCGCGGTTGGACCGGTATCAACATCGAACCAAACGAAGAATTCTTCGGACTGCATGAGCAGTTGCGACCGCGGGACATGAATCTATGCATGGTACTCTCCGATATGGCCGGTCCACCTCTAACCTATTATGAGATCGAGGGGTCTGGGTTGTCCACCTGCGACAAGTCGCAAGCCGAGGTGCATTTGGCGAGGGGCCATGAGGTGAAGACCCGTAACGTGCCCGTTGGCACGCTTGCCGGCATCCTGGCCGACGCTGGGGTCAGCCATATTGAGGTGCTGAAGGTTGATGTCGAGGGTTTTGAAGAGAAAGTATTAGGCGGCAACGACTGGGAGCGATTTCGACCGTCAGTGGTGCTTGTGGAGACAACGTATCCCGAAAGTCCCGAAAGACGGCCAAGTAACATTCGTGGTTTTATGGAACAGCGAGGTTATCGGCATGTTCTGTTTGACGGGCTGAACGATTTTTACCTGGAACGCTCATTCGCCGAGCCGGAAGATCTCAGCTTACCACCCAACGTGTTTGACGGTTTCGCGCTGCGCGAAATAGTTGATTTGGGAGAACAGGTTAGGGCGCTAAAGGAAAACTTTACGGCAGCCGAAACCTATGCGCTGTCCCTCAAGACTACCTTGAATGATATGGAATTCCAACTCGGAGCTGCGCTGAAAGCGGCAGAGGCTATGTCCGAAGAAAATAAACGAGTTCATCATTACGCCTCAAAACTGACGAGTGACAATCGACGGTGGCGTAGCGCTGTGGAGCGCATGCAGGGAGAGATTTCGGTCCTCAATAAACTGCTCGAGCCGCTTCATACAGCAACTGAGCATATGAACCAGATGCGTCAGAGTTATGATCATGAATTGACAACGGTACGGGGGCAATTACAGCGCGAAACTGGTGCGCTGCAGCAGCAAGCTCACGATCTACACGAAAGGCTCGAGTACCGGGACGGTGAACTTCGCCGGCTCAATGCGACACTGGTGAGTATCTATACATCAAGATCGTGGTTTTTAACAAAACCTTGGCGCTTTGCTGGAAGGATCGTCAAAAGGCTTATAGGGTAGACAGTGATGTGCCCATTGTGGATATATCGAGGCTAGGTAATCCCACTTTTTTTAACGGGGCTTAGTTGTAGAATTCACTCGGCGAGTTTCAGTTTCTGGGAGGGTGTGATCCCGCAGAGCCCCATATTGGGGCGTTCGTTACTGTACGTCCAGAGCCATTGCGTGGCGTAGTCCTGTGCCTCCTTGATGCTTTCAGTAATATGCTGGTCCGGCCATTCGTGTCGGACAGTTCGGTTATAGCGTTCGACGTATGCGTTCTGCTGCGGCTTGCCGGGCTGGATGTACTGAATAACGATACCCCGCATCTGAGCTCATGCGATTAGCTTGCCACTGATACATTCAGGGCCGTTGTTAACACGGATGCTGCCAGGCTGGCCGCGCCATTCCATAATCCGATCCAGTCTGCGGATCGCACGATCGGCCGGCAATGAAAAATCAACTTCAATGCCCAATCCTTCCCGGTGGAAGTCATCAATGACATTTAGAAGCCGAAACGCCCTGCCATCGCCCAGCCGGTCCGCCATAAAGTCCATCGACCATGAAACATTCGGCGCCGCAGGCACGGCCAGCGTATCGGGCTTGTCTCGATGCAGCCGACGGCGCGGCTTGATCCGCAAGTTGAGCTCCA
>Ga0116230_10004535_pt1 | contig 13613 bp, 8 predicted proteins | sample S1TSphfallax_3_FD_88678 | JGI IMG/M metagenome (GOLD analysis project Ga0116230, IMG submission 88678) | Host-associated microbial communities from peat moss isolated from Minnesota, USA - S1T2_Fd - Sphagnum fallax MG | ecosystem: Host-associated > Plants > Peat moss > Unclassified | place: USA...
AAAATAACCTATATAATAACCAAAAATCGCTTAGACTAGCCAATAATAGACTATGATAAAATAATAAAAAATAGCTTAAGGTAAAAATAATTTTAAATAATCAGTAATAGCCTACAATAAAAATAACCAATACTAGCTTATGATAAAATAACCTTAAAAAAACATCAATAACCTATGATTAAATAGCCATGAATAACTTATGGTAAAATAACCTAGAATAAACAATAATAGCCTATGATTGAATACAAATATCTTAAGGGAAAATAACGAACAATAATGTATGTTTGAATAACCAAAAATAACCTATGATAAATAATTTAATATAATTAATAATAGCCTACGATAAAATAACCAACAAAACTTATGATACATAACCTAAAATAACTAATAATATCCTATGGTAAATAACCTAAAATAACCAACAATAACCTACCATAAAATAACCTAAAATAACATGTGATAGAATAACCAAAAATTGCTTAGGGTAAAAAAGAATGTGCATAATAATATATGATGACAAAATATATATATCATTCATCTAAATAATGGTTCAATGGTTAATCACTTACTCCTTAAACGCGGAGGTGAAAGAAGGTGAAAGGTTCAAACCTTCACACTTTCACCCTAGGTTAGTGCTTACGTGAGCTAAATTATTAATTTAAATTAAGTAGCATAATGAAAGTTCCTTAGTCTAGGTTTGGAATTAAGTATTACTAAATCTATTATTGATGATTTAATTATTAATGAATTTAATTAACTATTAATGAATTCACCTATTCGTATCAACTAATCCTTGTTTATGAAGGGGTTGGCTATTTTCACCATGGTAAATTTGTTCAATTTCATTCAAAATATAGTGTAACACATAATGAATTTGGACGCATATTGTTATAGTGAAGGAACATTGATCTAAACTCTAAACATGTGTGTGTGTGTGTGTATGTTTTGCCAAATTTTCAATGTAACAATTACCAACAAGGGCCAAAGCCATATTGATCCTTTAGTTAAGGGATTTTCTAGCCATTTGTTGCAAAATAAATGTTATTACAAGTTTAGGATTTGGAATGACCTATTTGGAGTTATGTGGAGATTTTGTGAAAATAATTTGTTTGTAAAAGGCAAGTAATAAACAATAAATTGTTCCTTTTTACTTTCCCACACACCAACCTCAATAGGTATGTTTATTAGTTTGTCAATCGATAATGGGTTTGTCTTTGATAAATAAATCATCACATTTTTTTAACAATTGTTCGTGTGTAGTTAAAAATTGAAAATAATAATAATAATGTGCCTATTTTTATTCTGAATTTCTTTTGAAATTCACCAAGTTTGTTCAAATTTGATGAAAATTTGTGTTATCCAAAAAAATTTGTGAATGAAAATTAAAAATATGTTGATATATATACCAAAAAAATTCAAAATTAATTAACCTTTTTACAAACATGTATTGAAGCTACACCTATATTATAATAATTAATTGAATAAAATGGCAATTATCAAGCCCAATTGTAATTGGGCAAGTTGTCAATGGGTTCAATTACATACATGTTATTAGCCAACAACTTTTTTCTATTGTATTATTTATGTTCAATTTGATTAAAATTATAAGTTATTTGCTACAAATGCCTTTAACATAACATTAAATTCATGCAAAATTAACATTGTCAATGTTGTTTTATGAGGAAAAAATGAAAGCAAATGATGGATGGTGATTCTTCATGCATCACCACCAATATTAGTATCACTATCAATATCCAAATTTGGCAATTTGATATTGTTATTTTCAACCTAACTTTTTTCTAAACATTCAAACAATTTATTATATATAAAACTTCTGCATAATGGAATTGAATTATATTTGGGAACTTAATGAGTATAGTTCATTTTGCTTCCTTATTTTTTATTAATTTTATAAAAACTTTTAATTCCCCCCAAAAAACCAAGTTTAAACAATACCACAATAAATGATATTGGAATGATGTATTGTGGTTGGGTGATTCAAATGTTGAAAAAAAATTTACAAATATAACCCATAAGTAAATTTTTAAATAGTTAAAATACAAAAGATAGATCAATAATACCAAATTTCTATGGTGGCTTACTTTACATTTTTTCCCTATTGTGCATAGGAAAGGAAATTTGTTAAATTGCAAGGGTTGAAAAGCATAGAAATGCACAACGGTTCTTTTATAAGTTGTGAAGTGCAAACCTCTCATTCAAAAAACTTCAATTACACAAAATTTGTTTAAAGCTTGAATTCAAATGAACTTTCTTTATTTCAAAAACCACCATTTGTAAGTTGTGTTTGGATTACCATGGAACAAGATCTTAAAACAATGATACTAATCTTCTAGAATGCACAAGGGTAAAGTTTATTAAGCACCTCATCGATCAAGGACAACATCCCTTTCTAAATCACAAAAATGTTTAAGTATTCCAAAAAAACATTTGTTATGCAAATGATAAATGCAATGTTTTCAACTTATTCAAATGTGAAGAAATTGATCTTTTAAATTGTGGAATGTACCATATAATTTCATTTGCAAAATAGAATTTGTTACATCTTCTTTCATAGCTTGGGAAGCTCAAAGTTCATACGACCATGTTGAATAAAATAAATGGGGGTTAAACAAGGAGTGTGGCCTTTGGGCCAACATTTTGGGATGAGCACAAACTCTTAATATGAGCCCTCTTTAACACATGTTTATTGTATTATGAAAAGCTTAAAGCAAAAGGCAATATCCATCCCATGTTATTTCAAAGTAATAATTCTTAAGTTCATTTGGTTGATTGGTTAATGGCTGATAAGGGACCAGGCTACCTTCAACTATTTTCATATTCTAGGTCCATTACAAAAGAACTTATTCAAACATATAGTTTAAATGTCACAAACCAACCCCCCCCCCCAATAATAATTTTACTATAATTGAACCAAATGTTATGATCACAACCTGCATATAAAAAACTTATGCGACTAAACTAATGGAATTAAATGAATAATAAACAACTTGTATGTTAACCACTAACGCCTAGAGTTTGAAGTGGCCAACAACTAACCATTACCACTTGACATGAAGTTATTATTATTTTTTAAACTTGCATCTATCTACAAGGTTTGTGTTTTAATGTTTGGATTTTAGGCATGTACAATTCATATTACACACAACAATGTGTTACCCCTACCATGCAACTTTAAACTTCATGGAACTCAACTTCTATGTACTTTTCACATCTGGTTTCAGTATTTTGAAGAAGATGAATTTTGACATAAAAAATGGTATGCATATTAAAACATCAACAAAAGCATTTGAATCAAAACTCTAACACACTAAAAATGCTTTCACAATTGAATTGGAATTAAAACAAAATAATAATAATAACTTGACATGCTATAATAACATTTAGATACCTATGAACTTAGAATGAAATCTTGAAAAAAATAAAAATCCTAGCAAACATGTGTTAAAAATGAATTCTATTTATACATCGAGTATCCCTAACTAAGTCAAGCATATATGATTGCAATCACATGTGGATACAACTTCACCTAGACAACCAAAAAGTTTTTCCTTGCTAGATACAATTCATCATCATTAGTACCATTATTTGTTAGTTCCAAAATTGAGGAAAATGTTATAATAACTATGAACATTTTTGTTGTTTCCAAATTTGGGGACTGTTTTATATTAAATATGAAAATTTTCATTAAACACTATAAAGAATCCTATCCTTGAAAACCAAGAAAGCAATGACTATAAGTTTTCAATGACTCCACAAATGATTATAGTTATAATATACAACTTTGAAGAGAAAAATAATCATAAATTAGTTGATTATGTTACTAATAGATGATAATGTTATGAATGGAAACACAAAGGTTTTATTTAATAGATTATATTTTGTCCAAATGACATCCATGAGCATCATAATGAAATGGACTTCTAGTTGTCATTTTTGAGACAAGATGTTGCCTCCAAGTAAGGCAAATTGCATGTCATTGTTTTTATTTCCCCTCCATAATCCTTGGAGATGTCTAAGAGAACATTAGCCCCATGTCAAGAGGGGGAAGTAACCACTTCTAGTAATAATAACCCTAGAAATGCATTTCATGTTTGCCAAGTCAACTTCAAGTCCAAGCACTTTTGGAGAATGTGGTTCTTGGAGTGGTAGCCCTTGACTTGGAGAAGTCTAATATTGGCATGACATGAACATGTGTCTTCTATTGTTCATCCTTGTTTAACTAACAAATATGTAGGCTATGTGAACAATAAGTTAATAAAATGGTGGACTTAAATGCAAGTGTATTCTTGGTAAACCATTCACATCCTCCTCCTAAAATATCAAGGAAGGCCATGTTTTCTGAGTAAGATTCTCATTGGATTGTAAGATTTTGGTTATTCAACGCACAAACCATGAAATTGATAATTGTATATGTGTAAGTTACATAACCCATGGTAGACCTTAAGTAGCCTACATATAAGCCTTTACACAACTTATATAACCTTAGGTAGCCCCTAGGTAGCTTACATAACCCTGGTAGACCTTAGGTAGCCTAAAAAATAAGTAACCTACATAGCCCTTACTTAGGCTTGTGTTTTGCCTAGGTAAACACTTTGTCACTTATGTAACCCATATATAGGGCTTAGGCTATCATAGTTTACCTTGGTTTATCTAGGCTAGGATAGGTTAGTTAGGGTAGGTTGAACAAGTTACAAGGAAGTAGGATATAAAAAATATTTATTAAAATGTGGTGACATGTATTATTTGACAAATAATTTTTTTTAGCAACATGGTTAAGAATTAACACATCAAAATGGAGGTGAAGGGTTTAAGTCCTCACACTTACAACCTAGGCTGAAGCCATCTTAAGATTATTTAAGTTCCTTGCCTAGTTAACCCATTTATGATCTTTTCTAATTTGGTTTTCTTAACCTAAGGCCCTTACAAAGCCTACTAGCCTAGCCTAGCCTATGTTTTTCATAGTAGGTATAATTCATAACACATGGATCCAAAACAATTTCATGTCTTTTACAACTAAAAAAATCAATCATAATATCAGTCATAAATTATCAAAATTATTTTAATGAAAGTTCTTGTTTGTAAACCTAGTCTAGAAAATTCGTCCATGTCTATTCTCACATGTAAAGACAAATAATAATACTCTAAAGAATGATCATGTTTTATCTAAATTGATTAACATTGGAAATAAATATGTTATAATCTAAATACTACATTTGAAACATTACAAAAATCTCCGCAATGACAAATAAATGTGAGGACATTGAATTTGAATTTCATAAGTTTTGTATCCAAACCCATTTTCAAATATGAAAGTTTATGGCTTGAAACATATTGCAACTAATAGGGTGAAAACCTTCAGATTTGATCAAGAATTCAACCAATATATATATATATATATAAATTTTCAAACTTGCATAAATGTGCAATATCTAACATCACAAAATTGTATAGTTTTTCATGTACCTTTATAATGTGAAAAATATATTTCAATCTAAATGATATTCCAACAAGAGGTTGTACACATTACGGAATCATTAACACTTTGATGGCTAATTATTCAATAGATTCTTCATACATGTGCAATATGTGGCATCATGAAATTGTATAATTCTTCACATACCTTAAAAAAAATTCCAAATATATTTTAATCCATACGATGTTCCAATAAGAGATTATATGCATTACAAAATTGCCAACATTCTAATGGCTGATACAATGTCTAAGAATGGTTCTAGAATGTTCATTTGTAAGATATGTAACTATCACACTAATATCATTGCACATCAAACACCTTATGTTGTTTATCACACATTGGACTACATGAGAGGTTTGTTAAAAACACACCTCCTCAAGGTCCAACTATTGTCCTTTCTAGACATATCCATCTTTTGATGAACACAAATATTGTTTCATCTCAAGGCAAGTAGTCGATTCAAGTTTGTTAAATAGTTAACAATAATTTTTTCAAATGGTGAGTTCCTTAATGAATTTTTTTTTTGGAAATTTGGTGGACAAGATATTTTCTTTTAGAAAAATCTACACATATAATCCTTGGTTCAAGTTATATAAGACAAACTTTGAAAAACAAGAGAACAAAAGCACGAATGTATGCATTTTATCAATTGAGATTGTTAAATCAATCATAGTTAACCATTACATGGACCATAAAATTGACAACAATGAGGATGAAAATGCAAGCATTGTGTGGTGTTTATCAATTCTCATAAACTTCTAATTCCATGGTGCAAAAAATAAAGACCACTTGTATGTAGGGAATTTGATCAACATAATCAACAACAAATCAAAAGATTGAATGTAAGACAAAATGGTAAAGACATGGTTGAGTGACTCACATTTAACATTTTGAAGAGTCCACATCTTACACTAGTTACAATTTTTGCATTTAAAATAATTATCAAACTATGAATCCTATAATTATCCCTTATGGTTTTGGTCACAAATATTAATAGAAAACCCTACAAATATCCCTAAACATGCAATTGGTCAAAAAAATTAGAAATGTTTTTAAAGATTTCAATGTGAAATGGAATATCAATTGTAAAAAATGACAAAAATCACAACAAGTTAAATTTTTAATTATGAAAAAAATTTGAATTTTTCTCAATGCATCTTACAATTAGATTATTCGTTTTATGGTGGCTTGTTTTTTAACTTTAATTTTGATATTATTATGACATCTTTTTTGAATCCACAATTTTCATTTTCTATGTGTGACAAACATAATGTCGTCATTTCAAAAGTCCACAATGAGTCCAATCTTTTTTAAAACTCATCCATAATTTTTTATAAGATTTTCACTAAAATCTTTTGCAACATAGATAATGAAAATATGGAAAATTCTAGTGATTAATATGATTTTACATTTTAAGTTCATTTATAATCCAAAAAAATTATAACTATGACAATCCAAATAGTCTAAACCTAATTGTGCTTTCACCCAAAACTTATTATAGTTTAACAAATCTAATATGACTTCATTAGATGGAATGGTATAAACAATCCCGAACATGTGTTATATTAATAAATGAACAATTTTCATGGAAAGATTGGCTTGTTGAATGTGTTGTCACACACAAGAATGTGGGCATTCTTGAGCAATTACATATTTTTCCAAAATGGGATTCTTGGAAGTGCTAAACACCACATTTGTCGATATGAAGTCCAACATAAACTATCTTTACATTCTCACATAATCTTATAGATATGTAAAGATGATGTTGACAAAATAACAAAGGAAACTACAACATTTATGCCTATTGAATATACAAAATTAAATCATGAATTCATTCATCCATTAGACTTTCACCAAAATAAAGTACTCAAATTTGTGTTGAGAAAACAACTACACGTGTGTCAATTGAAAAGAAGATACAAAAATTTGAAACATTGTAAATATGGATTCCCTTATGACATTAATCTTGATAGTCCTACAAAAGTTAATAGAATCACCAATAGATGGGAATACTTTTGGCCAAGACATTGTGATTGAATTGTTATTCCTTATCATTTCATTCTACTTTTGATATGGGGTGCCCAATTGAATATTCAAAGAATATTATCTTCCTTTTGGTCATATTTAGAAATACACTATGAAAGCTCAACCACATGGCATCTTGAACATACACATTATAAATGCCAAACAACTAGGCTTACAAAATGTCAATAACATGCATCTAAAACTCATATCAACAATGATTTTGGCAAAATTAATGACATCCATTAAAGCCACTATAACATGTTTGGGGATACCTATTATACAAACAAAACAACCAAATAAAGTATATCAACCCCAAACCCTCGTTAATTTGCATGGGGTACATATCACGCTCCAAGATTTTGAACATACATCTTGTGGAAACTTACACATGAATCATTCAATTGAATTTGAGAATTTTCAATTCAAAGAATATTTCAAGAAAATTGAAAGATGCAAAAACAAACTTAAGAAAAAACTACCTATATTGGCCAAGACAAAATTGGGAATCATTTGTATAAAAACCACCAAATAGTGTTCGCAAAATATAATCCTATACACAAGCCCAAACATGTTTTTTTACAACATCATGCTCCAACTGTGCCTTTTATAAATGATTTAAGTTTGCTATCATACAAGTGGATCATCCATAATGGAATGCAAGCTTCGAGGGTTTCTAGGTGATATTGATGTTCTTAGACATTATGTGGAACAATATTATAAACACCACATGTATGATGCATTGGAAATGTAACATTTGTTTGATAACATTCTACAAAACCATCCATATTTAGACCCATATTGCATTGGAGACTTGTCAAATGTAATATCAAACAACGTAGAAAATACACCCACTATGATTAATGAAAAATGTTATGACCATCGATTAATTCCACAATGTGAACATCAACATTCATTGTAGAACAACTTATTTTCGACAATATCATTAAATCTACGACATGAATCAAGTTTCTAGAAGGAACACTTGGAAATCACAAGTCATTATTCACAAAATATTTAATAAAATATTTAACAAACCAAAGAAAAAGGTTTTGATATTAACAACAATAGGTGCAATGGCGAGTAAACTCTCGCTAGCAACTGAGATAGTCCACACATGATACAAAATACCTATATGTGGATATTTATACACTTTGATTGAACCCAATAATACATTACAAAAGTTAAGATTAATTAGATGTATTCATTATTGATGAAATGTCATTACTAACCAATATGATGTTGAGTTCCATTTACACAAAAATAAAACAAAACAATGTCCAAAACCATGATTCATTTTCATATATAACTTTATTACTTGTTGGGGATTTAACACGATTACTACTGATTTGTCACCATTAGATCAATGATGACAATGTTGTGTGTGACATGTGTCACATAAAAAAATCATCAATATGAAATTCAAGCCAACATTAATTTTTGCAATCATTTGTACACTATGCTTGTGATTTGAATATTTAAAATGTCTAAACAACATAAGAAATAAACAACCAATTCAAAAAGAGATCAATATTTTTTTGTCAAAAAAATCAAGCTTCCAAATAATTTGTTCTCCCATTTAGATGCCGATGCAATTATGTTATGTACACAAAAAGAAGATGTTGATAATTACAACAACCATATGGTTGATAAATTATTTTAAAACGTAACAATATATAATGTGAGCACTGACTCAAATGCATTTGAAACAACCAAATTGGAATATTGGATTCACGATCCAATATTCCACCAAATCAAAAAAGTTGCAATCAAGGTTTGTGTGATACATTAAAAACATCGATTTAGAAAAAGGCCTAATCAACGTTACAAGGGCAAAAATATGTGCCATCAATTTACATGCCAATAATGAAGTAGACTTCATCAACATAATATTGATTGACTTTAGATTGCAAATCAAAATTTTAAAAAATATAATCCCACAAAAACACAATTAAGCTAGATGTGGTTGGATCATCTTGAAGCTTTCACTCCATTTAAGGTAGATTGTGTATTTGTATTTGAAATCCATAATTTAAAAAATTTAGTACTAGCTTATTCTTTATACCTTTTTTGTGTCTTTTGTAATAATCATTATTTGCTATTGGTGTATTTATACTATCATCACCTTTGGATCTATATTGATGCAATACATGCTTTAATTCCCAATCGAATTCAATTTGACTACATAAGGAAAGGAGAAGCTTGACACCATATTAAAAAAACTTGCACAATCTAAGGTTGACAAATAATACATTTGAGACTATGCCTTAGATTGTAGTGAGATGGTTGGGTGAACTTTTCCATGATTAGGTCATTCAATTTTTAAATGTAATTAACTCACCTTCATTTAATACCATCATAAATATAAATTCAAGCAAGAAAATTAATAATACCATGGCAAATAACTATATTGAATTGTTAATTTCTTCATAATTACATAAATCACTAGAGCTTATTATTAAAATTTTACATATAAATAAATATTCAATTTTCATAATTATATGTTCAGTGGAGTGAACTGGACTAATAAAAAAAATCTATATTTTGGGTACATTTTAGATCGAATGTATTACATAATCCGGTCCCTGTTAAAAACCGGCGGTTCTTAACAGGCAAAAGCAGGTACCCACCCAAAACTGAATAATACCCACCGGGAATTTTTTTTAATAAAAATTACACCCGAAGCTTGATCGGGTAGCACGGTCGAACCATTTTTTGCCCCGCCCTCTCCTCCTCCAGGGACCTCCGCCTCGGGCCTCCAACTACCCCCCACAGGTTCAACAGGCCACCCGACAGTGACTCTCAACCGTCAGATTCTCATTAGATCCACGGCTTCCCGACGCGAAGCCTCCCCATTGGCTGTTAACCGGAAATTCTCCGTTTCATCCCATACACCGCACTGGATCTAGAATCTGAGCAGATAAGAGCCGTCCGATACTGATCCGCGTGATGAGCTTCCTTGACATTTATTGGTTGAAACTAATTACTATTTTTCTTTTTTTTTAATTCCCTGTCTCTCTCGTCTCTTCTCTCTCTCTCTCTCTCTCTAAACCCTAAACCCTAAACCCTTTGCCCCCGGTTCTCTTCTTCAACGCCATCGCTATAAAACCTCGCGGGCTCAGAGTTCAGTACTACTGTTTCATTGCGACGTCTTGCTTGAGATCTAAGCAGCTCAATTTCAGGAACGTGGTTGGGTTGAACATTGTTGTTTGTGTTATGTGTTTCAATTTATCGTTTGTGCTTTTGTTCAATTAGTGTTTGTTTCGGTGGAGATTGTAGTTTTATTGTAATGGCGCCTAAGGCAGTCGAAGCTGAACAGAAGGGAGGGAAATCCAGGGCCGAGAAGAAGCCTGTGAAGACTAAGGCTGAGAAAAAGCCTGTGAAGGAGGGGGGCAAGAAGAAGAAGGCGAAGAGCACGGAGACTTATAAGATTTATATCTACAAAGTGTTGAAGCAAGTAAGTGTTTTTTTTCCCCCCCTTCTTTTGCATCTGTTTTATGGGGGATTGAAGCTTTAGTTTGTGAGTAGCTTAGAGGAAAGTTTTGGTGGTTCTCTTTTTCACAGGTTTTCTTTGTGGTTCTGTTCAGGTTCATCCTGACACTGGAGTTTCTTCGAAAGCTATGGGGATCATGAATTCTTTCATCAATGATATATTCGAAAAGTTGGCGCAAGAATCGGCTCGTCTTGCTCGCTACAACAAGAAGCCAACCATTACGTCTCGCGAGATTCAGACTGCCGTGCGTTTGATATTGCCTGGCGAGTTGGCAAAGCATGCCGTCTCTGAGGGAACGAAAGCTGTTACTAAATTCACCAGTGCTTGAGTTCCAAGATTTTCATGGTGTTTTCAAACACCACCAGTCTCTTGAGAGTTATCTCCTCTAAATCTCAGAAGCTCCAGCTGCACTGCAAGTTGTCTCCCTGGTTTGCCAATGGGTTTTTGTTGGGCTGCAGTGCCTGGGAAGGATGTTACCGAAGGAGGGAAAAGTATGCCTGGAATAGCTTCCTTTCTGTGCTTGCTGCTAAGCTGTTTGCAGATTGGGTCTATACCTCTTAAGAGTGAGCTCAAGATTGGATCAGTTTTGAAGGATCTAGGAAATGCTTTGTTTAGCTTTATAGACCAGCATCTTGAGAGTTCCTATTCACTTCTACAATGTACATTGATGTTTATTTGCTGTAAAGGTGAGGTTAAGGTTTATTGCTGGGTATTGCCATTGTGTGGCCACTTCTTTCTACAATGCCAATGCTGCTTGTGGGCAATTGTCTTTCTTAATTTTGGAATAGTAGATTTGGTTGAGCTCCTAAATCTTTTGAGATTTGAAGCTGATTGTCAGCTTATGGATGTCTGCTTCCAATATCAAAAGATAAGCTTAACTGCCTTCATTGTGCAATTGAATTTATTTTTTATTGTATATAATGAAATTGAGGTGGTAGATCTAGAAGCTTAGTTCAGGTATCCAACCATTTTTGAAGCTTCTATGAGAGTTTGGTTGGATGTCTGAGCTTGTTCTGCTTCTGAGGTTTTCTTTTCCTGCTTGCTCCTGATCCATAAGCAGCACAGGTGAGGAATCCTCCCTTCTGTTGTCTCCCTCACTCTGCAAACAATCACTGATTTGTGGATCCAAAGATTGCTGAAGATTTTCACAATGACAAGTTGGCTCAAGGGTTGTGGGTTTTGTATAAGGTTGAGAAAAACTGGTTCCTTGCATTATTCTGATGGCAATCTGCATTGGAGAAATGGGTGTGGTATATGTGGTAAAATTGGGCCTTATGACAGAAGGCTTCTGACTGATTGCAAGCAAGGATTGCTCATGCCTCTGGAGATTATGAAGCCCTTCCTGCTGTTGTAATGCCAGTGTCTTCCAATTCACAATTTCTGACAGCTTCAGTTTTGTTGCTCCAATTGGAGAGGCTCCCGTATTCAATAAGATAATTGTTTTCTATAGAAATCATTTCTATCTTCTAAATACCCCTCCTTGTGGGGCTGGCAGGTGAACTGGGCACTACTCAATACTTCTCACTTCAACATGCTCATCAAAGCAGCCCGCCTTGCTATTGCAATCCTCATCAGCAAAATTTGTGTGCTTTAGGCCAGCCAAGAAAGTAGTAGGTGAGGCACTGTCTGCTAAAGAAGCTCCAGACTCTGATTGATTGTGTTCCCAATCTTCTTGGCCCCTCTTGTGTCCTTCAGGAGAATCACTGGATAACTCTAAAGAGCCTTCAGGCCTGTGTTGAAGGAGACCAGATCAACAATGGTATGTGACTTCTTCAAAGCACATGTGTAGTTCCCTCAACAACAATTGGAGCAGAGCTGAACTTGGGGGAAAAAGAGTGAGGGAAGTGGATTTGTGGCTATGGCCTGCCAAACAAGAATCCCACAATGTTGTTCTGACACAATGGTGGGGCTTATGTTCCTGAAAAAGCATTATTACATCTGAAATGGGTCCTTGAAACTGATCTTTCTGCACGACAGATTCCAATAAAAACTCATGATCAGCAATGCAAAGTGTCAAGAAAATGTTGTCATCTCCTCTTGAACCCTTCACTCAAAAATCCTTGCTATTCCTGCATGCCCACTCCTTCTCCCTGGAGTAAAGTCAGTATTGAAGGGAGGTCTCATGGGTTGAAAGTCATCCTGTGCTTCAGGCTCTTGGCTGACTGAAAATGGAGGTGACTTTTTTTATGTGCCAGCAAATCTGCTTTATAGTCACTATACTTTCCCACACTGCTCTGTTCACAGTAGAAATCTGCTGAATTAGGCATTGATGAGTCTTCAAAAATCACACTAAGCCCATGTCATCTGTCTGGCACTTTGCAATCAGTAAAGATGGCCCACATTCTATTGCTTCATGATCACCTTCACACTGGAGAAATGGGTCCATCAACAGCTCCCTTGCAGGTAGCCTTATTGATGCGGCAGCCAGACACTTCTCAACAAATACTCAAACCTCAGGGTCCTTCAATTTCTCAAGAGCAACTTGCTTCTTTTCCTGCATGAGATCAAAGAAACACATGTACACCCTCCTTTCAACATATGCCTTGTGAAGCAACACCGTTACTACACACAGAGATGTCCAATACTTATGACAACAGAGAAAAT
>Ga0116230_10004536_pt1 | contig 13612 bp, 18 predicted proteins | sample S1TSphfallax_3_FD_88678 | JGI IMG/M metagenome (GOLD analysis project Ga0116230, IMG submission 88678) | Host-associated microbial communities from peat moss isolated from Minnesota, USA - S1T2_Fd - Sphagnum fallax MG | ecosystem: Host-associated > Plants > Peat moss > Unclassified | place...
ACTCAATTCAATTAGTGCTTGTTGTTATAGGTATATTAAATATGTTTAAGAAAATATATTCGACTCTCATAGAGGTCTTGAGTTGAAAACACTAATGAAGGCATTGAAAATATGGCTGAGATGAAAGCTTGATGACAAATTCAACCTAGGTTAGCATTTTCAGCTTTTTTCTCAAATTTTCAAAATGGACATTAATGTATTAGTTTGGTGGAAACCTTCACAACCACTATGCAATACCTATATTTCATTTAAATATACTACTGATACTCATGTACCCTTATATATATTTGCATTTGTTATGGAAAAACTCATCATGTGTGACATAATACATTGGATCGAAGTTTATCTTTTCCATTTTTTTGATTTTGAAATAATGGCGAGTTTTTCCTGGAAAAATATGCTTTTCCAAGTTTTTCAATAATTTTTTTGCAACAACCTAGATGCTTTCAAAGGGAAATCGCGATGCAATTAAAAAAGCCACAAAAGGTGAATGTCTACAAAAAAGGATTTGAAAATCAAAATAACACCGCCAAAGTAGATGCAAGAGGAAGGAATGCCCCTCTGTTATACCCTTTTCACAAGGCGTAAATTCAGAACCAAAGGGCATATTCCAGATTGCTCACTAAACATATGGACTACCCTTACCCATTTGTATATGTTCTTTAATCAGAAGAATCCACATCCCTTCTTCAGCAGATGGACGGTTATTTTGTTGTAGGATTTGTGCCAGTGTCTCAAAAGGCCTGGAGCTTAACCAAATCCAGAGGGCAACAACCAATTCGTTGCAACAATCGATTTCTACACCAGCCAAACAAGTTGTGCAATCACGCTCAGATAGGAAATGGATAGTATTATTCTCAAAGTTCGTACCTCATATTGGTGGTTGTCATGGAATGATATGTTAACTCTCCAGTTGGTCCTTCATACTGGTTGTGGTGATGGTGGCGGTGGTTGCATGGTAATTTGGATTGGAGTCTTTTGAAGAGGGTGGGTCCAAGAGTTCATGAGATTTGGTCTTTTGAGAGATGATTTGTGAGTCATGAGTCATGACCCTCCAGTTGTCTACTATAATCTTTTTAATGGGATCATGGTTCATGAAATGAGTTTTTCACCCCTGAAAAGCTGAGGCAAAAATGTTTCAAAGGCAGAAATGTTTTAGTGCTAAGGGCAGCCGCATTCTAAAGCACAATCTATCCTTCACAAAGTGGGGAGAATATTTCGATTACCAGGTGGGCTATTTGGTTGTATGGTTGGATCTTTCAATTTTAGTTGCGTTCTTCCCTTTTTCAACACAGGTACTTCTGTTTTTATTGGCGTTGCCTACCAAGGCGAGGATATTGTGTTTAGATTCATTATAGAGTATAATAACTTCATGGATTTTCGCCCCTAGGTAGTAGGTGTCTACTTTTATATCAGGATTCTGGAAAGATGGTATTTTGGCTTGTGTTAAAACCTGAGATTAGTTATAGAATTATAATATCTTGAAGGACTTTGGTTTCTTTTAGAGGATTTTTTGAAGATTATATTTTTGCATGGTGAAATATTTGAGTTTCCATAATTCTTCTTTTGCCTTAAAGTACTTTTTAATGTAAATGACAAGGCCACAGTGTGATGCACCCCTTGTCTATTTTGATGTATCTCAACGGTGAACTTGCTATTACATACAATGAAATGCTGTGCTGGTTTCAGGTGGAGAGAATTTTTTTTGCATGGAGTAATGAATGACAAGGGCATTACTGGAATGCTTTGCATGGGCCCTCCTTCTGGTAATGCCTGAGCAGTATGTACACAGGCCCACTCCCTCCCCCATCTCTCAAAAAAGGGTTTTGCACCAGGTTTCTTGTGGTGATGGGGGTGAATTAGGCTTTCTGGATACCTATACTAGTGTTGGGCAGTTCTCAAATCTTCACCCAGTTCTCGACCCAGTTTGCACAGTGAGAACCAGTTGACATAGTTACGTGTGAGAATTGGATTGAGAACCAATCTCTGGTTCTCACATGAACAAGAATCGGTCATGAGAACCAGTTTCTGGGTTTTTTTTTTTTGGTTTTTGTTTTTGTTTTTAAGAAGCCGACAGGTTCTCTAAGAGAACCTCCATCCAGTTCTTAGTCTATTAGTTTAAGGTTTAGGGTTCCTAAATAGTAGTTACTGCTTAGGGAGGTGGAGGCATTGTTTAGGGTTAGGATTTTGTATAAAAATGAAGCTCCGGTTTCAATTATTTCATGATTTTTTTTTTTGTCTTGTAGTGTTCTTCTGTTATTAGTTTTGTTTTTCGTTGTTGGCTTGGCAATGTTCTTGCTCTTGTCTGTGGATTGCATATTGCTTTTCTGGCGTTGGGTTACTCTTCTCATGTTGTTGCATGTTTTTTTGGCATTGCTTTCGTTCTTCTTGTGTTGCTTCCAATCTTCTAATGTTGTTGTCATTCTTTTTGAGTTGTATTGCTTTTCTTGTGCTATTATTGATCTTCTTGTGTTGTTGTAACTCTTTTCGAGCTTTTCTTGTGCTATTATTGATCTTCTTGTGTTGTTGTAACTCTTTTTGAGTTGTTGAAACTCTTCTCGTGCTACTGCAACTCTTTTCACACAATGCATTGTCTATTTCGCATGTTGCTGCTTTGTGAGTTGCTCTTCTTGCTTGTTGTTATCTCGTGCGCTACCTATTTTGTGCGTTGCTCTTCTCATGCAATGTTGCTTTACACATTGCTTCACGCCCTGTTTTTCTCATGTGTTGTTTTTTCGTGCGTTGTTTTTTTCATGCACTCTAGATACGTACTAGCTCATCAAGTTGTTTTTGTCACATTGTTGCCTCTACTCTTCTTGCACGTTGTTATTCATTTTTTTGGTTATTTATTTTGCAAGATTTTTTTAACTTCATAATAAACCCCATATTTTTTTGCTTTTTCCACCTTATAAACCCCATACCTTTGCCACTTTATTTGTTTTTTGTAAATGCTTAAAAGGTAGATTGTATTTTGTAATTGTTTATAAATGGTAGTTTGTGGTTTTTGATTGTAAATGTTAGTTTTTGGTTTTGAATACATTATAGAATTGTTTAATGTTTGGTGTTTGATAAATCATAGAGTTGTTTAATTTTTTTCGTTACTCGTCAAGGTAGTAGTTTTTGATTTCAAATTAAACATGGAACAATCTTCTAAAAATGAAAGTACATGTGATATATTTATGAATGAAGTAAAGATGGAAGATGAACCTTTGCTGGAACTTCAAGAAAATATAAATTTGCAAGGAAATGAAAACTTTCAAATAGAAGGAAGTAGGAATCCAAAAATGAATGAAGAGAAAATGAAAGAGAACTTTAAGAAGTTACATGCTCAAAAATCATCTTGGAGAGGGAATAATAGAAATGTGTTATGTTGGGCATTTTATTGTGTTAATGATAAAAAAGAAGTTAATATAACAACTCCTCAAACTATACATTGCATTTTTTGTCATAGTAATCCAATATTAAATTTAAATTCAAAAATTCAAGCTAGGAAAGGATTAATCTTATATAACACAACCAATAATATAGCTAAATTGAGGAAACATGTCAATGCAAATCATTCCAATGTTTTGGAAAAAAATTAAAAAAGAAATGAATTGTTCTTTGAGGGAAAAGGAAAGACAACCTTCCAAAAAGAGATCAAATATTTCTTCTAATTCCATATTTAGTTTTTTTTAATAAGGGAACCTTTCAAGAAGGAGGATATGCAACAAGTTTATTTTTGGGAATTCTTGTCTGTTAAAAACCATCTTCGTTTCAAATTTGTGTAGAGTAATTGGTTGAAGAGATATAGTATGCATTTGCATCCAAGACTTTTTTTCCTTCTGGAAAATAATTTTCTCATGAATTATTGCTCACAAATTAGTGGAAAAAATTCAATAATTATATGTATTACTAGCTTTAACAAAATGTGATTATGTAACAACAAGTTTCGTGGATGTCAAAAGTTGGACATGATGTTTTTACATTGGTAATCAATATTTTAGGTGTTGATTAGTAGGCAAAGCATATTACCCTTGGCCTTTTTGAGCCAACATATATTAGTGGATAGACCTTGGCCAAAAAATTGATAGAATTGTTGGAGAATTATGAAATGAGGAGAAAAAATATTATTTATATGAAGGATGAGGGATCCAATTTGAACACTATGACTATAGCCTTAAAATCAATCGTCAGTTGTGATATGTCGGGTTTGGAGGAAAGTTTTAAGGGTAGTTGCTTTGGTCATGCATTTTTTAAAGCTTGTCAATATGTTACAACAGAAGAAAAAGTTTGTGGATATTGACAATATGTGTCAATCAAGTTGCCCAAAGAGATATATAGAAATGCATAATGTGGCCAAAATTTTTAGAAAAGGTAGATAAGAATGGGAAAAGGCATATGTGACTTTAGGTCTTCCCCTAAAGAAATTGAACATTCTAGTGGAAACAAGGTATTTTTTATTTTTTTAAAGATTTTTTGTTCATATTTCTTTTTTAATTCTTACTTTGTTTAACCTAACATTTTTTTCACTCTTATTCTGCATATTTTGACAATGTTTTTTGTTTTTGTAGATTTGCTAGTAAATTTTTTTTTCCAAAAAGCTTTGTAATTGAAAAAAACAATCATATTATGTTACAACATGTAAAATTCTGTGAGAATGAATGCAATAGTACCACCTCCTTTGACATGGCACATTTGTCACATTATTGTTGATTCTTTTAGCCACGTTGTGTTTGTTTGTATTTTGAACCAGTTTAAGGGTCATTGGTTATTAAGTGATGCATTGAATTCTACCATATTCATGAGTTTAGAATTTAGGGATGAAATTGATTTTGCAACTTTTGACAACTTAATGGAAGAAGATGGAAATGTTGCTTATGGATTATTGTGTTTGGCCTCCAACATTAAAAAAAAATGAAGAAAGAAAGGTTCATAATTGTTTTATTTAATGTTGGACCATAGGTTTAAACTTTTCGTGTTATGTCCTCACTTATTGGTCATGAACAAGGTAAAACAATTGTTGAAAAATATGACCAAAAAACTTTGTTTCCTATGTTTCTTAAATGTTATTATCATTTGCATCCAATGGTTGAATTTGAAAGAGGTGATGAGCAAAGGGTTGAAGAGGACAAGAGTTTGGATATCTTTGAGATGATAGTTAACACAAGTGAGCTAACAACAGAATTGGCCAACAAAGAGCTTTTGATTTTCAAGCGTTATCAAGTGCCCACTGTAGTGATGGAAAAAACATGAAAATATGTTTCCTAAAATTTGTTTTGTGTTAAACAAATCTTAAGAATAATTAGACTTCAAATTGAAACAAAAAGAATATTTTTAGTAGCTAGAATCCTTATTAGTCTGAGAAGATGTTATTTACAATCAAAAAATTTGGACAAATTAATCTTTGTCAACAAAAATTGGCCCAATGATCTAATAATAGGTTGTAAAATCCCCTTTTAGTTTGGTAGATTTAGTTAAAACTAACCTTAATTTAGAAGAAGAGTTTGAAGGAGCTTTTGAAAGGGACAAAATTTAGGAGTTGTAAATTTTGAATAAGTTTATTTTACAAGTTTTCATATATTCTCAATAATTATTAAGTTGAAAAAAATATTGTAATTATGGTAGAGGCCTATTCAATTCAAAGGTAAATGCATCATGGACACCCTTACCCCTTTCCCCAAAGGCCCCTCCTTGGATCTGATCCACAACTTGCATTTGAGTGACTTGTTTTGGGTGGTCCTTAGTTTTGCTGGATGTACATTTCCTGGATGGATTATATCGAATAAAATAAAAATCATTCATATTATGGGCTATAAGCTATTATGGGGTGAATGGATTTTGCAAAATCAAACCTCACACAAAAATAAACAAATTTGCTGGCCCAACTTTGTTCTTTATTTCACATAGTTTTCACAATACCTAGGTTACATTACATTTGATGCAACTTCCCAAACTTTGTTACTACCTTACCCTAAGGTCAGTTTGATCATTAAATAATCTTCAAAATAGTGAAATGAAAATTTTGTGAAAATATGAAGTTGAAATGTTGAAAATCATCATAATTATCATAGGTTACACCCTAAATAATTTCACTACTCATATCACAACGTTATAGTAGATGATGGAAAAATATATAATTTCAAAACTAGAAAACGAATTCATTTTTTTGAAATCAAATAACTCTTCATTTTGTCAATGTGGAAACTGACCCCAGGCTACTGTATCTGACTAAAAGAGAAAAACCAACAAGCAACAAAAACAATCTAGATACATGATGTGTTTGTAAGTTAAAAGAAACAACAACAAATTGATTGGCTTGCACTCCATGAAGTACCAAGTTTCAAACAAACAAGTGCCATAATGGGCATAATAGCTCTGCGCATTATGCCAAGTTCAAACCAACCACAATTAAAATAGGAAATATTCAATAAAGTTCCCAAAGTTTGAACTCAAAATTCACTTGTGTTAACATTCCTAAAAATGTGGGATCAAATGAACTCTCCATCATTTTGTAGTCACTCCTTGACTGGCAGAGCCGATAAATAAACTCCCCACCCCATTCTCCCAAAAGGAAAAAGAAGAAGGAAAGAAACAAAACAATCCAGACCCCGATAGGTTAAGTTTGTAAGTGAGAGGGATCTTCCGCCTAATGATATTAGATTATTATGTTCTTCCATACCATTATGCATACCCAATACTATATAGTAGGTTGTTCCCCATATACCAGTGTTTTACTCATAAGAACCCTCCCCCTGCTACATTTGGTGAATTACATCTGTTTAGATTCACAATCGTGTTCACCTCGTAATCTAGAATAGGTTTAGGTTTATGATAATGTTCACCTTGTGCTTTATCATACCCTTAAAGCACTCATAGAATTTTCCTTTAAGTGTATTTGGATAGCACCTTATATTCATGGACATCTTTCCTAGAGAAGAGGAGGGATGTTGGGCCTACTCATTAAGAGCGGGGAGGATCTTGTGGTTCATGCAATTATGTGGGAATGCAATGAAGCATAAAGGCACAACTTATAATGCAAAACAAATGGTGAATTCTATGATACAAGGGTACTTGGAGAAGGAGACAATCATAGCTCCTCAAGTGGATGATGCTCATGCTAGATTGGTTAAGTTATGATTCACCTCATGCTTGCATTCTATCAATCCTTAGACACAACAATTATGATGTTTCATTGCATTCCCACATAACAATGATGAATTTTTGAGAGGCTTTGGGCCTAAGTTCTTTCGAGTGCCTTTAGGTTTTCTTGGTCCATCAACAAGTTTGTCTCCTCATTTCTAATAATAATATCTCATTGTCTCAAGGTTAATAATACTTTCATTGCCTTATGCAATAGTAGATTATTATTATTTGATGATTAGCAAGTTTTCATCAATGATGATTGCAAATGCACTTCTCTTTGTCAAGCTACATGTGTTATTATCAAGATGCAATATGAAGAACAAACAAAAACAAAATTGATGCATGTTCCAACAACTGGCCATGGTGGTGGTGAAGCTTTTTTGAGGTGTTAGTTGGAGTTTCATGGGGTTTGTTGTTGCTTTGAACCCACTACCAAAACAAAACTTTATCAAAACAATTCAATGGCAAGCTTGGATTGAATGAGAGTCCAACAACTTAAGCAAATAACTAGTGTTGAGAAACTCTCTCATGATTACATAACATGTAATACAATTGTGTGTTTTCTACTTGTAGTAGTTGCCACCACCATTTCGATTAAATGACGGTACTGCAATTGATAATGTCAACACTAATGTAAGGCAATTATCAGTTTTCTTTTAGAATTGTTGGGTTCGATTTCTAATAGCACTTATATGAACTTTCTAAGATTAAAAAAAAAAAATCATCTTTAAGAAAATTAAGAGGTTTTGAAATTTTAAAAAATATATTTTCAACTAGTTTTCAAAGTGTCGATTTCACAAATTTAATAGTAGTTGATTTTCAAAGTGGTTATCAAAAATTGGGTTTAGGGTTCAATTATTTTAACCAATATTTTTTCTAAATACTAAGATTATTAGAAACATAGTATAAAATTTGAATGCAAGTGCAAATAATAATAATATTTTTTGAACACTTTATATGTCCATGACTTCATCCTATTCAAATAAGCCTTCAAACTCTTCAAATTCCTAAACTTAAATCATTTTTCATCAACTCCATCATATTAGAAAGTGATTTACAACCAACTTAAAAATCATTTGACCAATTTTTGTTCACAAAAATCAACCTTTTTAGATTGTTTAATTGTTAACGACATCTCTTTATATTAGTTAGTATGCTTGCTAAAGAAAAAAATCCTTACATGTCAATTGTGATCTTATGATGTCTAGGATTTGGTGAGCCAAAAGACCAACATCAAGAAACATGGCTTCATGCTTCCTCCACCATTGAAAAGGACATTTCATTTCCCTAGGATTCACTTAGTGACATTTGAAAATCAACAATTCTTTAGTGAAAAGTTCTTTCACTTGCTCATTTGTGTTGATAGTTTGTTAAAAAAAAAATACAAGTTGCAATCCTCAATAATTGTTGACATTGCAAAGCCACCTTCAATTTTTGTCATTGGATGTAAATGATAATAACATTTCAAAAACACAAGATATAAAAATTTCCTATCATATTTTTTAGCAATAACCACACCTTCCTCACAACCGCTAGAAGAATATGTTAGACAAAAGGCTTTTAAACTTGGGGTCTAACATCAAAGACAACATGTTATGAACTTTTGTTTATTCACATCTTTTTAGAAAAGAAAGAAAAGATTCTAGATTAACATAAATTTCCTTTTTCATGTTGGAGGCAAACAAAACTAACTTAAGCACAACCCCATCATCAATCAAATGGATTTGAGCTAATGGGTTTGTAAATTCTTCTTTAAATTTTAAGCACATAGATATGTCAAATTGCAATGCATTTGAAAGTAACCAATACCCTCAAAACACAAGTAATCACAAGTGAAAAGTAATCCACAATTATTTTACAAATGTGCCAAGTAAGAAGAGGTGAAACTATCCCACTAGTTTTGATAACATTTTGTCTACTATAACAAAAGATGATAACATCTTTTAAATTGCAAGGATTCTTGGAACATAATGCTCTTGCTAGCAAACTTGCAATCAAATTTACACATGCAATGTTACTATATCCATCAAGCACAATTAAATAATCAATATATGGAAATATATAAACAATAAGGCCTTAAAAATGAAGATTACAATTTGCACAAGGCTTGTTCCATCCTTGTCTACCATTCCTAGATTTTTAAAACCAAGTTATACATTTTTGCTAATTTGATTATGAAAATTTGATTGAAGTAAATTTGAAATTTTTATAAACTTTCTTATTAGTTGTAGCATATTGACATACTTCAGGAAAAACATGATCAAAACAAGTGCTTTGAAAATTTTCATCCAAACTTAAAACTCCCCAACTTACAATAAATTTCAAAACAATAGTCATGATATTCAAATTTGACCTTTCATCTTTGACATAAACAATGATTCTTTTCTTCACCCATATTGATTCAACAATTTTGTTAGATTATTGGCCAAAACTTGACTAGTAGTGTTTGTTGCTTCAAATAAACCAACAGTCATTTGTTTAGTTTCCCAATCATATTTCAAGAAATTAATGACAAGAAAAAATATATCATGTGCCCACTTGGACATCCACAAGTCAAAACTAATTGTTGCTAAAATATATTTTGTCAATTTTGGCAAAACATATATATACATTTGTTTTAATCAATTAATTATATTTTTCCTCCACCAAGTTAAAAATATTTCATAAGAAAACTATCTTTTAGAGGGAAAGACCAATTGAAGACACAAATGTAAAACAAGATGTTTGAACCAAATATTTTCCACAAGTTGAAAAGGCATGTGATTTTCCATAATTAAAAGGCCAATGTCTTGTACAAAGTTTTTTTAATACACGCCATTTTTATAAAAAAAAATTACACAATAAAAAAAGGAAGATATTTCATCAATTACATCACAAAATTAATATATCATGACTTAGTAATGAAAATCGTGCAAAATTCGTTCATGCATAATTTGTATGTTTCATGCACTGATATTGTGCATTGAAAACACATTTGATACATGGATTTATTGAAAGATGTGAAATGTGTGTGACATTTGTTCATTCATAGGTTTGTACTTGATCCATCGACACATTTATCTGTGTAGTAAAAGCATGGTTATGTGGTTCATGTTTGACATTTTGAAAAGTTCACATCTTACATTAACTATAATTCTTGCATTTAAAATAACTATCAAACTATAAATCCTATAATTATCCCCTATGGTTTTGGTTACAAATATTAATAGATAACCTTATAAATAGCCCTAAACATGTGATTGGTTAAAAAATTTAGAAAAAAAATTAAAGATTTCAATGTGAAATAGAATATCAATTGTAAAAAATTATGAAAATTATGACGAGTTAAATTTTTTAATATGAAAAAAAAAAATTCAATGCATCTTATAATTATATTATTCATTTTATTTTGGTGTATATTTTAGTTTTAATTTTGATATTACTATGACATATTTTTTGAATCCACATTTTTCATTTTCTATATGTGACAAACATAGTGTCATCATTTCAAAAGTCCACAATGAGTCCATTCTTTTCTTAAAACCCATCCATAATTTTTAATAAGATTCTCACTAAAGTTTATTGCAACATGGATAATGAAAAATTGAAAATTTTAATGTGTGATATGATTTTACATTTTAAGTTCATTTATAATCCACAAAAATTGCAACTATGACAATTTAAACAATCCACTTAATTGTGTTTTCACCTTGTGTGTGAAATGTACAAACTTACAAATGAACAAACTTCACATGATTTTCATTATTAATTCATCACATGCTAAATTTGTGATGTAACACATTAAGCCCCTTCTTTGTAGGTTGTTTTTAAAAAATCCTTACACTATTCACCTCCTCTTTAATTTATAAACAAGAATTATGGAATGATATGGATTCACATGTTTTTTCAAAGCTATTATCCCATATGTATTATAATATGTTATTAGACCCTTTCTTTCTTTGGTGCTTGAATTAAATGCAAATATAAAGTTATAGTAACAAAATATGCATAAGATGACTTGAAAACTACCCCTGCCAACATCTTTCCCATCATTAACACAATAAAATGTCCAACATGCATTTATGTTATGCCCTTTCCATGTTTTCCTTTGAACATGCAATTTTCAAAAATTGTTTGCATGTTTTTTTTTTTTTGCTATATTTTTTTTGAAAATTCTAATTTTCTTTTATTCTTGCCACATCTTTTTCAATAATAATTTCATTGACATTTAATTCATTTTCATTTTCATTTATGATCATGTTTTCATTTTCATTTGAATCCATCAATTTTCAAAATATTACAAAACAAAGTGCAAAAATAAAATACATGTTATTTTTTGTCAAAATAATATTTTTAGTGTTTAATGAGTTTTAACATATTTATGCAATGAAAATGAAAGCAAAACATTCATAAACATTTACAATGGAAAAATAAATCATTTTTGTTGTTTTTTCAAATACAACAAAAAAAAATCCAAATCCATACATGTTCACAAAACACATACATATAGATATACACAATAAAAAAAATAAAAACTCACCTTGAAAAAAATTGAACTTGAAGTTTTTTGTTTCTTTTCCTTCACCTACATGGAAACAAGGGTGAGGGATAGTACCAAACTAAAAGAGCTGAACCATAAGGACAATGAGGGGGAATAGTAGTAACACACAACAACGAAGAGCCAAGGAGTAACAAAAAATTAAAGAGGTACTTGGGGAGTGCTAGTAATGCACACCAATGAAAACCCATGGAGCAATAGCAATACACAACAATAATGCATAACAATGAGGGGTCATAACAACACACAACAATTTAAAAAAATAACAACTTATGTAAATGAGGAGGATTAACACATGGTGATGAAAAAAATAGTAGCACATGTTGATGACAAGTAGTAGCAACAATGCATTTTGATGCGGAAGAATAGTAGGAGGACACAACAATGAAAGGAATAACAATACACAACAACAAGGAATAACAATAACAACAATGCATGATGATGAAAGGAACAATAGCAACACATGATGATGAAGAGTAGAAAAACAATGCATGGCAATGAAGAATAATAGTGCCGAGCAATGAAAAACATTAGCAAAACATGGTGACAAGGAGCAACAATGCCTAGTAACAAGCAACGTGAGGAAATGACAACAATGCATAACAATGAACAACAACACACAACAACAAGGACAAACAAAGAACAAAGTTCAATAAAAAAAACATTAGAAAAAAAAGAAATCAAAGCATACACAAACATGAAACATGCAAAACACTAACTAGAAGAATCAAAATTGACAATGTGAATCCTATTTGAGAGAAAAGCAATGTGAAAAAAATAGGGAGGAAGGAAGGAGGAATTGTTTTCAAATAACCCTAACTTTTTTTTCCTAAACCCTACCTAACACCCATTAACCTACTATTAATTAATACCTTGACCTTGCTATCTATTAGTACCTTAACACGGTATCAATTTTTTAAAGAAAGAGTTTCAAATGGTTGGTTCTCAATGTAATGAGAATCAGCGGGTGGGATTCAAACAAGGTATCACCCTTGATGATACCTGGTGATATTGAAGTTGATAATTAGTTTAAAATTCTGGCTGGTTTTCAGCCATTTTCTAATACCCACCCTACATGGTCAAAACCACCACTCTATACAAACATACTTTCTTTGCATATTGTTCAAACCTTTCGGTTGGTAATGGATTATCTAGTAAGTCTCATAGTGGATTCAATTTCTTGTAATAATTTTGAAATGGAAGTTCATAGAGTACCTTGCAAGGTTGGGAGAGCCTTGGCCCCCGCCCTTCAATTATGTATATATAATGTGTAGAAGGCAAGGATATGTCTACAATTGAATGAGAGATTGAAGGTTGTATAAATATAGGGGATAATAAAATCACACTTGGGTTGGTAGTGTTGTGTATGGCAAGATGGCCAAGGTTATTTCCACACAAACGAAGCTCAAATTTCCAAATATACATAATATCTATGGATTGTCACAAATTTTCTCTTCTATGTATGTACCAACTATCCAGTTTTAATCTATATGTACAACAATGATAGGTGTAAACACAAAAACCCAATTGGAGTCTTGCTTTAAAATCCAAATACTACATTAAAAATATGTGCTTATTGTAAGAACGGTATTCATGCTACCTAATGTGTGGCTTGTGTTTCTGGCCCAAATGTGAACTTGTTACTCAACTGATTGAGTTGGAATTTTAAATTTTGAATGATAAATATTACTCAAAATATAGTACATCTTGCACCTTAGGTCTAATTTTCAAAAAATCACCTTCATAAAATCCTACTCATTGAGCACGTTCCAACATTATCAAAAGTGCACCCCAATTTCCTTAGAAATTTTAGTTTTGAGTGTATTGAATTCTCAATGACAAATTTGTTCAATTTTCAATAACTCTTGCATTGCATGTCTAAATATTAGGAAGCCATCACCATGCACCTGTACTCATTACGGTTTCTCATGCCACCTAGAGCGCAATGAG
>Ga0116230_10004538_pt1 | contig 13610 bp, 7 predicted proteins | sample S1TSphfallax_3_FD_88678 | JGI IMG/M metagenome (GOLD analysis project Ga0116230, IMG submission 88678) | Host-associated microbial communities from peat moss isolated from Minnesota, USA - S1T2_Fd - Sphagnum fallax MG | ecosystem: Host-associated > Plants > Peat moss > Unclassified | place: USA...
CTGCGCAAGCGTGTCGGTGCCGGCCTCAAAGCGCGCGTCCAAACCGTCAAAGGCTCCGTCGATAACGCGACCGGCACGCTCGCCGAAAACACCGCCGGCCTGCGTTCTACCGCGGTCTCGTTACGCAACCCGCTCGGTTTCGCACTCGGCGGACTCGCGGCCGGCTTTTTGATCGGCCTCGTGATCCCGTCAACGGAATATGAAGACGAGCGGCTGCCCGAGATCCGCGAAGCGATCGTCGGACGCGGTCAAGAAATCGTCGACGACGCGCTCGAACACGGCCGAGCGGTCCTCGACGACACGATCGCCGCAGCGACGAACTCTGCACAAGAACACGGCCAGCAATTCATGAACGATTTGCAACAGGAAGCCGGCGCGAGTGCCGGTGTGGTCGCCTCCGAGTCGGCCACAAACTAACGATCGCGGGCTCGCAACGCCACGTGCGAACGAACATCGCACGGACGCTACCGCATGTAGGCGAGCGATCAAACGTCGTTCCCGGGGGGCGGCGAGAGCCCAAGCAGCGCAGGAACCGTGAGCAAGAACGCGGTCCTGCCGGGGCTTCCGTCCTCGAGGACGATCGTGCCGCCCAGCCGCGCGGCCGCCTTCTGCGCGATCGCCAACCCTAAGCCCGAGCCCGCGATCTCGCCCCGGTCGGCGCCACGGTAGAAGCGCTCGAAGATTCGTGCACGGTCGTCGTCGGATATCCCCGGGCCGCCGTCGCGTACGCGAACCACGATCGATGCACCCACAGCCGCGACGCTCACCGCGACCGGCGAGTGTGCACCGTATTTGACAGCATTCTCGATGAGGTTTGCGACCGCTTCGTAGAGATCGACTGGTTCGCCGAGAACGAGCAGCTGATCGGCCGCGTCGACCGCGATCGGCGTCGACGTGATCACCGCCAGCGCCTCGACGGCCTGGCGGACGATGGCGCCGGCGTCGACCACTTCGGGCTGCGCTTCGATCACGCGGTCGAGCCGAGCGAGCGTCATCAAGCGTTCCACCAGCGTGCGCATCCGCTTCACCTCGACGGCGAGCGACGCGAACGCCGTCCGCGCAACGGCCGGATCGGTGATGCCGCCGCGGCGCAGCATGTCGACGTAGCCCGCGACGACCGTCAGCGGCGTGCGCAGTTCGTGACCGGCCTCGGCGACGAACTGGCGAATCTGATCTTCGACGCGCCGGCGTTCCAAGAACGCTTCCGTCACGCGCTGCGCCGCGCCGTTGTAGGCCGCAGCGAGCGCGCCCACCTCCACGCTATCGGCGGCGTGCAGCGGACGCGGCGCGAAATCGCCGTCGGCGAACCGCTTGAGCTCCGCGGTGACCGTCATCATCGGCAGAAGGGTTGCGCGCGCGCCGAAGCGTGCTGCGGCGACGGCGAGTACGGCGGCAAGCGCAACCGAGATGGCGATCGTGACGGAGAACGTCTGAACGATCGGATCGACCTTGCGATGGTCCGGTATTACGACGATGACCGCTTCGCGAACGGGCACGAATGCCGGAGCGAGACCGACGAGCGCGCCCAGATCGATGACGCTCGACGGCATGCGCGGCGGCGCCGTCACTTCGCGCGAGACGGCGATGACGGCGATCCCGTCGACGTGCCCGTTCGGTGCCAACTGGGCCGCAATCGTGCTCGCCGTTTGCGCCGCAGGCGCCGCTGCGATCGCTCGTTCGACATGGGCCACTGCGGCGGCAAACTCATGCGCGAGCGGACGCGTGAGCACAGCGAACATCGCGAAGTTCGCGATCAGGGCGAGCGTCGCGAGTACGCCAAATCCACCGATCGTATAGAGCAGCATCAGACGCAACCGAAGGGAACGCACCGTGATCACCGCAGGACGTAACCGACGCCCCGCACGGTTTGTATGAGCGTCCGTTGCGCTGCTTCGTCGATCTTCCCGCGCAGATACGAGATATACGTTTCGACCGTTTGCGTCGAGGTATCGCGATCGTCGCCCCAGACGAGATGGATGAGTTCGTCACGCGTGAACACGCGCCGCGGCCGGCGCGCGAGCGCGGCCAGCAGGTCGAACTCGCGGGTCGAGAGGTTGATGAAGCGTAGACCGCGCCGCACCGTACGCGCTTCCAGATCGAGTTCCAGGTCTTCGTAGGTGAGCACCGTCACCTCGCGCAGACGCGGCCGCCGCAGCGCGGCGTGGAGCCGCGTCGCGAGTTCTTCGAGGTCGAACGGCTTGGGCAGATAGTCGTCGGCGCCGGCGCGGATGCCGTCGATGCGGTCGCGCACTTCACCGCGCGCGGTCAACATGATAATCGGAACCTCGGTGAGCCGGCGAATCATCGGCAGGAGCGTCACGCCGTCGACTTTTGGGAGCATCACGTCGAGTACGATGCAGTCCGGCTGCCACGCCCGCACGAGCGTAAGGCCCTCGACACCATCGCCGGCGCTGCGAACCTCGAAGCCCTCGAGCCCCAGGGCGACTTCGAGCATTTTCCGGACGCTCTCTTCGTCGTCGATCACGGCGACACGCCGTTTCTGCTGGTTCATCCGCCCCATTCTGCGCGCGAACGCTCCGGGATCGCCGGGAAGCGTTCAAGGCGATTTCGGAGATTTTCGCGGGCCGTAACGCAGCATCATGCGCCAGACTCCTCGGCATGAACACCACGCTCCGCCGGCTCGCAAGCACGCAGCACACGAACGCCGGCGCTTCCGCCCCACCACCGGCGGGGACGTCTCGATGATCGCCGCCCTCCTCCTCGCAGCGATCGTCAGCCCGCCGGCGCCCGTGCCGTCGCCCGTTCCCAGCCCAGCGTCGCTCCCCGCGATCGGGGCGGGACTCACGCTGCCGTATCCAGCCTACGGTTCACCCCAACCGCAGGTCCTCACCACGCGGCGGGTACCCGGCGTCCCGGCGGCGATCACGCTTGCCGACGCCACGGCGATCGCGATCGCGCGCATCCCGTCGCTCGCCGCGGCACGCGCCGAAGTTGCGCTCGAGGATGCATCGGTTGCACTCGCGCGGACGGGGTTCGCGCCCGATGTAAGCGTGAGCGGCTCGTCAACGTATTCCTACGTGCAAAACGGCGTCGCAAACGCATCGACGCCGGCGGACATCTCCACGAACCTGCTCTCGGCGCAGAGCAACAGCGGGTCGTTCTCCCTCTCGCAGCTCGTCTACGACGGCGGCCAGATCCGCGCGAAGATCGACGCGGCCAGTCTGACGCGCGACGCTACGCTTGCGACGTACCGCCGCGACGCACAAACCGTTGCGTATGACGTCGCCGCCGCCTACTATACGCTGCTCGCCGACGAGCGAAGCGTCGCGGTAGACGACGAATTGCTTCGCGAGGACGTCGTCTCGGAGAACCTGGTGCGCGCGCAAATCCGCGCGGGGACCGTCGCCGGAGCCGATCTCTCGACCCAGCTTGCGACGACCGCCAACGCGCGCACGACGCTCGTGCGCGCGCAGGGCACGCTACAAAACGATCGCGTCGCGTTCGCGACCGCCTTGGGGCTCGGCGCCGACACCGACGTGCTTCCGCGCGACGACACCCAAGGACTGGAAACCGCGACGCCCACGAGCGCTCTTCCCGCGTACGCGGGCGCACTCGACATTGCCTATGCGGAGCGGCCCGATATCGCACAAGCCACGCTCACGGTCGAAGCCGATGAGGCCTCGCTGCGCGAGGCGCGGCGCGGGCTTTCGCCGACGCTTTCGTTCTCCGGTTCGAAAGGACTCGAGTCCTCGAACCTCGGCGGCGGGGCGATCCGCAACGACGGGACGATCGGCCTTTCCCTCACGCTGCCGATCTACGATCGAGGGATCACCCGCGCGAACGTCGCGTCCTCACGTGCGACGGTCGCGATCGCGGCCGCCGACGCGGCAACGACGCGACTCACCGTCGCGCAGGACGTGCGCCAAGCGCTGATCGCGATCGTGAGCGATCGCGCCGTCCTCGATCAAACGCGCGCTGCCTACGCGAGTGCCGTGACCTCGCTGCGCTCCACGCAGGCGCAATATCGCGTCGGCGTGAGCACGATGCCCTCCCTCATCCAAGCGGAGACGACGCTCGCCTCCGCTGCAACCAACATCGTCAACGCCATCTACACGCTCCGCATTGCAGAGAACAATCTGCGCTATGCCTTGGGGACGAATCTACAATGATCATCCGGTTACCATATGTGCCGGCCGCCCTCGCGCTTGCCGCAACGATCGCTTCGGGCTGCGCGCACGGCGGTCCGCCGCCGGGCGGCCCGCCGCCCGTAGCTGTCACCACCGCCGAGATCACGCGCGGAACGATCGCCACCGACGTGTCGTTCGACGGCCAGATCACCCCGATCTATCAAACGACCCTGAGCACCGCCGAAGCGGGAACGGTCAGCGCCGTGAACGTCACCGAGGGCGATTTCGTTCGCCGCGGTCAGGTCCTCGCATCCCTCGACACCGCGCAGCTCCAAGCGTCGCTTGAAGCGAACGAGGCGGCGGTGCGCGCGGGCGAAGCCGAGCTCGTTCATAGCCGCGTCGCGGCGCCGATCCAGGCGCAACAGTACGCGTCGGCCGTCGCGACCGCGCGCCAAAATCTGCAGAGTTCGATCAATAGCGTGCGCTCCGCCCGCGCCGCGGTCGCTCACGACGAACTCACCGAGCAGGCCGACGAACAACTCCTCGCGCAGCAATACGTCTCGCGCGAGACGTACGAACAAGCGCGCGCGACGGCGATTGCATCGCGCGAAACCCTGCGCAGCGATCTGCAAGCCGTCACAGCGCAGCAGGCCGCGCTGCAGACCGCGCTTAGCAATACGAATCAACGGCTCGAAGACCGGGCAACGATCTCTCAAAGCGCCGCGAACCTCGACGAGGCGCGCGCCAACGTGAAGTTGCTGCAGGCGCAGATCGCGCAATCGTCGATCGTCGCCCCGTTCGATGGTCAGGTGACGCAGCGGCTGCTCGACCCCGGCGCATACGCGGGCGCGAGCTCGGGCGTCTTCACGATCGCACAAGTCTCGCGCGTGTACGTCGTCGCCAACGTTCCCGACACGGACCTCACCGCGGTCTCGCGTGGCAAAGCCGTGACGTTCTCAACGCCAAGTCTTCCCGGCCGGACCTTTCACGGTCGCATCTTCGACATCAACACCACGCCGACATCGGGGACGCTCAGCTATCGCATGCGCCTGCTCGTGGACAATCACGACCTCGCGCTTCGGGGCGGTCTGTTCGCAAACGTTCGCGTCGAGCGCGCGCGTCATGCCGGCGTGCTGCTCGTTCCCAGCAGCGCGATTACCAGCGGTCCGGGCGGCCCCAGCATCTTCATCGTCACGAACGGCAAAGCACGGAGCGTTCCCGTGCGCATCGGCCTGCAGACGGCTGCCTCCGCGGAGGTCGCGGGCAATGGGCTCGCCGCAGGCACGGCCGTCGTCACCTCGCAGCCGGGCGGGTTGCGAGACGGAGCCGCGATCGCTGACGCCGGCTCCGGGCCGCAGGCCACGCCCGCCGGACTGGCGGCGCGTTAATGTTCCTGCGCATCTTCGTCGAGCGGCCGATCCTCTCGGGCGTCATCGCCGCCCTCATCCTCTTGGCCGGCGCCGCATCCATCCCCGGTTTGCCGATCGCCCAATATCCCCAGATCGCGCCCCCGACCGTGACGGTCACAAGTACCTATCTCGGGGCCGACGCCGCGACGGTCGAGGCAGCGGTGACGAATCCGCTCGAAGAGCAGATCAACGGCGTCCAGGGTCTGCGCTACCTCTCGTCGACCTCGTCCAACGCCGGCGTGTCGACGATCACCATCACTTTCGATCCCTCGCGCAACGTCGATGCCGCGGCGGTCGATGTGCAGAACCGCGTCCAGAACGCGTCGGGCCAGCTGCCGTCAGCGGTCACGCAGACGGGCGTTCAGATCACGAAATCGTCGGGTTCGTTCATCATGGCGATCGCATTCACGTCGAACGCGCGCGGCGTGACGCCGCTCGAACTCAGCAACTTCCTCGACCGCAACGTCAAGGATCCGTTGCTGCGCATCGACGGCGTGAGCTCGGCGCAAATCTTCGGCGAGCGGCGCTACGCCATGCGCATCTGGCTCGATCCGCGCGCACTGCAGCACTACGGCTTGGGCGCAAGCGACATAACCACCGCGGTGGCCAACCAGAACGTCCAAGTCCCGGCGGGCTCGGTCGGCGCTGAACCCGCCCCGGCCGTGCTCGCAGATACGATCAACGTGCACGTGCCGGGACAACTCGCCGATGCGCACGCCTTCGGCGACATCATCGTCAAGCACGGCAGCGACGGCTCACTCGTCCGCCTCTCGCAAGTCGCGCGCGTCGAACTCGGCGCACAGGATTATTCATCGTCGCTCCGCTTCGATCGCAACACCGCGCTCGGAATCGGTATCCAACTTAACAGCGGCGCGAACGCGCTTGCGGTGGCCAAGGACGTGCGGGCGACGCTCGCGCGCCTAAAGCCGCTCTTTCCCTCCGGAGTCGACTACAGCATCCCCTACGACACGACGCTCTTCGTGAGCGAATCCTTGCGAGAAGTCATCGTCACGCTCCTCATCGCGATCCTGCTCGTCATCGCGACCATCTACCTCTTCTTGCAAGATTGGCGCACGACGCTCATCCCGGTCATCACCATCCCGGTCTCGCTGATCGGAACGTTCGCGTTCGTCACCATCTTCGGTTTCTCGATCAACACGCTCGTGCTCTTCGGGTTGACGCTGGCCACGGGCCTCGTCGTCGACGATGCGATCGTCGTGATCGAAAACATCACACGGGTGATGCGAAGTGCCGCCGGGACGGATCGGCGCGAGGCGACGCTCACCGGTCTCGGCGAGATCGTCGGCCCCGTCATCGCAACGTCGGTGGTGCTGCTCGCCGTCTTCGTGCCGGTTTCGCTGATGCCGGGAACGACCGGCGCGATCTACAAGCAATTCGCGCTAACGATCGCGTTTTCGATCGCGATCTCGCTGGTGCTCGCCTTGACCCTCACGCCGGCGCTGGCGGCACTCCTCATGCGCCCTGAGACCGAACCACGTTTCCCCATTTTCCGTGCCTTCAATGCCGGTTTGGCAAAACTCACGGAGACCTATGGCCGTTTTCTGCACGGCGTAGCACGACTGCGCTACGGGGTTGCAGGGGTGCTCGGTGCGTTGCTCCTGCTCACCTACGTTCTCTTCACGGTCGCGCCGACCGGTTTTCTCCCCGATGAAGACCAAGGCGTCTTCATCGGCACGGTACAAGCGCCGGACGGCGCGTCGCTCAGCGTGACGCAGTCGGTCATCGAGCAGATCGAACGTGCCGCGCTGGCGAATCCGAACGTCGCGCACGTGTTTGCCATCGGCGGGTATTCGTTCAACGGCGCTGCCACCAATCAAGGGTTGATCTTCATCACCCTCAAGCCGTGGAGCGATCGCAAGGGGGCGGCAAATTCCGCTCAGGGCGTCATCGATGCGCTCCAGCCGGCAGCAATGGAGATCACGCAAGCGCAGGTGATCTTCATCAATCCGCCCTCGATTCCGAGCCTGGGTGTCGTCGGCGGATTCGACTTCGAACTCGAGGACTACGGATCGGGCCCGTTGGCCGAACTCGGCTCAGCCGGCGGCCGACTCATCGGAGCGGCCAATCGCGATCCCGACTTGTTCCGCGTCTACACGACCTTCCGTGCCGACGGCCCGCAGATCGACGCCGTCGTCGACCGGACGCAGGTCGCGCAGTTGGGTGTCTCGCTGCCGGACGTCTTCAACGATCTCTCGACCGCGCTCGGCGGGAGTTACGTCAACAACTTCACGTATCAGAATCGCACCTATCGCGTGTACGTGCAAAACGACGGAGCGTATCGCAAGGACGCGCTCGACGTATCGCGCGTCGTCGTCCCCAACTCGTCAGCATCGAGCGGCATAACGGCCACCGCGCTCACTACCCCGAGCATCGGGACGACGGACGCGGGTTCGATCGGATCCGGGACAGCGACCGTTCCGCTCTCCAGCCTGGTGAACGTTTCGCGCGGCACCGGTGCGCCGGCGATCACGCACTATAACCTCTACCGGTCGGTAGAAATTCAAGGCAGCGCCGCGCCCGGGCACAGCTCGGGTCAGGCGATCGCGGCGCTTCAACGCTTGACCACAACGCTGCTTCCGGCCAGATATCATTACGCGTGGACGGGCATCTCGCTCGACGAAACGCAGTCGTCCGGAACCACCTTCGTGATTTTCGCGCTCGCGCTGCTGGTCGTCTACCTCGTCCTCGCCGCGCTCTATGAGAGCCTGGGCGATCCGCTCGTGATCTTGCTCTCGGTCCCGGCGGCATTGCTTGGCGCCGTCGGTGCGCTGCTCGTTCGGCAGATCACCAGCGACGTGTACGCGCAAATCGGCTACGTCATGCTCATCGGCCTCGCCGCCAAGAATGCGATCCTCATCGTCGAGTTCGCGATCGATGAGCGCAAGAAGGGCGCGAACGTAACGGATGCCGTCATCGCCGCCGCGCAAACGCGTTTGCGTCCGATCCTGATGACATCGATGGCCTTCATTGCCGGACTGCTGCCGCTCGTGTTCGCGAGCGGCGCGGGTTCGGCGAGCCGTCATTCCCTGGGCACGGCCGTGGTCGGCGGGATGATCGTTTCGACGGTCCTCAACCTCGTCGTCGTCCCCGCGATGTATCTCATCATCGATGAAGTCGGGACACGGCTCCGCACGTTCGGACAGCGCCTGAGCGGCCCACCGGACATGGGGACGACCGGATCTCCTGCCCATGCGCCGGCGTTGAACGGTGCGGCGGCGACGGCGACGTCGGATTCGTAATCGCCTTCGTAGTGCACCGTGTTCTCTTGCAAGCGCTGGCGCTCGTACGGCCCCATCAGCTTCGGCGAGAGTTCTTGCCCGTTCGGCCCGATCGCGCCCGAGCCGTCGAGCGCTTCTTCCGCATCCAGCGTATACTCGGGATCGAGCAAGAACGCGTTCTTCGGACGGCCAGCAGCAGATCGTTTTGCCCTTGATGGCGGCGTCGGGGAGGACGCGCGTCGTCTCTTGGAACGAAGCCGCGGAGAGGAACGATTCCGTCGCGAGCGAGACTTCGCGTCGGGCGCGGGCGCAGCGAGCCGGCATTCCTTCGGCACCGCCGCCGTCGGCGGAATGCTCGTCTCGACCATCCTCAACCTGATCGTCATCCCTGCATCGTGAATTCGCAGGATAGCATCCTGCCGTTGTATCGGCCCATACTTTGTGCGTATGGATACGAACCGCAAGCGCTTTCTCGTCGCCATCGGCGCGCTCTCCGCTACCGTTCCGAGCGCAGCGCGGGCGTCGGTACCGCGTCCAGCGCCCCCCAGGAGCGCCCGGCAGCGAACGATGACCGCCGCGCTGGTCCTCAGTGGCGGCGGTGCGCGCGGCGCGTTCCAAGCAGGCATCATCTGCGCGCTCGCGGCGCGTGGGAGCATCGCCGACGGCGAGTCGCTGCACCCGTACGGCCTCGTTTGCGGTTCGTCGATCGGTGCGCTCAACGCGTGGTTCGTCTCGACGGGCCAGTACACTGCGCTGCGCCGCGCCTGGGGATCCATTGCGAGCGCGCACATCGTTTCGCCCAAACGGAAATACGCAGCCATCATGGAGCCGAAGGCGTTTGCCGGAGACCGGCTCTACGAGTACATGCATTTCGCGCTCGCGATTTCGCGCCACGAACAGGCCCTGGGCCAGAGCGCACCGATCCTGGCGTGGATGCAGGCGCACATGGATCCGCGCGCGCCGGTCGTGACGCCGATGGTCTGGGCCGCGACGAACATGACGACGCAATCGGGGGAGTATTTCTACCGGCTTCCCGGCGCGCTGAGCGGCAAAATTCCGGCCGACATCGCGCACGCCCTCGAAGTGACCCTGGGTGCGAAGACCGTCGTCCGGCCGGCCGGCGACGACATCTTGCATCGCGCGCTGCTGGCATCGACGGCCATTCCCATCGTCTTCGACCCCGTCGTGCTGCCGATGGTCGACGGCACCGACGGCGTCTATGTCGACGGGTCGATCGTCAGTAACGCCGCGGTGTCAATCGCGCGAACCGTCGCGGACGACGTCGACGTCGTTCTGGTCGATGCCCAAAGCGGTCGCAAAGATTATCAGAACGCGCTTGCCGTGGCATTCGGCACCTATCAGACGATGCAGCGGGATATCGTCGAGACGGCGATGCGTGACACGTACTTCCAAACGCTCCGGGAGAACGCCGCTACCGGCGCGACCGGCGACCTTCCCGCGGTCCGCATCCGCTATATGCGCCCCGAGACGCCGCTCGCTCCCGACATCGATGCCTTCGACGAGCAGAGCGTCATCGACGCCATGTTTGCGCGTGGCGAGCAAGCCGCGCAGTCGGGATTCTCCCCCTACGTTTGGGAGACGTTCCACCTCTAAGTCGGAAGAACTGAGGGCTGGAACCTCCTGAATCCAAACGCGCGCGCAGCATTGCTCAGGCCGCTCAGGCCGCTATTTGGCGGCGGTCGTTTTCTCGGGCAGATTCAACCGGAAGATCGCGACCGTATCGCCGAGCGGATACCCGAGTTGGAAGTTTCCGCCCGCGGCAACCGCGATGTATTGCTGACCGTCGACCGTATAGGTGATCGGCGGCGCGTTCACGCCCGCGCCGAGATTGTAGCTCCAGAGCTTCTTTCCCGTCGTCGCATCGAACGCGTCGAAGTCTCCGTCGCCCTCACCCATGAAGGCCAGATTCCCGGCCGTCACCAGCGCTCCACCGATCAACGGTTGCGGCGTCATCGCGGTCCAGGCGATCTTCCCGGTCTGCGTGTCAATGGCGACGAAGCGCCCGTCCTGCAAGCCGCCGACTTTCACGTTGGAGAACGCGCTACCGAGCCGGATATGGCCCGGTCCCGCCTCGGCGGGCTCCGTGGCGAAGTTCATCAACTGATCCATCGCGAGCACGTACGCGTAGTGCGTTTTCGGCGAATATGCGGGTGGTGACCATTCCGCGCCGCCGTTGGCGCCGGGCAACATCACGACACCGGTCTTGGTCGGTGTGCTGAACATGTTCGGCGTCATCTTCACGTACGGATCCGATTTCCGAATCAGTTTTCCGTTGTCGCGATCGACGATGAAGAACCAGCCGACTTTGCCGGCCTCGCCGGCGGCGTGCACGGTCTTGCCGTCCTCATCGATGTCGAAGAGCACGACCGGACTCACGGCGTCGTAATCCCAGACGTCGTGCTTCACTTCTTGGTAGTACCACTTCAGCTTCCCGGTGTGGACGTCGAGCGAGACGATCGAATCCGTGTAGAGATTGTCGCCTTTGCGAGGACCGCCGTCGAGATCCGGATTCGGGTTCCCCGTGCTGAAGATCAGTTGCCCGGTCGCCGTATCGAGCGCCGGCGTCGTCCAAACCATGCCGCCGCCGCGCTTCCACGAGGTGCCGCTGAAGCTCTTCGGGTCGGTCGAATACCAGCGCCAGCGCTGCGCGCCGGTTTTCGCATCGTACGCGGCGACGAAGCCGCGAATCGCCCATTCACCGCCGGCGCTGCCGATGATGACCATGCCGTCATATGCGATCGGGGCCATCGTCTCGGAGTAGCCGAGCGATGCGTCGGCGACCGGCTTCTGCCACACGACCTTCCCGTTCGTCGCATCGAGCGCGAGCAGTTTGTTATCCAGGGTCAGCGCATAGACCATTCCGTACGCGACGGCCGGCCCGCGGTTCACCGGGCCGCAGCAAATTTGGAAGTTGCCGGTGTTATAGGTCGTCTCCCAGATGCGGGTGCCGGTGGCCGCGTTGACGGCCATGATCTTCATCTTGTTCTCGACGACCGGCGTCGTGAGGTACATGACGCCCTTCACGACGACCGGTGTCGTCTCGAAGCTTGCGGTCATCCCCGTCTGCACGAGGGCGACCGGCGAGAGGCTCGTCACGTTTCCGGTATCGATCTGCGTCAGCGTCGAATAGCGTTGATTGTCATACGTACGCCCTTGAAGCAGCCAATCGGCGTCGTTCCCCGCGGCGCCGTTCATCATCGCATCGCTGATGTCGACGTTTGCACCGGACGGGAGACGACTGAACACCACCGTGCTCGGCGGTGCCGCGCGCACGATCTCGATGCTGGTTTTGCCGCCGGTGCTGGCCGTCGGGCTCGCGTTCTTCGCAAGCAAGAAAGCCGTGACGTCGGCATACTGCTTTGCGCTGAGCGAACCGGGTGCGTTCGCGGGCATTTGCGACTTGATGAAGCCGTAGAGTGCCGCCGGCGTCTTGTAGCCGTTCGTGATCGACGAGCCGACGAGTTTGGGGCCCGAACCGCCTTGCAGGTTCGCGCCGTGACACGAAGAGCAGTTGTTCGTGTAGACGGCGCCGCCATTCGCGGCGGATCCGCCCGGGTACGTCGCAGCAGCAGCGGCGGAGATGGTGACGCTGAAAAAGGCGCCGAGCGCGAGCATCATCGCGGCTCTAGGCGGTCGAGAAACAACGAGCAATCGATTTCTCCAAAAAATACGTTAGATTGTAAATCTACCCCAAGATTGGGGCTTCTACCGGCAAAAGGCCGCGCCTGCGGTTAGAGACGGTAACGGAGGCGCACCTCGAAGGTTCGCCCCATCGGATAACTCTGCGGGACATAGCCCGCCGCGCCGTACGTCCACGGCACGGCCGGTGTCGTGCCGTTATTGGTCGGGACGCCGTTGCCGAGGGTGTAGGGATTGAGCCCGGGCGGCAAACCCGAGCCGCAGGGCGATGTTCCTGCCAGAATTTGCGCGTAGCAAGCGCCGTACGCGGCGTTGCCGCCCTTATAGCCCGGCGGCCCGATCAAGTACGGATTATTCTGGTAGGCGGTCGCCGCGAAGTTTCCGAGCAAGTTGGCCACCTCGAAGACGAGCGTGAGCCGCGGCCTCACGTCGGCCTCGACGTGCAGATTCACGAAGATTTCGGGCGTGGAACGCAGCGAATTCGGGCCGTTCCCCTCGTTGGTTCCAAGATTCCCGATATACGGGTTGGTCGTCGCGTTGTACGGTGCCGACGGATTCGCGAGAAAATAATAGTTGGCGCCGGGATCGACGTAATTATCGTTGGGCACCTGCACCGGTTTGCCGGCCGAGTCGAACGTCCAGACCATTTTTCCGTTCCCGTACGGATACCCGGTCGCGTACGCGAGCGCGGGTGTCACGCGAAGCCGTTTCTTCGCAAGCGACATCGTATAGGAAAGCTGCGCGCTGAAATCGGGCTCATACGCGACCGGGAAAAGTTGACCGGCAGCGATCGCCGGTGCGTTCAGATCGTTGAACGCGAATTGCGAAGCGCTCGACGAAAATGCGCGAACGTAATTGGCGCTCAGCAGAAAGCCATCGCGCGCAACGGACAACTCCGCGCCATGCGAACGGAAATTGCCCACGTTCGTCGGCACGCCGACGCCGTTGGGATCGAGGCCCGCGGCGATCGCCGAGCGGAAGTTATACGGCAGCACATCGATGAGATTGTCTTCCGACTGCGCGTAGTAGGTGAGCCGGAAGCGCGTCTTCCCATCGCTCTCGAACGCGTAGGTCTGGTCGTTCGCGGTCTGGGCCGCGAGCGGGACGACGGGTGCCGGCGCGCCGTCGGGCTGGAGGTTCGTGGAATCCGTGCGATCGACTTCGAGCGGCGCCGGCGCGACGGTGATGTGATCCACGTTCGCGCGCAGCGCGTA
>Ga0116230_10004539_pt1 | contig 13608 bp, 8 predicted proteins | sample S1TSphfallax_3_FD_88678 | JGI IMG/M metagenome (GOLD analysis project Ga0116230, IMG submission 88678) | Host-associated microbial communities from peat moss isolated from Minnesota, USA - S1T2_Fd - Sphagnum fallax MG | ecosystem: Host-associated > Plants > Peat moss > Unclassified | place: USA...
ATCAGGGTCTTTGAGTCTTAACCAGTTTTGGGCAGCAGGTTATATACTTTGATTTTGTTGATAACCATCGGTTCTGGTTTTTTTTGAGCATGCATTTTTCATCAAACAATTGCTGGTTTACAGGTGGTTATTTGATTTTTATTTTTTTTCAAAAATGTGAGAACCATGGGTATGTATTGGAATCGGTTCTTTGGGTTTTTTTTTTGAAAACCGTGGGTGATGAACCCTAAGAACCGCCCTGATATCTGTCAAGGTTCTATTCCTAAGACCAGTGTTGTTGGGCACTTATCTGGTTTTTATTAATAACCTCTGGTTTTGGTTTTTAAGAAAATTTTGAAATCAAAGAACCGCCGGTTCTGACCATTTAGAAAATTTCAAGAATTAAATGACCTTGGTTTTGGTTTTGATTTTTGATTTTGATTTTTTTTTTTTTTTTTTAATTTCAAAATCAATGAGAGCTTCCAGTTCTGGTCATTTCCAAAAAGAACCCCAAAGAACCGCCGGCGGGTTTCACCAGCAAGGAACTAGCAGTCTTGTAAAAGGTTATTTGATCTCTTTTTAGACTTTTTTGAGAATGGCAGTTTATATATCAGAATTGGTTCTCAGATTTTTAGAACCACGGTTAAATATTGGAATTTGGGAATGGGTATTTGAAATTTTTGTGTGTCAAGAATTACAGTTATATATGTTTGAAAACCACCCTAAGAACCGCCAGTTATCAATTTCCCATTTCTCATAACCACCCAACACTGGTCAGTTCATGGACCTATTATTGAAATATGATTGATTATTTTTACATAAGAACTCCCTTCTGGCTACTTCCACAAATAAGGCTTAATTGAAATTGTAAGTTTGATAAGCTTTTTTTTCTGTTTTTTATGTTAATTAACCTTATAATTTACTAATATAACCACAAGATCCACATTTGAAAATTAGTCATTTATATATGTTGGAAACAAATATTGAAAAATGTAACTAATATTGTCAATTAAATGCTATAAATAGTTTCAAGACAATCTTGCAAAGATTTTTCATTTTGTTACTACTTACAAATAACTTTCTAATGATTTTTCATTCTATGGGTAATGCAACAAAATGTTCAAATCATTTCAAACCTTTTTTCTATTTTCTTTTATTTTTTTTTTAAATTTTAAAGGGGGGAATCTATTGTTATGACAATGAATATCATAGTTATTACCCTTCAAAAGGGCCTGGCTTGGAATAAGCGTAGCCTATGATCTATTTTAGATTCATGTTACCATATTCTTCTTTACAACATGGTGATGAATATAGTATTTTCAATTGTTCCAAAAATGCTCCAAGGCCTTGTCATAATATGTGTATCGTATTAAGATTGTTTGTTTAGAGAATGGTAAAAATAATAATTTTAAATTTTATGTTTCACAAATTCATTGTATGCACATAATGTCAAATGTTTCATGGTCATTCACAAAACAATAATGAACCATCTTTATGAACTACTATAAACATGGAACATTTCCACTTGCAAATTATGTAAGTTGAAATCAAAGGATGAAGATTAAAATCGAGCTCCTAATCTAGATATGCATATTGTGTGTAACAAATTATGCATTGACACACAAATGTTCAGATGTGTCGGAGAATAAAATAATTGCATATTATGTGTCCAAATATAACATTTTTTACAAAGTTTAGTATGGTGGCTCTAGATTGAAGGTAAACTAGTAGAGGATCCAAAGATTATAGAATTTGGGAACTATAGGTGAAATGGGCCAATTTAAGAAGCATTTTTATAAGATGAATGTAGGGCATGTTTTGCAAAGAAAAAAATGTGTTCAAAGGGAGATAATAATTTTTGGGTCAAAGTTTGATTGTATTGTAGGGCATATTATCTAAATAGATGTGTTTGTTCTTATATCACATGACATTTTTTCATTGTAAATATTGGACTTACTCATGTTTGTGACTTGTTTTAACATATATATATTTCATGATGTTATGTATACAATATGTTTTTAATTATGTCACAACATTCAATGTACCACAAAACAACACTAAATAATAATTTTTATGGCTCTCCTTTGAGCCATTAATAGATTTCATGGATATGTATGTATGCATAATGATGCATGATGATATATTAAATAATTTTAACTTGGGATGGCATGACAAGTTTAAGAAATTTTATGACTACGAAAGTTATGGTCAATGGGAAAATAACTAGTGCAAGGATTTATTTTAAAGGATAATTACAAGTTTGGGGAATAATAGGAAACTAATTTTTTCTAGAAAATGCTTTTTAATTAAATTGTTCAACATGTTTTGCAAATCTTCCAACATGATGGATATATTGTGTTCCATATGTCAACTTTTGTGGGAATGTAACAAGTATATCTCATAATATCAATTATCATCAAGATGACATGACATATATTAAATAGATATTAATCTAGTATTGCAAATGTATTGTAAATGAACATGTCTCCTTCAACAACATGGTAATGATTTATGTACATGATATATGGCATAGGATTGATATGAACAAGTAGATAAATATATTGGTGACATTTGATTATTTGAAAGACTTAAAACTACATGGGTGGATACTAAATGGATGGTCAATGGGTAAACCAATTGTTCTAAAGTTTCCTAAAACTAACTACATGTTTTGGAGACCATAGGTGAAATGGATTTCTTAATTAATGTTTTTGTAACTTAATTGTTGGACATGTTTTTACTTTTTTTTAGTCATGATAAATGATTATTTAATGTGGATAATGTTGGGTCATTCTTAAATCATATGGTAAATTCTTGGGGATGTTTTTCCATTTATATGTGAATGATCATGATAAGTCCATCAAAATATGTGCATGATTATTATGTTATAATCAATACTTTTAAAGTAAATGGAAACAATAGTACTTAGGTTTTAACTTTTTAAAAGACTATTATTTGATGTTAATATGAATTCTTATTTCTTTATGTAATTAAATATGCTAGTAAAAAAGGATATTGTATGTGCCTGGTACAACTTTTCATCACAATAAAGACACCAATTCAATATCATTCACATCCATGGGGCTATAATGAAAATCAACATCCCACTTTTTTTTAAAAACCAAACAATCACGAAACAAAAGACACCACATGTGGTAACATAAAAGAAACACCTACAAACATGAAGAATATGTAGCATGCATTGCATTTGGTTCAAAAACCCAAGATAAAACCTTTAGAACATGGAAAAATGCCAACAAAACCATTTGCCTTTTTTATGAATTCACCAATAGGTGAAAGTGCAACTAGACTTTCATCCTTGTGCGTTTGACCCAACAAAGAGCATGAAGAGTACAATATGTTGATACCCATTCCCAACTTGTTTCCTTTCCAAGTGCTAGTTGGTTAAACCTATAATGTTGTTGCTTCACACCATGAGTTAATATGCTCACACATAGTCAAGGTCATGTATATATTAAGTTTGACAAGACTTGCAAAGTGCAACACAAGCCAATCCATACGAATTTCAAAACACTTGTTTACAATATAGCCACAATACCACAACAAGGATTATTTACATCACAATTTTTCAAACTTTGATTGCAAGCAAACATGCCAATTCCTTGTTGTTCAACAAACAACACAAGATAAAAAACATGGTAATTGTTTTGATAACGATGCTTTCGATAATTGAAACAATGTACAAATTATCAATTGTTGTAATCACTACAAAATCCTTAAAGAATCCATATAGAGAAGGGAGAACATTTTGATGACATCAATGAACTTCCAATTTGATTTGATGTACAAGCACATGAAACAAGTGGAAGATTAATAACAACACAATGAGGACAATATGACCAAAGTTGTAAGGAAAATGATAAGAAATCTTGAATTTTACTTTTGACCAAGTATATTTCAATCAATACTAAATTGGACATCAAAGGTATTTTCATTCAAAGAAATGTAAAAAGAACACATAGCTTGCATTGATGCATGTTCTAGTCTCCACATATAGTCTAATATCTATGTATATATGTGACATCCTACCATGATTTAGACATGTATAATTTCTTGAGACATGCAAAAAAATTGTGGTATATCCAAAAAACAACAATTATTTACAAGGAATTCCTATCACACCACAAATATAGGTGTTTTCAACTATTACATCCCAAAAAGCTTCACATGTCAACAACTAGCATGATCTTCTTTCATACGCTTTGTCAAGCAAGCATACAATATTTTCAACATACAAATGCCAAGTAAACTTGAAACATGTTCATAATTTGAATAAAAACACCATGTAGTTTGTGTGATGTGAGGATGTGATTTTGTGCTCTTAACTAGAATCTTTTAAATGTTTTGTATAATGAGTTGTGCATGGCTATATATGCTTGTAAACTACATAACGATAGTAGGTCATAACTTATTTATAATGAGAAAATGCTAAAACAAGTTTACGAAAGACCAAATTTCCCCTTTGATTTGTAAAGCCCTTTAATATGTTATTACAAAAAAAGTTGAAAATGAAATTGTCTTCTTACCTCCAATTGTCTTTTGATTTAGAAGAATCATGTTTCTACAAAATGACCCATAATTTGTTAGAGAAGACATTTTTATCCAAATTAACATGCTTCAAATAATCATTTAACACCTTTAGGTTTGTTTTGAAACCTTTCATTATTCCTTTTTTGATCTCGTCTTTTCACCCCTCGCCACAAGGGTAGAAAACAACTTCTTAATGTTTTGGTGAATACCACTTAGTTGAAAAAACAAAAATAGAGCCTAAATAAATAAATAAATAACAACCAAATAAGAGCTAAATGAAAAAGGAAAGAAAATTAAAATAACAACATGCATGAATTCCCAAAAAAAAGAATGAAAAAAACCTAGAATTCTAAAAATGAAAAGTGAGGTGAGAAATTGGATATGCATATCAAGTTATGGGATGCACATGTATGATGCAAAATAATATAAAACTCTTTTCAACATCCTATGAACAAAAACAAACAAACACATGCAAGGCATTGACAACTACCTTTCAAATGGCAAGGTGAAAAAAACCTTCACACACCTTGTTAAAGACTAGTCTTTAAGACAATTTTCTTTTGCTAGATTCTTAAATTTTGCATCTTTGTTTATGCAAGTGTATGCATCTATATTATACTCACATTATATAATACTCTATCCATTGTTGCTTGAAAATCAATATCTTGCAAAATTGTTCAACTTTTGCAACTTCATTGCTTTCTTACTATGTATGCACAATAATCTCCATTTTAATGCCTATTTAAGACTTAGTAACAAATTCATTTGAAACCTTATTCTACAAACGAGGTTGTGGTTGCATGTGAAGATAAAATATTTGCGTGCCTCAATAGGTTGCTTTCATAACAATTAGATGTTGAAGGTTGAAATTGAATTGACAAGTCATTGGGTTTGTCAAAAAAAAAAAAAAATTAATTTGACAAGGCTCATTCTTAGTTTAAATGTATGTCATGTATAATGATATTTGTAGAACTACTTTAAAGACATTTACTTATTTTTCCCTATAGCATTAAATATAAGTCCCAATGTAAATAAATTTGAATGAAAAAAAATAACACAAAACATGGATAGTAGCCCACAAATTGTGCATACATTGTAATATAATAAGTGGAACAAATAACCTAGCCAATAAGGGGATTGTCCTCGATCCACACACAAAAGATGCAAATAAGATGAAGGGAACATATGTTGGTGAGGCTTATAAATGTTCAAGTTGTTCATTGAACCTCCACTTGTCTAGATTAGACCATCGTTTCCCATCACATTCCAATTAGACACCAATGCATCTCCATTGAAACAACAAATTTAGTCCAAAAAACAATGGGAAATGATGGGTAAGCTTGATAATGATGGGTTGGTGTTGAAATTGAAACATCATGATTCTATAAACAACAAGGTAGCCGAAGGTTGTTATGACATGTTTTGGTAGCATATAGGGAATGAAAAAAAAATTCCTTTCACAAGCTAGTGTTGGAATTGTGTCAATGTGTTTTGACAATATTGTTGACATTTTTTTCAACATTGAAAATTTGATATAATTTTTTCCTTATCATCCCTTGTCATCTTCCCCATCATTCCTTGCCATTTGCCATATTTTCCATTGTTTTCATCATTTTTCATTATTGTATTTGTTATCCTTCACCATCTTTCATTGCCTATCCCATTGTCCCCCACCATCCTCCCATCACCCCCAATGTTGCACATTGCACACCACTAAAAGGGATACCCATTTCAATTTGGCATATGGTTGATAAAAAAATTAAGTTGAAAATCACAAAAAGGCCATCCCATGGTACATTTTTTACAAGGACTTAGCTCCCAACAAATGCCTCCATTGTTTAATGTTGAAACCTACCAATTAACAAAAGGAATTCAAGACATGAACTACCCAAAAGGGCTACAATTTTGATTCATGTCAATGGATTGAATGGAGAGATAAAAATAAAAAGGAAATGGGGCAATATGTAACCACCTTGAATTTATTAAAGCTTTGATGATTTTTTCTTATTCTTGATTGTTTAAGGTTTCTAGGCTCATCATCACAAAAACTATTTGTTACACATTGTGCACTGTTGTATTCATGAACCACTATCAAGATTGTTGGTAAGTTTTTTTTTTAAAAAAATTGTCAGGGTCACTTCATGGCATGACGACCTTTTGTTGTTACTATTACACAATGTTTTGTATTTAGGTTTACACTTTTTCTAATAAATTGTCTCCATGACAACTAGTTCATTACATCCTAGCTCCACTTCATGTCATCATAATAGGTTGTTGAAAACTTAAGTTGTAAAGAATTCAAAACAATAAGATCATAGTAGGGTTTTGTTTAATCATAGCTCAAGGAGAAAACATGTTAGAAAGTTCCAAGCTAGAAATAAATTTCAATTATAACACTTGGAAATTTTATAGTGTACTACAAAAAGATGAATTCCTAGATGTTATAAAATCATATTTTGAAGGAGTTGTAATACACAAAGAGGGGGAATTTAAGGTAGAGCTAAAAAGTTTGAAGAAAAAAACATTAGCAATAATTGAAATATCTATCAAAGATGAATCATACTTGGAATCACAACTCCAAATGAAGATACATAGCAAACCTTTAAAGGCTTATTTGAACAATACATTGATGTGTGGTGGTTGCTACTAAATTCCAAGCAAACAAATTTATGCTTAGAGGAAGGAGGTTTGGTTGTTGATTTCCTTAAGTAACTAAAAAAGCTTGTGAATCAATTGGCAAACATTGAAAAGAAAGTACACAAAGATGAACTTGTTGAACACATATTGGTTTCACTTCCTGAAAGTTATGAAACTTTAGCAAGTATTTGATTTATTTTACCAAGTTGTTAGATTCAAATGAGTTGATTGGGATCCTATTTCATGATGAAGCTACAAAGGAAATATAAAAGAAGAAGATGAAGCACAAAACATTGTTCACGAGGTCAAATTTTAGTTAATTTTTAAAAAAGGTTGAAAGGGCACAACTACCAAACTTGAAAACAATTATAATTTTTGTGGCAACCCAAGTCATTGGATGTGCAATTGTGTTGAACTATCAAATGAGATCAAGAGATAAGTGATAGAGTGTGATTAAAAGCATATGCATTGGAAGGTTGTTGTCAATCTTTTAGAAAGTGAAAATAACGAAGTCAAAAATTTCCAAAATAGTATTGACCCACTTTTAGAGCTAGCCATTGATGATTTTGAACTCAAACTTGCTAAACACAATAGAACTGAATGATATGCCAATGGTGTTGTTATTAAGCACATAATTGGGAATGGTGATGTGCTTATTGAATTCAAGAAAAAGATGGCAATGCTAAAGTAAAAATAGTGAGGGGAAATCTCATGTAATAATGGGAATGGCCAACATTGTAATTTCCATCAAAGACAAAAAAAATTTAAATGCCATATATGTTATAGGAATCTCAAAAAAATTGTAAGTTCATTAGCAAATAAGGGGATTCAAATGTCATTTGATGCCAAGAAAGTTGCATGGTCTTTTAAAAAAGTTGTTCCAAATGTTGACAAAAGGGGTTTGGAATAAATCAAATGAGACATGTCTTGAATGTCTTTAAAGAAATGTATTTAGAGTCCTTAACTAACATAGAAAATTAGACATAGATATTGTAACAAAGGATTTGTTTTGAATCTACCAAAGTGAACACCAATTGACACAACATGTCAAGCTTGTGCTTTAGGAAAACAATGTTGTCAAAGAGCTCCCAATAAGACGTTTTATTGGAAAGATTGGACCTTTGAACTTATTCATACTAACCTTTGCGGGCCATTTACTATCAAATCTTTCTTTGGAGCTAACCATATGTTGACATTCCCAAATGATTACAATTAATATGTTATAATGGATCTATTTTGTCAAAAAGAAAAATGAGACTTAAAATAATTATGTACATACTTTCATTCCAAAATTCTAAGGCACTTCAACAAAATAAATAAATAAATGAAGTTAGACAAAGGCAAGGAATATATCTCTAGATCATTCACTAGATTTTTGTAAAGGGAAAACCATTGAACAACTTACTTAGACTAACACCCCACACCAAAATGAAATGTCATAACAAAAGAACTACACATATTTGACAAAGCTAGAAGTTTGGTATTTAATGTTTTTTTATGGCAAAACTTTAGACAAAAGTTGTAAATATTGCTAATTAATTTACTAACATTTCTTCTACCAAAGCTAACAACATAGTCATTATTTTTCAAAAACTTTATAGTCTAGTCTTTGATGTTAAACATCTAAGAATTATTGGATGCAAATGTTTTGTTCACATCAACAAACCAAGATTGAAATGTCCAAAGTTGTGTTATTGCAAATTATGACACCACCACTAAATATTATAAATGTTTTCACCTTGAAACTAATAAGGTCCTTGTTTTTAAAGATGTCATTTTTTACAAAGATAGCATGAAATTTATCCTAGTTGAACTTAAATCCCCAAAATAGGATGTCGTTACTTTTGTTCTCCTACCATATGAAGGGAAATACAAATTACAATCAAGATTGCACAAGTCAATTACCACATAGAAACTGATCCATTTATTTAAGGAAACAACTACATGGAGTTTCTAAACCTTATTGGTGAAAAAGCCACCAGTGTCTTATTTGGACCCAACCCACAAGATACATGTGGAATAGACACACCAAATGGAGGAGTTGTCATAACATGCATGAGAAAAGTGGTGAAAACCTTTTGACATTTCTAAGTTTTCATGGTTGGTGTTTTTGAAACCTAAATAAAACCTATGACGTTTGAAAAGTAACACAATTGTCATAATGGGTCAATGCCATGAAATAAGAAATGACCTCAATTGATAAGAACAAGACTTGGGGTTTGGATGACTTACCTCTTGGCAAGAAAGCAACCACCACAAAATGGGTTTTCAAACTGCATATTCAAGTTTATGGGAGCACTACAAAATTGAAATTCAATTAGTTGCAAGGGGGTTTCAACAACACAAACGAAAAGACTTTGAAAAGACTTTTGCTCCAATTACCAAATACAACATTTGCAAACAATGACAACCCTAACTAGACATAATAGGTGGCCAATCTTTCAATTTGATGCACAAAGACAACTTTTCCAAATGGGGAACTTGCTAAAGAAGTCTGCTTGCAATAACCCCAAGGCTTTGAAGAACTAGGAAAAGAAGGTAAAGTATGTAGGTTGCTCAAAGTTCTATATGTGTTGAAACATGCATTCATGCTTAGTATATCAAGATCGATGATTACTTAAAAAACCAAGGTCTTTAAAAGGGAACTACAAATGGCCAATCAAGTGTCTTCTTCATGAAGGGGAAAAAGTTGCCTTATTGATGCTCTATGTTGATGTATACCTAATGGGAAACCCCATAAAAAATAATTCAATCAATTAAGTTAGAAAAATAAAAGAAGATTTGAAATGACAAACTCAAAGCTGTTGAATCATTTTTTAAAACTAGAATATGCTTTTCAATTAGGTGGGATTACAATGACTCAATGCGGTATGTAATCAAAATGTTTGAGAAATTTGGGTTAGCAATTCATAACTTAGTAGTAATATTAATGATGCCAAGTCTCAAGATGATTCTTGACATGGGAACTTTAGAAGTGGATTTTCATATGTACCAAATGATGATAAAAAAGTTGAACCTTCTCATTCCAACCCAACTAGATATAACATTTGTTTTAAATCAAGTTAGTAGATTTTCAAACCAAACTAAGATTCTTCATCCGAATGAAGTCAAAAATTTGTTAAGGTACATTAAGGGAGAAATGGATTTAGGTATCCATTACCATCAAGAGGAGGCATATGAGCTAGATAGTTTTTTCAATGCAAATTGGGCAAGTGATGTTCATGATTGGAAATCAACAATAGATATGTTGTTTTGCTTGGATTGAGCCCAATCACATGTGGAAGCAAGAAACAACCTTGTACAATACTTTCTTCCATTAAAACGAATTCCATAACCATGTTGATTGCAACTATGGAAATGACATGGTCAAGAAGACTACTATAAGACATTTAAAGAAATACATACCAAGACCAACTCATTTACTAGTGTATAAACAAAGTGTTATTAAATTATCAAAAAATTCAATTCTCCATGATCATACCAAGCACATTGTTATCAAACATCACTTCATTAGAAAAAAGGTCCAAGAAGGTGAAATGCAAGTCTATTAGGTTTCTTCATCTAGACAACTAGTTGACATCCTAACTAAACCTTTACTTGGCCATTAATCTTTGAAAATTTGAAAACCAAGCTAGGTTTGGGTGCAACATCTAAATCTACCAAATAATCAAATTAAATAGTATGCAAGATGAGTTTCAAGTTGGGGGACATTCACTAATGTTCACATAGTTAAAAGGTCTTCATTGAACTATAAGATGGAAAAAATGAAACTAAGAGGTGAAGGAAGCTTGGGGCAAATATTTCTAATTGATGTGTTTGTGATAACTTGGACTATTAAAATAAATCATTTTTAGCACCGACCATTCTAGTGACTCACAAATTAGATTGCACTAACTAAAATTAACATGCTAAAGAAAATATAATTTTGTGGGATATAAGGGCTTGCACAAATGTGGCCATATGAACTTTAGAACTAAGTCTTTTGGGAGAGGTGGCAAGAGCTTTGAGTTCTTCACAACTTTTGAAGATGACATTACAAGCTTCAAATTACTAAAACAACTTCTTTCAATTATCAAAAAACACCACATTTTAACAACTTGAAACCATTAATGTCAACTCAATTTGGTGCAAAGACTTGCGTATAACTTTCTTTATCCATTTCTAAAGACTTTCAAAGATTTTCATGAATAAAAAACAACTAAACCAAAATATAATTAAGAGCAACTACTAGATGGTCCAACATTCAAAACCTTAAACTTTTATCAAAAATTGAATAAGACCAATTTCTCATTTGTTATTCTTAGAGGACTACAAGTTAGAGGGGAGGTGTTGAAGCCCCAATGATCTCTTCTTCTTCTTAACTATTTAAGTTTTTAGGTTCATCATCACAATAATTATCTATTGCACACAATGCATTCTTGTCTTCATGATTGTTGTCGATTATTGGTCAATTTAGTTTGTTTTTAAGTTGTTAAAGTCATTCCCCAACATGATGACCTTATGTTGTTGTTACATAATGTTTTATATTTAGGTATGCCTTTTGTTTTTTTTCTTTATATTTCTAACAATTAGTTCATTACATCCTAGATTCATTTCAAAATCCCCATTCAAGCTTCCCAATCAATTCAAGCTAACCAATAAGATTTTTTATGGGCAATTAATGTTGAACATCCACAAGTTGCATTTGATGTACCTTAAGTGTAATAGCTCCTTATGGTTGTGGCTTCAATTTATTTCACCTATCAAATCTTGGCCAAACCAACTCATCCTCCTCATCTATCACCCTCAAAATATCCTCCTATACCTTTTCCTTTAGTCTTGTCTCATATTCCTCTCCTTGCCCTTGCCTAGGAAGGAAATAAAGGTAATTGCACTCAACATTGTCGAAGAAACTAAACCTAACATTAGTCTTCCAAACTTGTACAAGTTCCACCTTAATCACCTACTTAGTCTAGTTTGTGCAATTGACGTGACCAAAAGGTGAACATGAAATGTCTCAACCTAGTTTTATCTCATAACTTTTATGTGACCGTTTTCTTCATGTTGGGATTTGGGTTCCAAGGTTTAGTTTCACTTCCAAATTTTGCTATTATAGAATTGGAAATTACGCCTAATCCACCATGATACTTGTCATTGTTCAACATCTACAACCTATATAGCTATTTGATAAAACTCAAGTTTTAAAAACTTAAGCTTTGTATTTGGTTGTCCAATGTATCTATTAGTTGTCATCTGAAGTTTCATGGTTATGTTGTTCATGGAAGAGGTGTGATGAACATCCCATGCCCATGGAATACAAAATAATTAAAATATCTCCTAGTTCCCAACTTAAAATCCACACTAAAATATCCTAAATGTAAAGTTACTTGAAAATTTTGTTGATATCCAACACCCTCACTCAACAAACTATCAAGTCACACATTTACTACATCTCTCAAGCATTTGAAACATTCATGTTTGTCAACCAAAAGTCCCTTGTTCTCAAGGTATTTGCAACCATATGTTGCAATACATCAACTTACTAAAGCTTTCCTCAACTTTCTTTTACCATAGATGATCATGAATTTCAATAATATTTAGTGTGGCATGGAAAACACAACATGACAATATTGTGTGTTGTCATATATGACAATGGGCTTCATTCGTGGATGAGCAGACACTCCCAAGAAGTGGTGAAGCCACATATAACCTAAATTGTTTCCTCTTATGCACACATGATATGCTTTGAAAATCCAAAGCTGATGGTTGCAACACACAACACAGAAGGTAAAGATACGAATGTAAAACCTGATCATTTATGCCTTTGATTGTCAATCAATGCACTCAGATCCTGAAACTCTCCTTCATTCACTGGTATACCTGACAAGAGAGAGAATCTGAACATGATGTGTAATCTTCATGAGAGCAGCTGTGTGCAAAACATCGCATAAGGAGGAGCTTAGGATGATGTTTGACCACAGAAACTGGTTTTTTGCATGAACCCAGAAAACTGTTCCAGATGGTGCAGCTGTAAATGGACCCAATCCTCATAGACAGTGCCCAAAACTGTTGGGAGGACATTCGCATACTGAATGTAATTGACATATTTGAGTCAAATCTAATAAATGTGTTTGGCAGCACATATTGAGACAGCGTTAGCAGCCATAGCAGGACTACAATAAATTATGCAACATCATGTTTGGGCAATTGTCCCCTACTGTATACATCAATCTCTTGAATGCTTTTGCGGTGAATACTTACTTTCAACATCTGCAAGTAGAGTTCTCATCAAAGAGTAAAAGTCAGCACACACAGCAAAAACCCATCAGCACACAGCAACGGCCACCTGCCAGGCATAAACAACAATAAGGTGGACTAAAAACTTGCTGTCAAATGCCTATGGGTTTATCCTCTTGTTAACATGAACAACATGATGATTTAAACCAGTTGCCATGAGGTGAC
>Ga0116230_10004540_pt1 | contig 13603 bp, 6 predicted proteins | sample S1TSphfallax_3_FD_88678 | JGI IMG/M metagenome (GOLD analysis project Ga0116230, IMG submission 88678) | Host-associated microbial communities from peat moss isolated from Minnesota, USA - S1T2_Fd - Sphagnum fallax MG | ecosystem: Host-associated > Plants > Peat moss > Unclassified | place: USA...
ACGGCGTCTTTCGAAATATGGATGTAGGCTTCGTCCACCATCACGATGGAACCGGCAGGCTTGTTGGCAATCAGCCATTCGATATCCGCACGCTTGGTGAGAGTGCCTGTGGGGTTATTCGGATTGCAGATGTAGAAGATGCCGGGGGTGGGTCCGCCGGCGGCCAGCATAGCCTTCACATCGTGATCCCAGGTGTCTTTGCGGATCGGCACCATGACGGCTTTGGCGCCGACGAACTTAGCGGCGTGTCCGCCCTGTTCGTAACCGGGATCGCCGGCCACAAAAGGCTTGTCCTTGGAACAGAATGCCAGAACCGCCTGCTGCAGCGGAGCGCTGGAGCCGGCGAAGATCTCGACGTATTCCGGCTTAAGGCCTTCCTGTTCGCTCAGCGTGGAAGCCAGCGCGAACGTATCCTCATACATATAGCGGCCACCCTTCTTAACGACGCTATAGATGGCTTCCGCCGCCTCTGGACAGGGGCCCAGCGGATTTTCATTGGCGTTGATTTTTACCGCATCCGCCGGCATGTTCTTGACCATGGACAGTTGCGCCAGGGCGGGTTCATTGAAAAAAGGCACGGCAGCGCCAGCGGCTGTAATCAGGCTGGCAATCTTGCCGAAACTGCGACGTGAATAGCCCCGCTTGATCAAGTCGGATTGCAATTCAGTGGTGAGTGGTGAGGACATCATTTCTCCTGTGTGTTTTGAACCAAAAGCACGGGTCACGCGAGGCACGACTCGCGTGTGTAAGCCGGGCTACCTGGCCTGGCTTCTCATAACTTACAAAGAGCAATCTGAGGGTCTGCGCTGCCCTCTTTTAGAAGGAGAACCGCAGAGCAAGCTGCAACTGCCGGGCAAAATTCTGGGTTGATGTGATCTGGCCAAAATTGCTGCTCGAAAAATTCGTATTCGGTGCGGAGAACAAAGGCGAGTTGAAAGCGTTTAGCGCCTCTAACCGGAACTGGGCCTTAAATCGTTCTTTAACAGTATATGTCTTAAACAGCGACATATCCCAATTTTTCTGTCCGGGACCCAGCAGGGTGAGCGTCCGGGAGATATTTCCAAAAGTCGCCGCCGGTGCCAGTGAGAAAGCCGCCGGGTTGATGTAATCCCCCACCCGCGCTTCCACGCTTCCCGACGTGGCGGGCGAAACACCCGTCGCGTTTGGACGCTGCGCCCCGTAGCCGAAAGCCGAATTGAGATCGTTCTGATAGATCTGCAGCGGGAACCCGGTTTGATACACAATCACCGAATTAATGGTCCAGCCGCCCACGACAGCATCCAAAATGGCGTTATTGTTCACGAACGGCTTGCCTTTGCCGAACGGCAGATCGTAGGAAACCGAACTGGTCCAGCGCACCGGAGTGTCGAAGTTCGACAGGCTGTACTCGGCCGCAATATCATAAGGATTCTGCGGAGCACCCTGCGCACCTCCGTTCAGCGAGTTACCTGCCGGGTTGTCCGTTTCGTCCATGTTCTTGGACCAGGTCAGCGCGCTCAGGAAGGTCAGGCCCTTGCTGAAGCGCTTTTGCGCTTTGACAACGGCTGAGTTGTAGGCTGCGTGATCTTTGCTGTTGTAGATCAGGTTGATGCTCTGGTAGGTGGAATAAGGCAGCAGCAACTGATACGCCGGAACCTTAGCGCCCGACAGCGTGCCGGAAGACACCAGGCCGGCGTAGGGATTGGCCACCTGCGTCTGCAATGCCGCGGCACCCATCGAGAAGTACGAAGGGTTCAGCGCATTGATGTTAAGGCTGCCGCTGCCGAGTGTCAGATCGGTTGTATGCGATCCGACATAACCCACTTCCAGGGCGATGCCCATGGGGAGTTCGCGCTGAATGTCGAACGAGTATTGCTGCACGCGCGTGGACTTGGCATTCGGATCCACCAGCGAGAACGACTGGCCAAGTCCCGCCGCCGCCCCCAGGCTGTTGCCCGTCGGCTGAATCAATCCGTTCGGAAATGGATTGGTCAGCGTCGGCACCACCTGGCCTGCGGAGTTTGTGCTGCCCGTGTAGCTGGTGGTTGCGCTGTATCCCAGCGTGCTGATAGGCGCACCCAAAGCAATCTGCGGAGCGTAATAAATTCCATAACCGCCGCGCAAAATGGTCTTTGGCGTCAACTGATACGCCACGCCCAGGCGCGGAGCCCACTTGTTGGCGCTGTAATCCCCGACATGCGTGGGAGCGCCGTTAATGCCGGCGTACTCAACCGCACCCTTCGGCGAAATCCCCGTCACCTGATTAGCCAGAACGTTGGCCACCGTGGTGTTAAATCCGGTAATCAAAGCATTGTGCGCTTCCTGCACGCCGTCTTCCCGTTCCCAGCGGATGCCGTAATTGATGGTCAATTTCGAGTTGACGCGAAAATCGTCCTGCGCGAAAACGCCGTAGTAATTAATGGTGTCGCTGAAATGGCTGAACGTGTCGGCCTGGCGCTGGTAGGGATAACCGGTTAACAGGTCGCCCAGATCAACGCCGGTGTAGCTGTTGCCTGCCGCGTTCGCCGTGCCGTAGTTAGGATCGGTGTTGAACGTGTAAGCGCCGGTCGGGTAGTTCTGGCTGTAACCGGCGGTGCCCAGTCTCCGGAAATCATACCCGCCTTTGATGCTGTGCCGGCCAATGTATTTGTCGGCTGCGGCGGAAAAATTGTAGGAATATTCGTCGTAGTAACTGTTATCGCCGCCGTCTCCCAGGCTGTACAGCGTGCTCATGTTAACGACCGGAAATTCCGCCAGCGCCGGCGAAATCGTGGAAGCGTAGGCCGGACTGAAGCCCAGCGAAGAAATATTGAACCCCTGGGAGCTGTTGTAGTCGTAGTTCGGAAAGCGGTTAAAGCCGTAGCGAACCGTTAACACGGTGGTGGGGTTCAACGTAAAAATGTTGTTCAACTGCGTCGTATCAACGCGCCGCAGCAAACGCCATCCAGACTCCGTCGACGGGCTGTTAAACCAGGTGTCGCCCGGTTCCAGGGAGTAATAGCGCAGATAGCTCAAACTGGAGCGCCACCAACTGGTGAAATCTTCGTCAATCTTGGCGGTGTACTGAACCGCGCGCGCTTTAATTGCCGATGCCAGTGTCAAATCGTTTCCGCCATAGACACTGGGCGTGGAAGTGGGCAGCGGATAGAGACTGGCAACAGCCAGCCCGACTGGATTCAAAGATGCCGAAGGAATGACATTCCCGGCAAACGGCTGCCCGGTCGTCGGATTGTAAACCGTCACGCCGCTGCCCGCAAAGTTCCCGGTGCGTTCAGCCGCGGTGGGAAGCGCAAAGCTGCCCGAATCCGACTGCTCGTCGTCATAATGCTCAACCGCCAGCCAGAAGAACGTCTTGTTCTTGCCGTTGTAAAGCTTCGGAATCCAAACCTTGCCGCCGAAGCTTGCGCCCCAGGTGGTGTTCGGCTGCGCGCTGATGGGAATGCCCGCCGCGTTATTGAAATAGTTGTTCGCATCCCAGTCGGTGCGCCGCAGATGTCCATACGCGCTGCCGTGGTAATCGTTGCCGCCCGATTTCATCAGCGTGTTAAACATGCCGCCGCCCGTGCGCGCCATGTCGGCGTCGTAGGTGTTGGCCTGCACTTTCACTTCCTGCACCGCTTCCAGTGACGGAATGATAATGGCGCGGTTATTGGCATCGGTAATCGGAATACCATCCAAAAGATAATTGTTGCCGCGGATGGGACCGCCCGCAATCGAGATTTCCGAAGAACCGCTCTGATCTTCCATGCGGTTGTAAGCTGGCGGACCCACCTGAATCACGTTCGCGGCCAGCCGCGACATCATAAAAGGATTGCGCCCCAGATTCGGCAGATCCACTAATTTCTGGTTATCCAAAACCTGGCCCTGGGAAGCGTTCGATGCCTCAACCAGCGGCACGGCTTCGGTAACGGTGACACTTTCGGAAACCGCGCCCACTTCCAGCGCAAGATCGACCGTCAGGAATTCCTGCGTGCCCAGCACCACATTCTTGCGCTCGAATTTCTTAAAACTGGCGCTCTCGGCCGCAACCGTGTAGGTGCCCGGAACGACGGACGAAAAATCATACGAACCTGACGCGTTTGTTAACGTGCTTCGCGGCTCGCCCGTGCCTTCGTTTATAAGTGTGACCTTGACGTTTGCAATGGGTGCGCCCGACGGGTCGTTGACCGTGCCGCGAATTCCACCCTGCGTGGATTGCCCCCAAGCCGCTGAAGCCAAAAGACTCGCCAGCAACGGTAGCAGAAAAGCTGAAGCGAAACTAGTTCGCGCTTGTTTAAACATTCCAAAAATCCCCTTTCAAAAGACATCACTCGACGGTTTTCTCCCGCCAATCAGTCGGCGTGAAACCGGGCCATTGCTTCAACTGGGAGCGATTCAGGCAAAGGAAGGACCTCGGAAGGGATCTTGGTTAGCTGCGCAAGCGTCTAACACCCCCCTAGAGGTCTAAGAATTATTACTGGAGTGTAACATCTTCCTAGCATTCCCTGTAGGGGTATAGCAGGCGAAACTACTGGCTTTTTGGCGGAATTCTGTGGAATTGCGATAGAAAATCAGGATCCGTCGCGAATGGCGTGGAGTGCGCCGGGCGATAATCCCAATTTCCGGCTCACCATTTCGTCAGCCGACAGCGCCGATTTGGTCAAACCATCGCGCGTGTGACCGGTGGCGTTGCCCAGCATGTGATAAAGCTCATGCGCGATCACAATGGCCAGGGCCGCCCCATAATTTTCCTGATTCTTATGCGATCCGCCGGAACCAAGAATTCGCTGCAAGGCAGACCGAACCCGGTCGCACTCCACCTCGCCAAAGTGGAGCACTTCGCCGTCGCTGACATAAGCCATGGCCAAGGGCCCGGACGGCGCGGCTTTCACCTTCACCCGCGGGTCCATGCTGCAGGAACCCCGCATCTTGAAGATGACAAGCTGGCCAAACTGTGGATTGGGCGGGAGTTGGTCCCTCAGCTCAACGTCCACGGCGATTCCGCCAGGCGTCAAAAGCTGATTCAAGTTCCGTCGCAGAGACGCAAGCGACGTCTCCGAATGCGGTGCTTCGAATTCCATCAGCACCGTCAATGGCGGCTTCACGGCGGGAACGCTGGCGCACTTGGAAAGGGGCGCGAGCAATAAAAAAGCGCAGACGAAAACAGATACGGCGGCAAACATGGAGGCCCTCGAACAAGGAGATTTAGCCCGACCGCGTACTGGGCGGTCAGCTCTAGTATATGCGTTCTATTCTGGGACGTTATGTCTCACACAATCGTGACGATTTCTACGCGCGGAAAAGGCCTCTATCCCTTCACCCGTCAGGTGAACGAATGGCTACGCAAGCAGCCTGTCCAGAATGGCGCGCTGGTTCTGTTCATCCAGCACACCTCCTGTTCCCTCGTGATTCAGGAAAACGCCGACCCCGACGTCACACTCGACCTGCGTGACTTTTTTGAGCGCCTGGTCCCGGAAAAAGGTGAAGACTATCGCCACACGTCAGAAGGACCCGATGACATGACCTCGCATATCCGCTCCACCCTGACCCACACCAGCCTGACCATCCCGCTGCTGGACGGGAGGCTGGCTCTCGGAACCTGGCAGGGTCTCTATGTCTTTGAACACCGCGCCCTTCCTCACCAGAGGCGGGTTGTTCTGCAAATCCTGTCGTCCTGATGCAGCGCGGCTAACGAATACCAAGCACTTTACAGCACGCTCAAAACCAGTACCAGAAAACATAGGCAAATTCCCAGTTCTCGTTTACAAGTACGAGAAGTGTAGTCCCCCAACCCAACCAAATACATATGTACCGCGGTCTAGTCGGCCCTATCCTCGCCGAGTTCATGCCTCACGGGGTCTGTTTGCGATGGCAACCGGGCGTTCTATGGCTGCACGTCATTTCCGATGGGCTGATCGTTTTGGCCTACGCCTCTATTCCTTTCCTGCTTCTCACCGTAGCCCGGCGCAGCCGCAAAGACATCCCTTTTCACTGGATGCTGCCCGCCTTTGCCATTTTTATCTTCGCCTGCGGCGCAACCCACCTAATGGCCATTATCACCATGTGGGACCCGCTTTATCGGCTGGAAGGTGTCATTAAGCTGATCACGGCCGTGGCTTCCCTGGTGACCGCCGCCGGACTGTATCGGGTGCTGCCGTCGATTCTGCAAATGCCCAGCCACCTGGAATTGCAGCGCGCCAATGAAGCGCTGGCGCGTTCGCACGAAGAACTCGAGAAAATGACCGCCGAACTGGCTGAGAGCAATGCCGCCCTGCAGACCAGCAACGACGCCCACCGCCGCAGCGAAACCGAATTCCGCCAACTGGCCGACAGCATGCCGCACATCGTCTGGACCGCCAAGCCCGACGGCGCCGTCAACTATTTCAACGAGCGCTGGTACAGCTTCACCGGTTCCGACCGCAACATTTTCGGCGATCAAAGCTGGCTGCCGATCCTGCATCCAGAAGATGCCCAGATGCGCCGGCGCGCCTGGTATGCCTCCGTCCGGTCGGGATTGCCTTTTCGCGAGGAATACCGCCTCTGGGACCGCGCCTCCGGCCGCTATCGCTGGCATCTGGGCCGCGCCTTGCCCATTACCGATGAAGCCGGCACCATCGTCAAGTGGTTTGGCGGCTGCACCGACATCGACGATTACAAGCGCGCCGAAGCCGACATCCTGGACCTGAACAGCGAACTGGAATCGCGCGTCTTCGAACGAACCCAGGAACTGACCCGCATCAATGACGAACTGAAGCGCACCCAGACCTGGCTCCAGGCCATTCTTCATTCCGCCACCGACATCTCCATCATGGCGCTGGATAAAAACGGCATCATCACCTTCTTCAATTCCGGATCGGAAAAGCTGCTCGGATACAAGGCCGAAGAAGTGGTGAGCAAAACCACCCCGCATCTGTTTTTTCCGCCCGACCAGGCCGAACTGCGTGAGCACCTGTTGTCCGAACAGACGGACCGCCCGCCGGCCGATGCGGAAATCTTCGCCGACGACGAGCCGGCTCAATCCCTCATCCTGGAATCCGCCTATCTCAATCGCGACCAGACCCGGATCGATGTAAGCGTCGCAGTATCTCCCCTGTTCTGCGAAAACGGACCCGGCGAAAGCGGCGAGTACCTGGGCCGTCTCATCATTGCCGTCGACATGCGCCCGCGCAAAGCGCTGGAGCAGCAGCTAACTCTCAACAACGCCCGCCTGCAGGAGCAAACGCAGAAAGCCGAAGATGCCAACCGCGCCAAAACCGAATTTCTTTCCGCCATCAGTCACGAAATCCGCACCCCCATGAACGCCATTCTGGGTATGGCAGACCTGCTCTGGGAATCCGAACTGAACGAGCTCCAGCGCCGCTACGTTGAAGTGTTCCGCCGCGCCTGCGCCAACCTGCTTTCGCTGGTGAACGACATCCTCGACCTGTCCAAGATCGAATCCGGCCGCTTCGAACTGGAGCAGATCGATTTTGACTTGAACAACATTATTGAATTGACGCTGGAAATGATGCGCCCCAAGACCCGCGCCAAACGCCTGACCCTGAATTGCAGCATCGCCCCCGGCACGCCCACCGCGCTTGTCGGAGATCCGCTCCGGCTGCAGCAAATCCTGGCCAACCTGCTTGGCAATGCGGCGAAATTCACCGACAGGGGCACCATCGGCCTGACCGTTCACTCCAATGCATCCGAACCTCACCGTCTGCATTTTGAAGTCACCGACACCGGTATTGGCATTCCGGCCGATAAAATAGAGGGCATTTTCCAGGACTTTACGCAAGCCGAAAGCTCCACCTCCCGCCGCTTCGGAGGCACCGGCCTCGGCCTCGGTATCTGCCGCCGCCTGGTTAAACGCATGGGCGGTGAACTCAATGTGCGCAGCACGCCGGGCGAAGGCAGCACGTTCTATTTCGACGCCGTTTTTGCCGCCAGTTCCCAGGATGATCGAAATCGCTCGGAACTGATCGCCGCACTCGCCGGACGGCGCGCGCTGATTGCCGACGAAAACCACAGCGACCGGCTCATCTTCGTCGAGATGTGCCACGCATGGGGAATGGAGGCCGCTGAATGCCAAATTATAGAGGACATTCTGCCGCGTTTGAAAAACGCCGAGGAAAAGCATTATGCCTTTCATCTGGTGATTCTGGGCAAGGACACCGCCGGCACCGGCAAGGATGCCGTCAGTATCGATGTCGCCTCCGCCATTCGCAAAGCCTATCCCTACCTGCCAATATTGGTCACCACCTCCAACCCGGTCGCGGCCGAGCAGACAAAGGTGATGGGGTTGGGATTCGCCAGCTACGCCGTCAAACCGGTCAGGCGTCCTGAACTCCTGCGTCTTATCTGCAAACTGCTGGGTTCCGCCAGTTCCGCCGCCGCCGAAGCGCCCGCGCAAAAAAGCTCCAGGATCATTCACATTCTGATTGCCGAAGACTCCGAAGACAACCGCTTCCTGTTGCAGGAATATCTGAAGGGTGGCCACTTCAAAATCAAATTTGCCGAAGACGGCAAGCAGGCCGTGGAATTCGCAACTTCCGAGCAGTTCGACATCATCTTAATGGATATGCTAATGCCCGTCATGGACGGCCTCTTGGCAACCAGACTGATACGTGAAACGGAAAAGAAGCGCGGCAGTGCTCCCGTGCCGCTTCTGGCCCTGACCGCCAGCGCGCGCGCCGAAGACATCGCCCTAAGCCAGGCGGCCGGTTGCAACGCCCACCTGTCAAAACCAATTTCGAGGCAAGAATTGCTGGAAACCATCAAAAAATACACAAGACAAGAGGCAGGTCCGGAGCAGCCGGAGTTTATGCCGATCAGTATCCCTGCAGGACTAGAGGAGGCTGCTAAGCACTACATCCGGTCGAGGAGACGTGAGCTTCAACAATTGGTGGACCTGATTGACAAAGGAGATTTTGGACAAATCCGCCGCCTGGCCCACAATATGAAGGGAACCGGAACGTCTTACGGATTTCCCGATCTCACACGGCTGGGCAAAGTGATGGAAACATCCGCCAAAGAAGAAAATGCCTCTGATCTGTCGGCGGCACTTATGGAACTCTCACGCTATGTGGAGGAAGCCGAAACTAAACTGCAGACTTCGGCCCCCGTAACTCCTTAACTAACCTCGGAATAAAAGCATTTGCGATGCCTGCGATGCAATAGGCCTTGTTCAGGGAACACGGCCTGTTGCAAATCTCCCCCCGAAGACTCTCGCTGACCAAACGCTTTGTCTGCAACAAACCCGCTAGCCGCGCGGGCGCCAGTTAAACCGGTGCGTCTGCGCCTTGGCGTAGGGCTTCTCCTGTTGCCGGCGCTTTTCCTTGGTCAGCGCTTCTTGAATCGCATTGACCAGCAGCGATCCGGATACCTGCTCTTTCACAAGATAATCGTCCACGCCGCTCGAAAAGACCGACAGTTCCGTCTCTTCCCTTGTGTCGCCGGTCAGCACCACAACCGGCACCTCTGGCGCCGCCTCGCGAATCCAGGCATAACTCACCGACCCAGACGAATCCGGCAATCCAAGATCCAGCAGCACAATATCAATTCCGCCTTGCAGAATGCGGCTCAATCCTTCGCTGAGACAACTGGCCCATTCCAGCCGGTATTTACCGCGGCCATGCTCCTGCAGCGCAAAGCGCACCAGAAGCATTGCGTCCTCACTGTCCTCGATCAGCAAAACGCATTTCTGACTTCTTCCAATTGCGGGTGTGGCACGCGGTAAAATCTCTGACAGCTCATTCACCTGAAGTGCGGTACTTGCCATTTTGACCTCCATATTGTAATTGTCTTCTGGGCTATATCAAACGGCCTAAGACAAGTGACTCATCGTCATATTTCACCGATTTCTTATATTTTTTGGCTTTTGTCGATATTCCTGCCTATTGGCAAAGGCTTATGTCGCAGCCGCCGCGAGTCTAAGCTCCCATCGCGTTCAGCCGCGCCTAAAACCCTCCCATTTCGGATATACTGCTTCCATCCAAATCCCGGAGGCAACAATGCCGAACTTCTTGCCCAACTTCTTAAATGACCTGAAAGTCGCCGCCCGCTCGCTCACGCGCGCCAAAGGCATGGCCGTCACCGTCATCTTTACTCTCGCCCTCGGCATCGGCGCCAACGCCGCCATCTTCACCCTGGTGCGCGGCGTCCTGCTGCGCCCGCTCGTCAACCGCGACGAAGACCGCCTGGTCTACATCCGCCAAAGCGCGCCGGGCGAGGATATGGATGACATGGCCTTCTCCGTTCCGGAGATCAACGACCTCAAAGCCAGCGTTAAGTCCATCAGCAAATTCGGCGACTTCTCCACCATCGGCTTCACCATGATCGGCCTCGGCGAACCGCGCGAAGTCCGCGCCGGTGTGGTCAGCGGCTCTTATTTCGAAGTCGTGGGACTGCGCCCCGTCCTGGGCCGCCTGCTGGACGCCCGCGACGACGGACCCAGCGCTGCCGGAGCCGCCGTGCTCACCTACCGTTTCTGGTCCACCGTCCTCAAAGCCGACCCCGCCGTGCTCCACAAATCCATCCAGCTCGGCGAGCGCGAAGCCACCATCGTTGGCGTCCTGCAGCCTTCCGTGCCCTATCCAGCCGACACCGAAATCATCGCCAACATCGTCACCAGTCCGCATCATCTGTCGGCCACCATGGTCACCGGCCGCGTCCACCGCATGACGGAACTTTTCGGACGCTTGGCACCCGGCGCGAATCTCGACACGGCGCGCGCCGAACTCAAAACCGCTTACGCGGCCATGGTCAAACAGCATCCCGAAGCCTACTCCGCCAAGGGCGATTCGCGCATTGATGTCACCTTGCTGCGCGACCAGATCACCGCCCGCGCCCGCAACGTGCTGCTGGTCCTGATGGCCGCCTCGCTGCTGATCTTCGTCATTGCCTGCTCCAACGTGGCCAACCTGATTCTGGCCCGCACCGTTCGCCGCGAAGGGGAACTGGCCATCCGCGCCGCGCTCGGCTCCACTCCCGCCGCGCTGCGCCGCAACCTGCTCGCCGAAAGCCTGCTGCTCTGCTCGGCCGGAGCGCTGCTCGGAGTTCTCAGCGCCCGCCCCATGGTCGCCATTCTCGCCCGCTACGCCGCCCGCTTCTCCGTCCGCGCGCTCGACCTCACCGTTGATTCCAGCATGCTCGTCATCGGCGCCGCTCTCGCGCTCATCGCCGCCGTCCTGCTGGCCTACGTGCCGCGTCTTCCCGGCGCCGATCCCTCGCGCAGCCTCAACCTCGCCGCCGGCAGCCTGCGCATCACCGGCAACACCAGCCGCCGCCTGCGCCTTTTCGCCGTCACCCAGATCGCCGCTTCCTTTCTGCTGCTGGCCGGCGCCAGCATGCTGCTGAAAACACTGCTTGCCCTGCAATCCGCCCAAACCGGCATGGACACCCGCCGCGTTCTGGCCATCAACGTTCCGGTCATCTCACGCGGCAAATCCGACGAACAGGTAGTCAGCTCTTACAAAGCGACCCTCGAACAAATCAAATCACTTCCCGGCGTCGACGCCGTCTCCCTCGGCACCACCATTCCCTGGCGCGATGCCGGCGGATTCGGCCCGGGCTTCAATTTCTCAACCGACGGCCATGTGCGCGCCGCCGGCGAAGAAGATCCGCGCGCCCAGATGCGTTCAATAACGCCCGGCTTTTTTGCCTCCCTCGGCGTGCCGCTCATCGCCGGCCGCGACTTCAACGACAGCGACCGCAAAGGCAGCGAACCGGTCGTCATCGTGAGCCAGAGCCTGGCCCAGCGCATGTTCCCCAATCAGGACGCCGTCAACCGGCATCTCTATTGGACCGACCCCGTTATGAAGTTCATCGACATCGCCACCAAACCGCGCCGCATCATTGGCGTAGCCGCCGACATAGACGATGAACACGTTTCACCCGGCGCGGCCATCAACGTCTATCAGCCCTTTGGGCAGGAAAACACCTGGGGCGGCCGCCTCTTCGTTCATACCCGCGCCAATCCTTATTCGCTGGTCACGCCCATCACCCGCATCATTCGCGAAAGATCGCCTGAACAGCCCGTCGAACACGCTGCCACGCTCGAAGACATCCGCGCCGAAGTCCTCTCGCCCGACCGCTTAAACACGCTTGTCTTCGGAGGTTTCGCCGCCGTCGCTCTCACCATCGCCGTCGTGGGCGTTGCGGGCGTTCTGGCCTTCTCCGTCGCCAGCCGCACGCGCGAATTTGGAGTTCGCCTGGCCATGGGCTCCGCGCCGCTCCATCTGCTCACCGGCGTTATCAAAGACGGACTCATCATGGCGACGGCTGGAATCGTCACGGGTGCCATCGCCGGCTTTGCCCTGATTCGCATCGCCGGCAACTATTTCGCCGACCTGCGCCTGCCCGACGCCGGACCGGTCGTCGGAGCGGTCTTTGTGCTGATAGCCGCCTCCGTCATTGCCTCCGCACTGCCCGCCGCCCGCGCCGCCCGGGTTGACGTCATGCAGGCGCTTCGCTCGGAATAGCGGTCAGCGCGCCTGCTGCGCAATATATTGCAATAATTCACTCACCTGCGCCCGGTCCCGTTCATTTCCAGCCAGCGCCCGAGCCCGCTCCGCCGCCGCCCGCGCCTCCGCGAACTGCTCCAGATGTGCATGACAATACGCCTCCGTATAAACCGCCGCAAAAGCATTTTCCGGCCGCGGGGCGCTCAGCTTTTGCAGTGCCGCCAAAGCGCGCGCAAATTCACCGTCATTCGCTGCCAGCAGTGCCAGTTCCAAGCGCGCATCCGGCATATCCGGCTTCAACGCCAGCGCCTGGTCCAGCAAAGGCAAGACCTGCCTGGCCGGGACGCCCGCCTCATGATCCAGATGCGCCAGATAAAACAGCACGTTCGGATCGGTAGAATGCCGCTCCACCGCCAGCCGGAAATGCGCCCGCGCTTCCGCAACCTGGCCACGCTCCAGCGCCCGATAACCCAGCGTCTCTTCTGTCGTGAAGTTGCTGGGAATCAGATCGCCCAGCGTAGCTGCCATCTCCATGCCCGAAACTGCCGCCAGCGAAGTGGCTCCCTCCGCTCTCGCCTTGCGCAACTTCAATTCCAGCAGGGGCAAATGCTGCGCATCCAGATACCCGCGCAGATCCTCCTGCACCTGCGCCGGCGACTTGCCAAACGCCATCCGCAACGAGTCACTGCTCCCGCGCCCTTCTTTCAAAGCACGCACAAAATCGGGAAACCGCTCCGAATAGCCGGGAGAAACCATCAGCATATGCGTCACAGCCCAGCTCTCCGAATAAAACACCGCCATCAATTCCGGATCGGAATAATAGGAAGACCCCGGCGAAACCTGAAACAAAGACTCCAGCGGCAACACCGTATGGCTGCGCAAAATCTCCAGCCGCCCTTCCACCGATGCGCCCAGCGTCACCGTGCGGCCCGAAACCTCAAACGTGGAATAAAAATCGGCCAGCCCCTCATTCAGCCACAGCGGCAGCACCACTCCAGAATGCGCCAGCAAGAAATGCGTGAATTCATGGATCGCCACTTCGCGATGACCCGGCGTTAAATCCTGCAAAACCACGTATTCGGAGGTGTGCGTCTGCTGATAAAACGCGCAGGAGCCGGCATTGAGGCGGTAGGGATTAAATTCCGCTTCCGACTGAAAAGCAACCACCTTCAGCCGCGCCAAATCATTGATCGTAAACGCGC
>Ga0116230_10004541_pt1 | contig 13599 bp, 13 predicted proteins | sample S1TSphfallax_3_FD_88678 | JGI IMG/M metagenome (GOLD analysis project Ga0116230, IMG submission 88678) | Host-associated microbial communities from peat moss isolated from Minnesota, USA - S1T2_Fd - Sphagnum fallax MG | ecosystem: Host-associated > Plants > Peat moss > Unclassified | place...
CCCAGAACGACGAGCAGGAGGTCTCCGCTCACCCGCCGCGCTTCAGGGTCTCGCGGGCGATAACCACCTGCTGGATCTGGCTGGTGCCCTCATAGATCCGGAAGATGCGCACGTCCCGATAGAGCCGCTCGATCCCGTAGTCCGCGATATAGCCGGCGCCGCCGAAGATCTGGACCGCACGATCGGCCACGCGCCCGACCATTTCAGAGGCGAAGAGCTTAGCGGCCGAGGCCTCGAGGGTCACGCCCAGGCCGGCGTCGCGCTTGCGGGCGGTCTCCAGGGTCAAGGCCCGGGCGGCCAGGGCCTCGGTCTTGGAATCGGCGATCATGCCCTGGATGAGCTGAAAACTGGCGATGGGCGCGCCGAACTGCTTGCGCTCGCTGGCATAGGCCACGACATCCGCCAGCAGCCGCTCGGCGACCCCGACGCATACGGCGGAGATATGCAGGCGCCCCTTATCGAGCACCTGCATGGCCACCTTGAAACCCTCGCCCTCGGCGCCAAGCCGGTTCTCGGCGGGAACGCGGACATTGTCGAAATTGACGTCGCAGATGTGGGCGCCTTGCTGGCCCATCTTTTTCTCCGGCTTGCCGATTCCGAGACCTGGCAGGCCGCTGGGAACCAGAAACGCCGAGACGCCGCCCGCGCCCTTGATGTCGGGATTGGTGCGCGCCATGACCGTGAAGAGGCCGGCCTTATTGGCGTTGGTGATGTAGCGCTTCGCCCCGTTCAGCACATAGTCATCGCCATCCCGCTGGGCCCGCGTCTGAACGGCCGCGCTGTCCGACCCCGCCTCCGGCTCGGTGAGGGCGAAGGAGGTGACGATCTCTCCCGTGGCGATCTTGGGGAGCCAGCGCCGCTTCTGGTCTTCCGTGCCGAACATGACGAGGCCCTGGCTGCCGATGCCCACATTGGTCCCGAAGGCGGAGCGGAAGGCGGGGCTGGCGCGCCCCAGTTCGATGGCCACCAGGCACTCATCCTCCATGGAGAGATCAAGGCCGCCATATTCCTCCGGGATCGAGAGGCCGTAGAGGCCGAGCGCCTTCATCTCCTCCAGGATTTCGTCCGGAACGGCGTCGTCCTCGGCAACCTTGGCTTCGATGGGCCGCAGACGCTCCGCCACGAAACGGCGCACCATCTCCACAAGCTGCTCGCGGGTCTCGGCGTCATAGGCCATGGGCTCTCCTTCCAGAAGCTTCCAGATATAGCGCCTCAAGGAGATCGCCGCGACCGGTGTCGTTGCCCTGCCGCTTGGGCCCGCCTAAGACGGCTGAGATGGCGTCCGAGGCGGGGGACTGAGGATGGACGGCGGCGAGGCTGATTGGGCGCGGCGCGAGATCACCGAAGGGCCGTGGGCCGGCTGGTCCATGTGGAGCGCGGACGCCTTCGAGCTCCACGCCGGGCCCTTCTATAGCCGAACCGACACCGACGGGCGGGCGATCTGCGCGTTCCGCGCCGAGGCCAAGCATATGAATGGCGGCGGCTTCATGCACGGCGGCTGCCTCATGACCTTCGCCGACTACGCCCTCTTCGCCATCGCCGGCGACGCCCTGGCCGGCGGCCATTCGGTAACCGCGTCCTTAAGCGGCGAGTTCCTCGACAGCGCGCATGAGGGCGATCTCATTGAAGCGAAAGGAGACGTCACCCGGGAGGGCGGCTCCCTGGTCTTCATCCGGGGCATGGTCACGACGGCGGGGCGGCCACTCCTCACCTTTTCCGGGATCGTAAAAAAGGTGCGCCCTCAGCGGCAGGCCGGGGGCGGTCCGGCCTGACGCGCGACCCACGCCGCGCCGACCGAAGCGCCCTTGACCCCCACGCTCGCCGTGATCTCGGCGGGGGTTAAGCCCAGAGACTTTCGGCTGTCGTCGAGGTCGGCGAAGGCCGCCTTCTCATCGAAGCAATCAAGGCTCACCGCGCCGTCGACACCATCGCCCGAGGGGTTTTTGACGTCGTAATCGAGGCTGGCGGTGGCGTTTCGCCAAGCGGCCAAGGCCGCCCCCGCGCGATAGGCTGCCGACGGGGCCTGAACCTCTCGCAAGGCCGCCGCATCGCTGGTGCTGACGCCCACGGCCGCGAAGCCCTTCCGCGCGTCGGAAAGGTCCGCCGCCCTCGCGCCACGCGCGCCGAGAGCGAGAATTCCGGCGAGCGCGAAAATCGCACATTTATGAGCTAGATTCATCACCATCTCCTCATATTACTGCACACGGCTCATAAATCACATGCCAGCGCTGGCCGAGTCCCGCTCGCGCATCGCCGCCTGCCAACGCAGAAGGTTGGCGCAGCCCTCGGGGACCTTGAACTTCACCATGCGCGCGAATTCGAGGCTGGTGAACAGCACGCCATCGGCGATGGTCAGGCGATCGCCGGCGATCCATTCGGTCTCGCCCAAGCGGGTTTCGAAAGGTTCGAGGGCCTTCTGCGCGCGGGCGACATTGGCCGCGAACATCTCGGGGCTCTGGGTCTCCAGGGCCGCCAGGGCCGGGTGGCCGTGCCGAACGGCCATCATCATGGGGTTGGCCGCGGTCAGCTCCACACGCCGAGTCCACATCTCAATGTGGGCGGTTTCGCGGGGATCGAGGCCGAAGAGATTGGGCTCCGGGTAGAGGGATTCCAGATAGCGGCAGATAGCCAGGGATTCGGTGATCACGGATCCGTCGTCGAGCACCAGGGCCGGGCACACCGGAGCGCCGACCTCGGCGAGATAGGCGGGGCTCTTATGGCGGCCGGTGAAGAGGTCGAACTCATCGATCTCGATGTCGGTGATGGACTTTTCGGCCATGAACCACCGCACGCGGCGGGGGTTGGGGGCGAGGCGGCTGGTGTAAAGCTTCATCATTCAGTGTCCATACAGGCTGGCGGGCAAGGCGCCCACGATGGCGGCGGTCATGCAGGTGGCGAGGAAGCCGGCCGCCATGGCCTTCCAAACCATGCCCATGACCTCGCCCCGGCGCTCGGGAACCAGGATGGAATAGCCCGCTACATTGATGCCCACCGAGGCGATATTGGCAAAGCCGCACAGCGCGTAGGTCATGATGATCCGTGTACGGTCCGAGATCGCCGCGGCTCCCATATGGCTGAGGTCCAGGAAGGCCGAAATCTCGGTGAGCACCAGCTTGACGCCCAGCAGGGACCCAGCGGCGGGCGCCTCGCGCCACGGGACGCCGATGACCCAGGCCAGGGGTGCGAAGATCACGCCGAGCACCCGCTCGACGCTTAGCCGCGCGCCGCCCACGGAGGGCAGCAGACCCATCAGGCCATCCACCATGGCGATCAAGGCGACAAAGACGATCAGTGTCGCGGCGACGCTCAGCACGATCTGCAGACCGTCGGTGGTGCCCTTGATCAGGGCGTCGATGGAGCTTTCATAGGTCTTGGACCGGGCGGCGTCGAAATCGCTCGGCTTTTCCAGGGTTGGGTCGCGGGGGACGAAGATGCGGGCCAGCAGGATCCCTGCGGGCGCAGAGATCAGCGAGGCGGTGAGCACATGGGCCGCGGCGTTGGGGAGGACGCCTTTGAGGATCGTCGCGTAGGCGACCACGGTGGATCCCGAAACGCAGCTCATGCCCACCGTGAGCAGGAGAAAGAGCTCCGAGCGGGAGAGGCTGTTCAGATACCCGCGAATGAAGATCGGCCCTTCCACCTGGCCCATGAAGACGGTGGCGGCGGTGGCCAGCGCCGGGGCGCCTCTCAGACCCATGGTCTTCTGAAAGACGAAGCCAAAGCCTTGTGTGAGCCAGCGCAGAATTCGCCAGTGCCAGAGCAGGGCCGAGAGGGCGCAGATCACCAGGATCACCGGCAGGACGCGGAAGCCGAGGAGGAACAGGCTTGAGGGATCGCTGACCGGATAGGGCTGACCGTCCGCGCCGGCGAGAAAGCCAAAGACGAACTTCACCCCCGCCTGGGTGCTGGAGGAGAGCCCATCGACGGCCGCCCCCGCCGCGGTCAAAACCACCCGGGAGGCCGGAACGCCGAAGAGGATCAGCACCAGGGCCAGTTGCGCCACGGTCGCGCCGATGGCCAGGCGCCACGGAAACCGCGCGCGGTTCTCTGAAAGCCCCCAGCAGGCGGCGAGGATCACACCCACCCCCGCAATACCGCGCAGATTCTCAAGAGCTGTCATCGCGCCCCCTTAGGCCCCACCCTCCGTGACCCGCCCCGTGAGCCCTGGCAAGCGGCGGACCTCAGTCCTTATGGCCCCCGGCGCCGCGCGCCTCGAAGCGATGCGACAGCGCCCCGACCTGATGCACAAGCAGGGCCATTTCGAAGAGGATGGCGAAGGCTTCCGCGAATAGGTGGCCGTTGAGATGCAATTTCGCGGGGAGCTCGGCGATATGGCGGAAGACCTCGATGATCAAACCCACGCCCAGCAAGGCGTTATAGGGCCGGCCCAGATGCGACTGCAGCCAGTTGTCCAGCCACAACGCCCCCCGGGCGATGGGTTTAAGCATGTGATTCCTCCCCTCAGTATGGCTTGACGACTTGGGCCCCTCCGCCCAAGAACCGCGCCACGAAAACTGATGCATAACAGGGAGTGCGTTGGCCATGGCCGAGATCCGTTTTGACGACAAGGTCGCCATCGTGACCGGCGCTGGCGGCGGCCTGGGGCGTCAGCACGCCCTGGAGCTGGCGCGGCGGGGCGCCAAGGTGGTGGTCAATGATCTGGGCGGATCGATGGACGGCTCCGGCGGCTCGTCGGACGCGGCGCTGAAGGTTGTGGCGGAGATCGAGGCCCTAGGGGGTGAGGCGATCGCCAACGGCTCCTCGGTCACCGACGACGCCGGCGTGGCGCGCATGGTGGCGGACGCCATGGACCGCTGGGGCCGGATCGATATCCTCATCGCCAATGCCGGAGTCCTGCGCGACAAGTCCTTCACCAAGATGGAAATCGCCGACTTCGAATTCGTGCTGAACGTGCACCTGCTGGGCACGGTGAAGCCGGTGAAGGCGGTGTGGGAGATCATGCGCGCCCAGAACTATGGCCGCATCATCGTCACCACCTCGTCCTCTGGGCTCTACGGCAATTTCGGCCAGACCAATTATGGCGCGGCCAAACTCGGCCTTGTGGGCTTCATGAACACCCTCAAGATCGAGGGTCAGAAGAACAATATCCACGTCAACGCCATCTCCCCGGTGGCCGGAACGCGGATGACCGAGAACCTGATGCCCCCCGAGATCGTCGCCAAGCTGGCGCCCGAGGCGGTGACGCCCGGCGTGGTGTTCCTCTGTTCCGAGGAGGCGCCCACCGGCGTGATCCTCACCGCCGGCGCCGGAGCTTTCGCCATGGCGCGGATCGTGGAGACCGAGGGGGTTTATTTGAGCGGCGCGGACCTCACCGTGGAAGGTATTCGCGACCACTGGGACCAGATCGCCGACGAGACCGGAGAGAGGGCCTATGTCACCGGCGGCGAGCAGACCCAGAAGTTCTTCCGCAAGATGGCGGAGGCTTAAAGCGGGCCTCAAGGGGGCGCCCCTTTTGCCACTTGCCTTGGCCTAAGGCGCGGGTGTTGATCTAGGTCGAGATTTGAGAGGCGCATCAGCGCCCGACGAGGAAACGCTAGGGTTCAAAGGAAACGCGTGTGAGAGCGACGGTCGGCGGCGCATATCCGGAATTTCGTCTTTCCCTTCCCCGCTTGCTCGGATTTTCCACGCCGGGCTTTTGCATCGGCGCCCTCGCCATAGCCCTGGGGGTCTATCTGCCCAGATATTACGCGGGGCATTTTGGCCTGGGCCTGCCCCTGGTGGGTCTGGCGTTTTCGGTGATCCGCGTGGGCGATACGCTGCTGGACCCTCTAATAGGGGTGTGGATGGATCGGACGCGCTCCAGACTTGGGCGGTACAGGATCTGGCTGGCTCTGGGCGTGCCCGTCCTTTTGCTCGGCGTCTATATGCTCTTTGAGCCTACGGGCGGGGTTGGGGTCGGCTACCTGCTGTTCTGGCTGCTGATTTATTTCATCGGCGCCTCGCTGATCACGCTGTCCCACGCCTCCTGGGCTTCGGTGATCGCGGCCAATTATAATGAGCGATCTCGGGTCTTTGGGGCCATTCAGCTCATGGGCGTCATCGGCGCCGCGGCGACCCTGATCCTTCCCATCGTCATGGCGAAGCACGACGGCTCCAGCGGCCGGGGGGATGTGCCGGCCATGGGTTGGCTTGTGTTCGTCTCCTGCGCCGTGGGCGTGGTCCTCGCCCTCATGACCACGCCGGAGCATGTGATCACCGAGAAGAAGGGCGAAACCTATAGGCTGCGGGACTATTGGGAGATGGTCAGCCGCCCGGACATGGCGCGGATCATCGTGGCGGATTTCTGCCTGGCGCTGGGGCCCGGCTGGATGGCCGCCCTCTATCTCTATTATTTCCACGACGCCCGGGGGTTCACCATCGGGGCCTCCAGCCTGCTGCTCTTTATCTATGTGTGCGCGGGGATGTTGGGGGCCCCGATCCTCAGCATCGTCGCCACCCGGATCGGCAAGCATCTGACCCTGATGGGAGCGGCTATGGTCTATTCCGTCGGCCTGGTGGTGCAGTCATTCGCGCCCAAGGGGGCCTTTGGGATCGTCGCGGTGATGATGTTCGCGCTCGGCTTCGCGGCGTCCTGCTTCCCCCTGCTCGACCGGGCCATGGTGGCCGATGTGGGCGACGCCATCCGGCTGGAAAAGGGCAAGAACCGGATCAGCCTCCTTTACGCCATGATCACCACGACCCAGAAGCTGGCCACGGCGCTCAGCATCGGCTTTTCGTTCACAGTGTTGGGCTGGCTGGGCTATCAGGCGCAGGACGGGGCGACCAACACGGCCGCCGCGATCCTCGGTCTGCAGCTGGTCTACATACTCGGTCCTATCGTCTTCGTGATGATCGGCGGCGCCTGCTTCATCGGATACAAACTGGACGGCAAGCGCCACGCCGAAATCCGCCGAGGCCTCGCCATCGCCGAGGCCCTGACGGTGGAGGCGCCGATTTTGGAGGGTTTTTCCGGCGACGCGGGCGCGCCCCGCCCTGCGGTGGGTCGGGCCTAACCGACCGCCAAATCCGCCACATCCAGAGGCCCCTGCGCGGGTCCTAGCTCCCCCTCCCACCGCGCGACGACGGCGGCGGCGACGGAGTTGCCGACGACGTTCGCAGCCGTGCGGCCCATGTCGAGGATGTGATCGACGCCGAAGATCAGGGCGAGGCCGGCGGCTTCGGGAAGGTGGAAGGCGGGCAGACTGGCGGCGACCACCACCAGCCCCGCGCGGGGGACGCCGGCGATGCCCTTGGAGGTCACCATGAGCATCAAGACGAGGGTAGCGATCTGGCCCGCCGACAGGGTGACGCCGAAGGCCTGGGCGATAAACAGCACGGCGAAAGTGCAATACATCATCGAGCCCATGAGGTTGAAGGAATAACCGAGCGGCAAGACGAAGCTGCCTACGCGTTTTGAGACCCCGAACGCCTCCAGCGCCTCCAGCGTGCGCGGATAGGCGGCCTCCGAGCTTGCGGTGGAGAAGGCGATCAGCGCCGGCTGTCGGATGGCGGCTAGGAGCGCGCCGATGCGTCCGCCCACCGCCAGGGTCGCGGCGGCAAACATGAGGGTGCAAAGGATGGCGAGGGCGGCGTAGAAGGCGCCAACGAAGGCGGCGTAGGTGACCAGGATCCCCAGCCCCTGCGTCGTCACCGTGCCAGCGACGGCGGCAAAGACTGCGATGGGCGCCGTGCGCATGACGTAATTGGTGATGGTCAGCATGACCTGGGCGACCTGCTCTATCAGATGCAGTAGCCCCGCAGTGCGCTCCCCCAGGGCCGCCATGGCGCAGCCGAAGAAGGTGGAGAAGACCACGATCTGCAGCACCTCGTTGCGGGCCATGGCGTCGATGATCGAGGTGGGAAAGACGTGACCCAGAAAGTCCTTCAGCGAGATACCCGTGGGCGCGCCGCCGGCGCTGCCCGGGCCGATCGGCGCCGTCAGGTGCAGGGATGAACCCGGATGCAGCAGGCTGACCATGGCCACGCCCACCATGAGCGAGATCACCGTGGCGCCGAGGAAGAGGCCTAGCGTCTTCAGGCCCACCCGCCCCACCGCCGATCCCGCGCCGAGATGGGCGATTCCGCTGACGAGGGTCGAGAACACGAGAGGCGCGATGATCATCTTGATCAGACGCAGGAAGACATCGGTGATAAGACCGAAATAGGCCGCCGCCTCCTTGAGGACGGCCGGGTCGTGGATGGTGGCGTGGGCGCCCGCCCCCGCCGCCAGCCCCAACAGCATGCCGATAACGATGAACAGGGTGAAGCTGCGCGACATGGATTGGCCCCTCTCGTACCCCGCTCGCGGGGCAGGAGAACGATCACACCAGCTTCGCCGCCATGTCCATGAAACCCTTGGCCGCGGCGCTGTCCGGCAGGGCCATCGCCACCGGGCGGCCGTCGTCGCCGCCTTGGCGGAGCGAGATGTCGAGGGGGATTTCGCCGAGAAAGGGGGCGCCGAGCTTGGCGGCTTCGGCTTTAGCGCCACCACGACCGAAAATCTCGATGGGGGCGCCGGTCGTGGGATCGGGGAAATAGGCCATGTTCTCGATGACGCCCAGGATCGGCACGGGCGGGTTCATCTTGCCGAACATGGCGAAGGCCCGGCGGGCATCGATGAGGGCGACTTCCTGGGGCGTAGAGACGATGACGACGCCATCCACCACCAGCTTCTGCACCAGGGTCAGATGAATATCGCCGGTGCCCGGCGGCAGATCCACCACCAGAATATCGAGGGGCGCGGCGACGCCCCAGCGGACATCTTGCATCATTTGGCGCAGCGCCGAGGAGGCCATGGGGCCCCGCCAGATCATGGGGGCGCCCTCGTCCACCAGGAAGCCGATGGACATGACCTCGACCCCCCAGGCGTTCAGGGGCTCCAGCTTGCCGTCCACGAAGGCGGGCTTGTCCGAGAGACCAAACATGCGCGGGGCCGAGGGGCCGTAGATGTCAGCGTCCAGCAGGCCGACCTCCATACCCAAGCGCGCGAAGGCGCAGGCGAGATTCACCGCCACGGTGGATTTGCCGACCCCGCCTTTGCCGCTGGCCACGGCGATGACGCGCGCCACGTTTGGCAAGCGCGCGGCGGGAGGCATCGCCGCGGTGTCGGCTTTAGGATCGGCCGCCACACGGGCGGGGCCGGATCGGGGGGGCGCGGCGGCGCGGGGCTTAAGCGGAAGAACGCGGGTCATAGGTTCATATTGCTTTGCGACGCGGGCCGTCTCATATCGACCGACAGCCAAGGCTTTACAACCTTGCTGGCGCTCCCGCCCGCCCAAGATGAAAAGGCGTCCTCGCCGGTATGCCCTGGAACGATAACGCCAATCCCGGGCCGTGGGGCGCGCCGCCGACGCCGCCAGATGATGGTCGGGGCCCGGAGGCTCCCCTGCCCCGTCGCGATCCGCCCCGCCGCCCGCCGCCCTCGGGCCCGGATTTCGAGGCGTGGCTGGCCCGCCTGAGGCGGGAAGCGGAGAAGATGTTTGATCCCAGGGGACGCGGCCCCTTCAGCGGACCGCGCCTGATCTGGTCGGGCCTGGGGCTGATCGTTTTTATCTGGCTCGTCACCGGGATCTATATCGTCCAGCCTAATCAAGAGGCGGTGATCACCCGCTTTGGCATCTATTCCAGGTCCGTGGAGCCGGGGCTCCATTACCACCTGCCCGTTCCCGTGGAGGCGGCGCAGCTCGTCTCGGTGACCAATCAAAACAAGACCGTGATTGGCGGCGCGCCCGGCGCCGAGGAGCCCGATGAGAGCCTGATGCTCACCGGCGATGAGAACATCGTCGATCTCTCCTTCACGGTGCAGTGGCATGTTTCGGATGCGGCGCAATATCTCTTCAATATCCGCGATCCCGACGCGGCGGTTAAGGCGGTGGCGGAAAGCTCGATGCGCGAGGTGGTGGGCCGCAGCCGCCTGACCGCCATCATCACCAATGGCCGAGGCGAGGTGCAGAACCAGACCGCGACGCTGATGCAGCGCACGCTCGATACCTATAAGGCCGGGGTCACCATCGACGCGGTGCAGATCCAGAACGCCAATCCGCCCCAGGATGTGGTGCCCGCCTATCAGGATATCGCCAGGGCGGGTCAGGACGCCCAGTCCTATGTCAATGACGCCAACAAATACCGCAACCGCGTGGTCAATGAGGCCAAGGGCGACGCGGCCAAGATCATCCAGGCGGCCGAGGGATACCAGCAACAGGTGGTGAAGGAGGCGCAGGGAGAAGGCGCGCGTTTCGATGAACTCTACGCCCAGTATCGCAAGGCGCCTGCGGTGACCAAGGAGCGGCTCTATATCCAGTCCATGCAGCAGATTCTGTCACACACCCATAAGGTGATCGTGGACGCCAAGGGGGCCAATGCGCCGATCATCCTGCCCCCTGACGCCTTCCGCTCCACGGCGGCGGCGACCGCGGCGGCGAGCCCGCCGACCCCCGCACCGACCCCTCCCGCGGCGGCTGCGGCGGCGCCCGCGTCGCAAGGCTCACCCCAATGAACCGCACACTGATGATCTGGCTTGGCGTGGCCATCGCCGTGTTCATCCTGGCGGCCAACACCTTCTTCATCGTCCATCAGACCCAGCAGGTCGTGGTCGTGAATCTGGGCGAGCCCGTGCGGGTGATCAATCCGCCGGGCCTCTATGACCCCGGCCTGAAGATGAAGACGCCGTTCCTGGAATCCCTTGTCATGCTGGATAAGCGAAACCAGTCCATCGACGCGCGGCGCGAGGAAATCATTTCCGCCGATCAGCAGCGCCTGGTGGTGGACGCCTTTGTCCGTTACCGCATTTCCAACCCCCTCGCCTTCTATCGGACTCTGCGCAACGAAGCGACGGCGGCGGGCCTGATCGAGCCCCTGATCAACTCATCCCTGCGTCAGGTGCTGGGCGAGGCCAACGCCAAACAGATCGTCTCTAACCGGGATAATCTGATGGCCCAGACCCTGGCCGACGTGCGCGCCCGGGCCGCGCGCTCGCATTTCGGCATCGACGTCATCGATGTTCGGATCAAGCGCGCCGACCTGCCCGACGCTAATCAGCAGGCAGTCTATCAGCGAATGAAGTCGAACCTGGAGCAGCAGGCCGCGCAGATCCGCGCCGTGGGCGAGCAGAACCGGCGGGAGATCGTTGCTGACGCGGACAAGCAGGTGACCATCACCCTGGCCGACGCCACTAAGGAATCCTTCACCGACCGGGGCAAGGGCGACGCCGAAAGCGCCCGGATCTTCGCCGCCAGTTTCGGCAAGGACCCCAAGTTCGCCGCCTTCTTCCGCTCCATGCAGGCCTATGAAGGGGTGTTCGCCGACGGGGACACGACGATGATCCTCTCGCCCGATAGCGATTTCATGAAGTATTTCGAGAAGGGGCCGGGGGCGAAGTAAGGGGGGGACGCGTTCCTTCCCACCGGGGCGGATTGAGGGGGCGGGAGCATAGGTCTAAGAAGACATGGAATCTGATTGTTGGGTGGGCTCGCCGTGAAGACCGCAATTCCCGTGATCTTGATCGCGGCGTGTCTGTGCGCCCCGGCGGCCCAGGCGCAGCAGGCTGACAAGTTCGCGTCCGGATTGGCGACCGCCATGGAGGGCCTGGGTCAAAGCCTTGGCCAAAGCGCCGTCGGCGGCGACAGCCTGTTCGTCACGGCCACGGGGCGGGCGCCCCTGCCGAGCGGCCCTCGGCTCTGGTACACCACAACCCTGGAAGCTCGGGACGCTTCGGCCGTGGAGGCCGCCCAGACGCGCGATAAGCTGAAGGGCGCCATCGAAGCGGCGGCGAAGCGGTTCGGGGTGGATATTGAAACCCAGTCTTACTCCTTCGCGATCGAGCCGTCGGCGCTTTGCCGGAAACGTCCGTCCTGCGCTCCTCCACCTAGCCCGATGGCGCCCACCGCTCCGCCTGGGCTTGTCATGACCCCGCCCAGTTCGGGCGACCAGCCGCAGGCCGAGCCGAAGTTCGTCGCCAAGGCCACGCTGAAGTTCGCGCCGACCCATCCCGAGCGCTTCGCGGAATTCCTCGACGCGGCGCGCGCGGCGGGCGCCGACAATCTTGAGGGCGGTCCGGGGGCCGCTAGCCCCCTGAACATATTCCAGAACAATACGCTCCTTGGGGCCGGTTCAGTGGATCAGGTTGATGAGGCGGTCTGGGACCAGGCAAGCCGCGCGGCCATGGCCGCCGCCCGTCATCAGGCCGAGGTTCTGGCCGCGGCCTCTGGGCGGTCTCTGGGCGAGACCCGCGAGGTCATGTCGCTCAACCGCGGCGTCCAGGGCCCCGACGCCACTGTCACCCTCGCCGTTCGCTTCGCCTTCGCCCCGGTAAAATAGGGTTGCGAGCTCTACCCCCGGAAGGGATCCCTCATCATGATGATGTCTTCGCGCTCGGGACTGGTGGTGACGAGCGCAATCTGGGCGCCGATGAGCTCCTCGATGCGGCGGACATATTTCACCGCCGCGGCGGGCAGGTCGCGCCAGGAGCGGGCCTTGTGGGTGATGCCGCTCCAGCCCTCGATCTCTTCATAGATGGGGACCACTGCCGCCTGCTCGCGCATGCCGGCTGGGAGATAGTCGAGAACCCTGTCCCCCAGGCGATAGCCCACGCAGATCTTCAGGGTCTCGAACCCATCCAGCACGTCGAGCTTGGTGAGGACGACGCCATTGACGCCGCTGACGGCCACGGACTGGCGCACCAGCACCGCGTCGAACCAGCCGCAGCGCCGCTTGCGCCCCGTCACCGTGCCAAACTCCGCGCCCCTTTGGCCCAGCTTCTCGCCGGTCGCGTCACGCAGCTCGGAGGGAAAGGGACCTTCGCCCACACGGGTGGTGTAGGCCTTGACGATCCCTAGCACGTAACCCGCCGCCGAGGGACCCACGCCGGCGCCGGCCGCCGCCTGGCCCGCCACGGTGTTGGAGGAGGTGACATAGGGGTAGGTGCCGTGATCCACGTCCAGCATCACCGCCTGGGCGCCCTCGAAGAGGATCTGGCGATTGGCCTTCTGCGCGGCGTCCAGAACCCGCCAGGCAGGCTGGATGAAGGGCGCCACCTGGGGCGCGATCTCGCGCAATTGATCACGGATCTCGTCGGCCTTGATCTCCGGCAGATCCAGGCCGTGGCGCAGGGGCTGGTGGTGGGCGAGCAGGCGCTCGATCTTGAGCTCAAGGGCTGTCTCATCGGCGAGATCGCAGAAACGGATGGCCCGGCGGCCCACCTTATCCTCATAGGCCGGGCCGATGCCCCGCCCGGTGGTGCCAATCTTCCCCGCCCCGGCGCGCGCCTCCCGCGCGGCGTCGAGATCCCGGTGCAGGGGCAGGACCAGGGCGGCGGTGTCGGCGAGGACCAAGACGTCCGGCGTGATGGTCAGGCCCTGACCGCGCACGCGCGCGATCTCGGCCATCAGGGACCAGGGATCCACCACGACGCCATTGCCAATCACCGACAGCTTGCCCTGGGCCACGCCCGAAGGAAGCAGGGAGAATCGGTATTCGGTGTTGCCCACCACGATGGTGTGGCCGGCATTGTTGCCGCCCTGGAAGCGCACCACCACGTCGGCCCGGTCGGCCAACCAGTCGATGACCTTGCCCTTGCCCTCGTCGCCCCACTGGGCGCCGATC
>Ga0116230_10004544_pt1 | contig 13596 bp, 5 predicted proteins | sample S1TSphfallax_3_FD_88678 | JGI IMG/M metagenome (GOLD analysis project Ga0116230, IMG submission 88678) | Host-associated microbial communities from peat moss isolated from Minnesota, USA - S1T2_Fd - Sphagnum fallax MG | ecosystem: Host-associated > Plants > Peat moss > Unclassified | place: USA...
GTATAATTTAGATCAAAGACCTTATCTTTTAACCTAATGTTTCTAAACACAATAAGATCAGTCTTGCAAAAGCCAATGGATTCAAATGCATGTGCATTCAAATACAAGAGGTGACAGTAGTAAGATCCAAGTTCCAACACAGCTGGTTGGTTTGACCTTCATAATCATCACTACAAACAGCTAATGGTTTTAGAAAGGGCTTCATGCATGTAGATTCATTTAGGTTTTCCATGAGAAGTCAGAACATATACACCATGAAAATCTAAACGTCTCACCATGAAAACCTAAACGTCTCAGCTTAAGTATATTAGAAACCTTTATACACTTCGGCAAATTGCAAAGTGCCATCATGAAGTAGAAGACACTCACGATTGCAATATTGTTGCCATTCAGCAGCATTTGCTCCAGCTTTGTGATTCATTGCACTTCTGGTGTCATCTTACTATCCATCCCACCAAACTCCCACCAACCAGAAATGTAAATTTCCAATCTGCAAAGCTTCAAATTCAGGCACAACTGACAGCCAGAAGTCAGCTAAACCTAAATCCACACCTAGGCACCATGATTTTCTTCCACCATCCAACGAGAAAATATTGTATCGGAATTTTGAAATCCAGTTTAAATAGAGACAAAAGGAGCCTATACTCATGAAACATTATTTGTGATATTCTTCACCTAGAGGAAGAAGGTCAAAAATGTACAATTCGGTGAGGACTTCAAGAGCCATAATTTTTACATAGACCTCAAAGCCTCACATAGTTCCAGTCAGCTCTATGACCTAATTAGGTTTGCTGATTAGGGTTTTGCAGAATCAGTAGCTTCGTTGCCAAAGTTGGAGAAGAATGGAGAAGAATGTTAATCAATGTTAGAGCTGCTTCATACCTTTGCAATAATATTGGATGAAGTGTAACAGTCATATGTATACAGATTTGGGTTAGTAAACGTTGTTTTGGCCAAGAATTTGCACAAGATGATAAAATCCATTGCTTGTAAAAGGCGTAAATATTAGTTACTCTAATAGATTAAACAATAAACACGACATTTCTTACATTGCAATGAATGAAGTCACACAGTTTACTTTGTGTGTTATGACCCTAGGCCAACAACCATGGGAAAGCCCATAAATTATCTGGTACTGTAATGATTGTTATACATGGGAGTATGTTGGGTTACAATGGACATTTCATTACAATGCCTAAATCTCTTGTGACAACTTCATGTGCAATATAATTAGTATTATGTTTAGTTGGCCAACACATATTTTGTGCATGTGAAAGCAAAATACTTGCTGAATAGACTTTTTGTATTTAAGGTGTGTGATTTGTATTATTATGCAATCACTTTCTGTCCATAAAAGATTAATATTGATTGGTCAAGTTGATATCAAAATTAATGACTCATGTCTATTGCTACTATTTTGCATTCAAGTAAGTCATGAATATGTATACTGGTTTAGGGTTTTGCATTTGGAGACACTTTGCATAGCATAGTACTTGGACTCGTTCAACACAAATTATATTATTTTCAGAAATGTTGAAATTTTCACTAAGTATTTTATTTTCAGAAATATATTATTTGTCAAAATGGAGTCCTTAAAATTAATTGATTATTTGACCAACATGTGTGGAAGTGGCCAAGCTATTATAGCATTAGGATTTGATTGTTCATTTTTAATTTTTTTAATTTTGATGCATTTATTGATAGGTCTCTTCAAAATTCCATACCCCATATAACCCCAAGGATGATGGTTTAGTGATATCATAGCTCCTATCTAGGACTGTGGGAACTTCAAAAAAGGTTACATGGGTTCAAACCCATTGGTGTGCTCTTTCTACCACTCAACTTGACTTGATGGTGCCAAAAACTTTGCAATTGGGTCTGTTATTGTGCTTCAACAAAACAAGGTAAAAAAGTCCACACATGCCCAAAAGTGGTGATAACTAAAGACTCCTACCATTCATATAACTTGTAAAATGGAAAATGTTATAAGATGTGTTATGAATTGTTCGTGTTTTTTAAAAAGGCCACAAACTAATCACCTAATAATGTACAAGTATAAAAAACAAGAAAATATAATAGCAATGGTAATAAAGTTATAGGTGGTGAAAGCATAGTCAATTAGACACAAAAAAATATTGTTGACACTATAGAAATTGATTATTATGAAAAACACAAGAAAAAGTTTTAAAAAATTCATTATTTTTAAAACACACCCACATGTATGTGAAGGGTACTTATATAACTTTTGATTTGTAAGATTAAATGTGGAAAAAATGAAAATAATGGTCTACTTGCAAGTTCCTAAAATTAAAAAGTTTGAAGCAAGTAGGTTATAAAGTTGGCAAAGTGGGAATTTGAACATTTGCTATTGTTTATGAATATGAAATGCACATTATAGAAGTCCATAATTTTTGGTTAATGTGCATGTTTTGGAGTAAAGTATTTTGGAATGTCAAATTCGAACATTTATTTGAAAATATTTTTTTGGTGCAAATGTGATGAAAACAATTGCTCTAGGATTGTGTTCATATATAGCATAGTGGCACATCATTTCCCCCTAGAAAAGTTACACCTTTTTTTTTCCATGTCCCCCCAAGGCTACAAGTAGACAAGTAGGTTCACAATGTAAGATTTGGGCATGTGTCTTGTGCAAAGATCTCGGTTGTTGAAATTTTGAACTTCGACCTAGCCTTCGACCTAGACACCTAGTAATGGGAACCTCGACAAGTAGCCTTCAAGCTAGTCAAGAATGTTGGTTATAGGTAGCCTTCAACCTAACCACTAATGGGAGGTTTACATGACGGTCTTTCAATTCTTGTTTTAAGTATGTAGTTTTCATGGGTTACAACTAGCCTTGGACTTAACCACTAACGGGAGGTGAGCTTGTGTGGTGGGTTTTCTTCCCACAATGGTCTTTGAATTCTTATTCTGCACATGCAAGTCTGCATTTTGCAACTTTTCTTTTAAATGCTTGTATGTTGAAGTGAAAACCCATGAAACACAATGGGGGATTTCTTAAATACCTTGCCCAAGGACGTAATTTTGAAGTTCATTTGGCCACAAATTTGTGGTATAATCTCTTCATGTGCAAATTTTATATCAAGTACTCCTAGGCTTGCTACTTTTTGATAGGGCTTGAAAGAATTTAATAGACAATTGTGAAGATTCCAATGCCTCGCTAAGTGGTAGCTTCGTGAAGAAACATTGGACAAACTAACATTAGAAGAACACAAACAATGGGTGTTGAAAAATTATCACGAAATTAAAAGTGAAGACTTTTATGGATATGATTTTCACAAATTGGATTAACCTTGTGGCACTACTTCGCATCTATAAAAATTGCTTGTGGCACTGCTTCACATCTCGATTGACCTACCAAAGATATTGTATTTGTTGTTGGTATTCGATTAAGTTGTAGTTTACAATATACATTGTATTACTTTGAGTATGTTGACATATTGACCTAATTTTTAGTAAAAATTAAAAGGAATTTTAACATTCAAGTGTAGTTGTGTCCCATAATTATTTGTTTTGTTGATGTACAAGTTTAAGATTGGAGAGATAAGGGGTGCATTATAATTGTAGAAGCATTAAAAACCCTATTGATCAACCTTTTTCTACATCCTAATTTGACAATGTCACATTGAAAAGGAAAGTGACCCTAAGAGTTTGCTATATGTCCAAGCACCGCCTTTGCACCACATTACCAAGACAACAAACGACATCTTTAATGTAGATGTCATGACATAAGTTGGTTTCCTAATTATTTAAGTTTGTTAAATTTGAACTCAAGTTTAAGGTTGGACCTTGTATTTAGGTTGCACAAGTTTATGATTGGAAATGCTTACTCAAGAATATTTAATTGTGGTACACTAAATTTCCAATCTGTGCTAGTGCGAAGAATTCCCTTTCTATCAAAAAAATTGAAAAAAATATATGGGAAAACTTGAGTAGAACATGTTTTGTTAATGAAAAGTTAGCTTGGGGTGATTAAGTTGCAACTGGAGAATTTGAATCAGATGAAGAGTTCCACACACCTATAAGAAGTCTTATAAAGGAAAGTACTACTACTTCACCCCAACCAAGACCAAATTAAATCCATTTGGAAGTTGACTCACATGTGCATTGTACTATTGTGAAACAACTTATTGAACACATTGCAATTTCATCCTCTCAAGAGTTTGCATCAACCAAGACTATAGCAAAAGAAAAGGTTAGAAGATCTAGAAGATCAACATTGACCCAAAAATCTCTCAAGTTGCAATCTTGTGACCGAAAAAATCAATCTTCAAAATTCAAATCATCATGAAAGGCGACGTGTAGCCTTGAAAAAAGGTACACGCTACTTTTGAAAAAACCCTAAACATGGGCCTATAATTGTCCTTGAGTTTTTATAGTTGCTAAAATCTTGAATTGTATCCTACTATACATATTTAACATATAGTCCATTAAGGGACCTTGAAGAAAACTAATGTTTTTTAAGTGAATTGCTTTTATAAACTAAAAGGTTTGAATTCAGATGTTCTAGAGCATTCATGATCAACAATTACTTTGAATGGATCTTATGTAAAATGTGGGCAGGGCCATAAAGCAGTGGAATGAAGTGGAGCCAATAAACTATGTTGCCTTTGTTGGAGTTTTAAATGCATGTGTTAGTGTAATAAGGTGTGAACAAAGGCACAATTGTTCCCAGTGAAGGTGATGGTTTTATATTTTATTTCATACCTACATGATAAGTGTAAGATATTTGTTACATGTACATGGTTATTTGTTATGGTGGCACCATTGGGATCTAACAATTTAAATTATAGTACTACCTTTAAACAAATTATGTGTTTGTTGATCATTTGAGTGCTAACAATCATGGCATTGAATTTACACTTGTTTTGTGAATATTTCATAAGCGTTTATATATTTTTTACTAGTTGGAATCTTTATAATATACTTGTTTGCACACATCATTGGATATTGATGAAGCATGTGGGACCCATGGCAGTTATGGCAAACTAACAATTGTTTGTGGACAAGGTGATTATCTCATTCTTTGTGAGTGCTTAGAAGGTTAAATGGGTAGTCATTTTTATTTGTTTATTTTGAGTGTTAGCTAACAAATGAAATTACTTATCATGTTTCAAGTATTAACCAACATTAAGTCAAATTGCATCTATTTACCTCCAGATGGGAAATTTAAAAAACAAGTGGGTGCCAAAAGCTAAATGGATTAAGATTGATTTGGAAAGCAAAACTAGGAAATAGGAGGTTTTAGCAGCTGAAATGGGTAGGTAAATGTATTAAAGGCCTAGGTGTTAAATGCATTTCTAATATGGACTATTCAATCATTTGGGTCAAACTATGCCATATAGCTATATTTTTAAAAGGGTGCAATCGGGTCCAACCATGTTATTAGGAGCCACACATGCCCCCTTAGACCACTATTTTATTTTTAGAATATTCTTAGAATCTTTTTAATACGTCTTTCAAAAAAAATTATAAAATTATAAAGTTTTCTCAATATTATTATGTTAAGGTGCATATTTAAAAATCCCAAAATAGGTCATTAAAAATTATTTTCAAATTGTGCTTTTAATGTCAAAATTGTTTTTAAGCTGCTTTTATGTAGTTTTTAAAACAATGGTTAAAAGAGGTTGAAAATCCTTATACGTATTTTCATTCATTAAATTGATTTCAAATTTTTATGATATGTAAATAATGTATTCATGATAACATTTTACTAAAAACATATATTTATTCATATTATTATTTTTTACAATCCAAAGTTCAAAAAAATTAAGCAATGGTTACTACTGCTTTTGGTACATGTTAGTATGACTACACCTGGTCACAATAACACATACCATAGCAAGTGTAACATTTGCTTGGTTTTTTTATGTTTTAAAGTTGTAATTTAATTTGATGTTGAAATTATAAGATTTGTTTATATAATTATATTTTCAATATATCATGGGGACATGTGAATTAATTTGAAACTAATCCAATTAATAAAAAATTAACAAAAGCATTCATTAAGCATTTTAACACCTATTTTCAGTAGTAAAAGGACATGTAAATGGATTTCAATTTTTTTGAAAATGACATTTTTTGTAGAAATCTTAACATGAACCACAATAAAATAATGTGAAAAAAAAGTTAAGATTTTTTTGAAGACTTTTTCAAGAACATTCCAAGAATATTTTAAGAATATTTCTCTAAAAATAGTCACAAAAACAATTGAAAAATAGGCGGGTGTGGCTTATGTTATCCCATTTGCACCCAAAATTATGACAATGTTTGCCTCATTTGTAGATTGAAAATTGAACAAATGGAACAATAAGAAAAAATGGCAAGATCTAGACCACGAGAAGAATAGAGGGTTGATTTAGTCCTTACAAACAATTTGAAAGAGGCAAGCCTTAATTTTGACATTGATCCTTTATAACTAAACAATTCAATAAATTAAAGGCGGAGGAAGTGTACATTACTAGCAAACTACATTGTGCACCTATTGGAGAGTGTAATGCATTCACTTAGTGAAAAGGAGAAACAAGACATTGTTAGAAAATTCATCAAGCATGCAAGTGTCCAAAACTACCTACCACCATATGTTAGATGTGGGAAGGAAGGTGAAAGCAACCTTGTTGTACTAGAAGCCATGAAAAGTGCTTATGCTCAAATCACAACTACTAGACACATTCAAGACTTAACCTTCAAAAATGTGTTGTTGTCTGTTGTTGTGTCTACAAATGTTAACACAAACCAAATGCATTTTGCCAAGACCATAAGGGCTTTTCAATATTCTATTTGAAAAGCTATAGTGAGACGGATGCATGTTGACTAGACATTTGAAAATCTTTGGGGAGGCTTGCCAAGAAAAGTTCGCCACTGTGATGTTGTAAGTAACCTTCATGAAGAGTTCATTTTGAAGTGGTGGGAAACATCCGCAACTATATTGCCAATTTAGAAGGATGTCAAAAGGCAAATAATTTCTACAAAAACATTTGAAAGCCACCCAACGCGTTACCTCTAAAAATCACAAGTAAAAATTTCTTCACACATTTCCATTCAAGTTTTTCATTTTTGAAATTCAAAATCTATCATTACATGTCTAAAATGAGGTCATAGCACTTTGAAGTCAATTGATTACCACATTCAAGTTGTCAAATCCTACTTGCAAACATGTTAGTCATGGATCCAAGCATCGTTGGGGTATTAAAAAGGGCAATCTCCCAAAAAATTCACTAGACCCCTTCAATTGGCCATGTCTTTAAAACTTAATGGCACGTTCATATTGAATTTTTATTTTTTTTCATAAATGCATACATTATTAAGGTACTATTTTATATTTATCATTTTTAATTTGAAGAAGTATAAGAATTCTTAACAAGTCCTAGAAAAAAATCCAAGACATTGTCTTTCAAGAAAAAATAAATTTCGGGACCCATGAGGATTGTTTAAACAAATTATTTTGGCCTTATTTTTTAATCAAAAACACCTTAGGTGCTAATATCTATGAAATAATGAATTGCCTCAAAAATTAAATACCTTATTGCAATGGACAAGACTCCAAAATTTGAAATCTATGAGTTTTTTTGGCCATATAAAAAGCATGGTCCATAATGCATTAGTTTTAGAATTTTTTTCTTTCATAGGGTGTAAACAAGTTATGCTCTAGATGTGAATACCAAAAAAAGTGAGTATTTATTTCATTTACCAATAAAATGGAGAAGGGGGATATTTAGGACATTTAAAAACTCGAGTTTGGAATGTCCTAGAATGTCTTGCATGTAATCATATGAGCTCATGATGACATCAACTAAGCAATTTGAATAATTGATTATTTTTCAATCCAATGGATCTCGGATCATCTTTCTCGTTTTGACGCCTAAACTAGGCTAGATTATTTTTTTGCACACTACACTTTATCATAACCTCCTTTTGCTTCTTCTTCTTCTTCTTCTTCTTCTGCTTTTCTTTCGATCCCTTTCCTTCATCAATTTTTGCATCTGCCCAAACCTTAATTTGCTAGATCATGTACCACCTTCCATCAAAGTTGCACAACTCTTCCACTTTTTTCTTCTAGAATAGTAGTTGTTCCTAACCTCCTCATTAACTTCACTAGAAGAAATGTTCTCCATTCTGACCATATTTTTGTGACTACTATGCAATTAATGTCTAAACCAACTAATTATATGACTAGCAGTGTGTTAGTCATACATGTCCATGTAGTTGCAACTTGTTGTAGTCGCATATGCAACTATAAGAAAAGTTGAACCAAATTCTAGTTGTCAATGCGACTACAACTTATGACTAATATGATTTTCATTGAAAATGTAGATGAAAAGTGAACAATGTCATCCAATTTTGATTGCATTCATCAATGGATGATAACATAATTGTTTTTGCAACTACAAATGAAAGGTTTTTCAATTGTAATAGTATATTCTACATGAATAAAAAAACATAGATGGGTGCAAACAAGCTCCAATGAGCCAAAGGTGTTACTTGAAAAAACAAACATGGTTCCTTTCAATCCTAAATTAAAATTCTATTGTCGCCAAATGGCAATATTTTGTCAGTGCATTTTGAATCGAGGTGTGATGAAATTTGTCACGCCCATCTTTGCCCTAATTTTGGAACCATGTACTCTCAACGTTGATGCTCATAATGTTTTTTCGCAAGTTGTTGTGCGTAAGGTTTTTTCAAGAGTTGTTGGTTGTGTTCAAAGCATATTCATTGGTGTGCACTTGACAAAAATATTTACAAAGGGTTTGTGTTTACTTCAAGTTCAAAACCCTATACCTTCAACATCAATAGTTTGAAGAATTATCTTGTTTTTTTATGTATATTCATGTTGTTTGAATACTTATTTAGTAACATTCATAGTTTTTCAAGTTGTTTCCAACTCTCATACTTAGCTAATCAACTACAACAGTTGCCATAGGTGTTAGATACTTGAAACATCACTTGTAAGGGAAGGGCTAGGAAGTAAACTTGTTTTGCTACCATAGAAGTTGCTGTAAATTAACTATGATAGTCACCACAAGTAGTGATGCACTCTTTGCAAATCGTTTCCATTTCTCATATAACTAATTAACTATAATAATCACTATAGGTGCTAAATACTCAAAACATCACTTGCAAGGGAAGGGCGGCCAACAAGTAAATGTTGTTGTTGTACAAGTTGTTGTAAATTAGCTGCAACAATCACCACATGTGCTAGATATTCAAAACTTCGTGCTTGTGAGTCATATTAGGGGAAGGGTCACATGCTTTAGCAAGTGTTGTTGTAGAATCTATGGTAAAATTTCATAGCACAAGATTAGGTTAACAACTTTGAGTTGTTGTTACATTGCACCATTGATAAAAAAAATTTGCTTCTGATTAAAAATTATACATTCTCCATAATGAGATTAAGTTTGCAAATAACATGTTGAATTACTTTCCTATTATTTGAACAATTGAAATATGTTGTTGCTTTGCTATTGATTTCCAATTTAACTATTGTTTCATTACTGTGAATGTTATGGATGCAAATTTTGGAGGTCAAAACTAAAAGGTTACAAAAGCAATAGAAAAGACAACTTGTTTCAATTGTTGGAATCCAATGCATGAGGCATGATTATAACTCTTGGATTTTTGGCCAATTGAGAAGTTAATCAAGATTTTAAACAAATTTGGTGTTATGTGACTTAGGGCATGCGCAACTTGTGCTTGGAACTTAATTTAAACAAATGCATAAGCTTATTAAATGTCACTTTCGAGACTGTAATAACATGCAATGTCAAAGTCCTTTCAATGGCCATTTATATTTACACATATATAAATACCATGTGGTGAAATCAATGGTCACTTGCAATCATATGTTTAACTTGGTTTACAAATTTGAGCTATGTGAAGCACTTATAATGTATAACAATTATTGTGATTTATTTTTCTACTAGTGCAAATTCATTGTAAATTAAAAAATAATGAAAGGCTACGAATGTCTATGCTCATTTTGGCCATGATTGAGTCCATTCATTATGGCAAGTGTTTTTTTTTTTCACAAGAGGTTTTGAAGGCATGTAAATACTTCAAGGTTCATATTTAAGGTGATACTTCTAACCATTGAAATTCTTGGCTAGTTTAGTCTCATGTGCACATAATTAATATGTTGTTTACATGAATTTGTAACATCATGGTCGTAGTCATTTGAATTATCATGTCCTTGAATGTTTGAATGTTCCTTGTAATGAAAGAAGGGTTTTACAAACTTCTTGATGAAAAGGACAACTAGATGACCTAGATTTTTTTGATAGTCATTACAAATTATTGAATTATGTTTTAAATGTTGTATTTGGGCATCTATGAAATTGATATTAAGTGCTATTTTTTCCTTGATTCAAAGTCACTTTATGTAAACGTGCACTTTAGCTTGATTAGTGTCAAATATGGCCATGACCATTTACATTGTGTTTAAATGCATTGCCACCATATAGGTTTAGAGATTCTGCAAAATATAAGGTACTTGGAAATTTTTGGCTCCAACCCAATCAAAGACATTACACAAATCTATTATTGTTCAAAACCCACAAGCAAGGTATGCCCACAACTTTGAGCTAATTTTTGCAAATAAAGGTTCTTTACATGTTAAGTTGTGTTGCATATGTGGGTCCTAGGTAAATGTGCCTATTTGAACTTAGTTATTCACTTGGATAAATGAAATTGGCACATGGTGTAATTGTCAAGCAATTGCAAAACCTTTCATTAGGATAAGGGTCCTTGTAATTTAGCACTGACATATCCTTGGATTTCATATATAGATGATAACATTAGGAGGTCAAGTAGTTGAGATTAGTGGGCAGACAATTGTTAGTTTTTATTATGTGCTTAGTAAGTCTTTTTGTCTAGCATTAAAGGCTTTTTTTTAATTCAATTGATTGGGTAGCAATTTGCAGTCTTTATCAAACATACAATAGTTTTTTTTCTTAGCATTAGAGGTCCTTGTAATTAGATTAAATATTTGGATAACAACCAAAAGTCCTTGTTTAACACCCATTCAATCTAAGAGGTTTTAATCAACTAGCTATGATCATGGGACAAGCAATTGTGAGTCCTTTTCAAGGACCTACTAGTCCTTTTACCCAACATCAGAAGTCCTTATAATTAGTTTTGATAATTGGACAGTAACCAAAAGTCCCTGTCAAGCACCCATTAGTTTATTTTCAACCTAAGAGGTCTTAATCAACTAGCTATGATCATGGGGTAAGTTATTGGGAAACCTTCTCAAGCACCCACCAATCGTTTTTAACCTAAGAGGTCATAATTAATTTTAAATGCAATCATGGGGCAAGCAATTGGGAGTCCTTTTCAAGCACCCATGAATCCTTGATTAGCATTGTAGGTTTTTGTCAATTAGTAGTTGAAGTTATTGCAATTGCCCAAGTCCTTTTCAAGCATCCATCAATCTTTGGTTAACATTGTAAGTCCTTGTCAAGTGGGTTTAGGTTATTGTACAAGTAATTGGGAATCCTTTTCAAGCATCCATTAGTCCTTGGTTAGCATTAAATAGTTCTTTGTCAAGTAGTTGAAGTTATTGCAATAGGAACTAAAAGTCCACATTAAAATATTATCAATTAATATAGTTTAGTTTAACTTTTCTAGCACCTCTAAATATCATGTTATTACTATGTCTAAAACTTCTAGTGGTGCTTAGAAAACATGACTAATCTAGGTTATCCAAGATAAAATTGTTAGGAATACCAGCGATGAGTGCTCCAACATATAGAGTGTGTTTCTAACTCTTTATAGAACATCATTTATGAGCATTGCTAAGGTGCTTGCCTAAACATTTGTTTTAATGTCCTACATTTGTTTTTGAAACCTTACAAGTTGACCAACACTTAAAGTCATGGTCTAGCTTGTAAAAGCATGTGCTAGATTATATTTATGTGCTTCTAGAACTCAATCATGCAACTTAGGGAAATCAAAAGATGGTCCTAGCTTGGAAAATTGACCATGGGTTGATATAAAAAATTTAGATGCTACTTTTTTTCATGTAATCCAACAACTAAATAAAAGTGGCTTGGATCCCAAACTTGATTTGGACAATTCACATGTGACTATAGAGGAATGTAGTCTATTGTTTGGGGGTGTTAATGAGTTTAAGATCAAATCCCTTACCTTGAAGTTGGCAAACAAGGTGGCATTAGAAGACATATATTGGAAGGTCTTTAGGACGAGCACAGTCACCAACAATGAAATGCCTACATGGATAGTGCGTGGATTCATTGCCCAATCTAATGGCAATTAATTAATTAGGCAAAAATAGTTGAATCCACAGCAAAGGAGAAAGCACATAGGGATGAAGTAAGGATTGGTGGTCACCTACTAAGATGCCAACAAATAGTGGTGGTAGCTTGAATCCTAGTAGCTTGAATCCCAATGGAAAACCCTTGCAATCACAACTGCAACCAACAAAACATGGATTAAAGGATGCAAATGTTGCTATTCATGTTAATATCATTGAAGAATGTTCTCAATTTCTTCAACACACAAAGTGTCCCATTGGGGTGTTGGCTGAGGACATTACAAAGGTTATAGAGTTGTTGGAATTAAAAAAGGAAGTACATAGAATATGCAAATTCAAGATTAAATCTCTCAAATCAAAACATGGTGTTGTGTCCAAAAAATTGTTAAGAATGAAGTACAATATGGATGATAGGAAACATGTTATGGAGGAGGCCCAAGTTGATTTTATAAAAGCAAAACAGACCTTGTTGAAAGCCCAACAACAAAATGGGCCTACTTCAGATGTTGTATGTGATCCCAAAATTCAACCTATGTACCCATTCTTTTGAAGTATGAACCCTTTCTTTGCAACTTGAAACTTGAACTTATCAATGTCATATTTTGAATCTTGAACTTATCAATGTTAGATTTTGTCCCAATTTTGAAGAAACTCATCAATTGAACAATCATAAACTTTCACAACTATTAGATCCCTTGGTGCTTAATATGTGACTTGAATCAAATATGATAGCCATATATGAATGTGAATGCCATGATCTAATCTTTAGATTGGAATAGGAAAGACCTACATTTGTTGGGTACATGGATATAGAAGTTATAATGTACAAATCAAATAATCACACCATTGCAAATATAATTCAATGTGCGAACAGATATTATCGTTCTAAATTCTATCCATAGACTTAAAACCAAACACTTAAATTTGTCTGATAGATGTTGCTAAATTAATTTGCTGATGTTTGTTATCCAATTGATTTTATGTGTTAGGAGTGATATTTGGAAATCAAGCAAACTTTGCTTGAGGACAAGGTGAAACATGCCACAAAGGGGGAGTGACGCACTCCCAAGACCCGGGTTGAACCCACTTGAGGGTTCAACTATGTAGAGTTGCAGAAAGTTGGGACTTGGAAGGTGCTCCCGACTTCCAACACTAGAAAGGGGTAGAGCAGCGTGCTAGAAGTCCCGGGATTAGACTAGGAAGAGGGACTAGATTATCAAGCTTGAATCTGCATCCAAAACCAATCACAAAAGGGTTAGTTCACATTCGGGAACACCCTTGGGTGTTGGGACAAGCCACGGGCACTTTGA